>Ga0079203_1001373_pt1 | contig 17933 bp, 14 predicted proteins | sample PorBlaMBantryBay_FD_68602 | JGI IMG/M metagenome (GOLD analysis project Ga0079203, IMG submission 68602) | Marine algae microbial communities from Bantry Bay - Bantry Bay, Ireland | ecosystem: Host-associated > Algae > Red algae > Blade | place: Bantry Bay, Ireland
CCAACACTAGTGAGGATATTAATGAAGATGAATGGACAGCACTGGAAAATACTGTCCAGGAAGCTGTCAAAAAATTTAATGGTTTCCGACTAGATGAAGGTACGGCAATGGAAACAGATTGCCGTAAACGGGTACTCAACATCAGCAATGACCTCGAAACACTCGATCCTTTTGAGAAAAAACGGGTTGAAGTGATCCGTAACCGAATGCTCAAAAACATGGAAGAGTATGTCGGCAAAGACAATATCGACGCCAATCGCTATGAACAAGAAATTCTTTACTACCTAGAAAAAATTGATGTAACTGAAGAAAAGGTTCGTCTTGCCCAGCATTGTAAGTACTTTATCGAAGAACTCGACAAAAGCCTTCCCCAAAAAGGTCGCAAACTCAGCTTTATTTCCCAAGAAATGGGCCGCGAAATCAATACACTCGGTTCTAAAGCCAACTCTTCAGACATTCAGCGGATCGTTGTCCGTATGAAGGATGAATTGGAGAAAATCAAAGAATTGGTGGCCAATAGTGTATAACAACCCTGTATAATTTCCCAAAATTTTAACACCAAACTAGCTAGCCTTACGGGCTTTTTATTAGCTTAAATAAACGTTAATCCTGTCTATTTACACCAAAATGGCACGTAATATGTGCATTTTTGTAATAAGAAACGAAAACCTCTTTCGTCTCTGTTAGCTTTATTTAATCTACTATTACTATGTCTCTAAAATTTGATACCATGAAAATATTACCACTACTTCTTTCCCTCTTCTTTTCGTTTTCTTTGGCAGCAAATTCATTTTCTGTAGACTCTTTAGATATTGACCAATATATAGCAGCCAATAAACTGGATGCAAAGGCAGGACCAGATGGTCTTTATTATGCTTTCTCTGAAAAGGGAAAAGGGGCAAAGCCAAAACCTGGAGATTATATCAAATTGAGTTATGTAGGAAAAATGCTGGACGGGACGGTTTTTGATCAATCGGAAAAAGACAATCCGTTTGTCTTTCGGGTAGGATATCGGATTGTGATTCAGGGATGGGACAAGGGTGTGCAGTTGCTACCGGTAGGAAGTAAAGCGACCTTGCTGGTTCCCGCATCAATGGCTTATGGACAAAAAGGACTTGGAAAAATTCCACCTAATACACCATTATTATTCGAAATGGAAATCATGGACATTCTTAGTCCTGATGCATACGACCAATATATGATGGCTGTAGAAAAGCGGGAACGAGAAGCCTACAAGCGCCACGTAGCCGAACAATTTGTCAGTGACAAACGATTGCTGAATGACTACGCGGCTGATAACAAGTTGCGCGTCAAGAGAACGGCTTCTGGCTTGAGTTATATTATCAAAAAGAAAGGTAAAGGTGATCTGCTCAAAACTGGTGATAAGATAAAAGTACATTATGAAGGTTTCCTTTTAGATGGTACTAAATTCGACTCTTCTTATGACCGAAAGGAAGCATTTGAGTTCACTCTGGGAACGGGCAAGGTCATTGAAGGCTGGGACGAAGGACTTCAGTTTTTTCGCCGAGGTGGTCAGGGATGGCTACTCATTCCTAGCAAACTCGCCTATGGCCGCCTTGCTATCCGCGAAGAAGGGATTAATATTCCGGGCGACTCCGCGCTGGTTTTTAAAATAAAAGTAGAGTAGATACAAAATACGTTTTCAATTTACACTTGTTGGTTTTTCAAAAATTTCTATCTTTATGCAGTATACTATTTGAAAACCAAATCCTCACTTATGTCTATTTTCCTCGCAGAACTACTCGGTACCACTATTTTAATGCTACTCGGAAATGGCGTAGTCGCCAATGTCGTACTCGACCAAACTAAAGGTAAGGATAGTGGATGGATCGTTATCACTTTAGGCTGGGCCATTGCGGTATTCATCCCCGTTTTTATCGTAGCACCTTTTAGTGGTGCACATATCAACCCTGCCGTTACAGTAGGCCTGTTTATGTCGGGCAAATTAGAGGCAGGATTAATACCTACTTATTTTGCCGGACAATTTCTCGGAGCTGCGCTGGGCGCATTATTGGTATGGATCATGTACCGTCCTCACTTTGACCTGACCAAAGATCCCGGATTAATTCGCGCAGCCTTCTGTACAGACCCTGCCGTCCGAAATCCTCTAAACAATTTAATCTCAGAAATAATAGGCACTTTTGTTTTAGTTTTTAGTGTATTATACATTACCGGAGCAACCTTCAATGGAGCATCTGCTTCACTCGGATCGCTTGATGCCTTGCCGGTGGCTTTAATTGTATTAGGCATTGGATTGTCTTTAGGAGGAACTACAGGCTATGCGATTAATCCAGCTAGGGATTTGGGGCCTCGGATTATTCACGCGATCCTTCCCATCAGTAATAAAGGGGATAGCGACTGGAACTACGCGTGGATTCCAGTAGTAGGGCCATTTATAGGAGCAGTGATGGCCGCAGGATTATTTTTGGCTGCTTCAGGTACGTTGGAAAAAGTCTCAGGATAAGAAAAAAATAATCGGCCTCTACTGTCGTAAGTACGATAATAGAGACCGATGAACTAATCAACTGGATTAGATAATTTTGACATTTACTTTAAAAAAGTAATACTGGTATTAATAAAATTCGTCAGATCTGCGCCTTTCAACATTCCCTGATTCAATAATGCCAGATTATATAGGTGCTTTACAAAAGCGGTTTTCTTTTCCGCTTTCTTCATGCTCACCAATTTATTGGCCACTAAATCGTGGTTAGAATTGACAATTACGTTGAACTGTTCCGGGAAAGCACCCGTGTCCATACCCTGCATCTTTTGCATCTCCATCATCCGTCGCATAAATTCAGGACGCGTAATGATAACTGGCAAGTCTTCAGGGGACATGGCTTTGACATCCACATTCCCACCTTTGTCTCCGATTTCAGTTGTAAACAACGTCTTGATCTTTTCCTGTTCTTTCTCGCTCAACACAGATTCTTTTACCTCATCTGTTTGCACCAGGTTATCTACTACGTCAGAGTCTACGCGTACAAAGGTTACGTCTCCTAGTTTTTGCTCTAGCTGCTGCATAAAATGATTATCAATCACGGTATCAAACTTCAACACCTCATATCCTCGATTTTTTGCTGACTCAATAAAGCTGTGATGCTCTGTTGGGTTGTTGGTATAGATCATAATGATTTTACCATGCTTATCCGTCTGGGTCGCCTTGATTTTTTCTTTGTACTCTTCGATGGTAAAGCACTCTTCATTTACGGTTTCCAGCAAAACAAACTTTTGCGCTTTGTCATAAAATTTCTCTTCGGAGATCATTCCATATTTTACGAATACGCCCAAGTCTGGCCACTTCGCTTGAAAATCTTCCCGATCTTTCTTAAATAAGTTGGCCAATTTTTCGGCTACTTTTTTAGTGATGTATCCGGTGATCTTTTTTACATTAGAATCACTTTGCAGGTAACTACGGGATACATTCAATGGAATATCAGGAGAATCAATCACACCATGTAGCAGAGTCAAAAATTCAGGAACGATTTCTTTTACATCATCCGTTACGAATACTTGATTAGAGTATAGCTGAATTTTATTTTTAGATACCTCAAAATTATTGTTCAATTTTGGGAAATACAGAATTCCAGTCAGGTTGAATGGGAAATCTATATTAAGGTGTATCCAAAATAATGGTGGACGACTGTGCGGATATAGTTCGTTATAAAAAGATCTATAGTCCTCGTCCTTGAGGCTTCGGGGACTTTTTTTCCAGGCTGGTTTTGGATTGTTAACAATATTATCAACCTCTGTTTTAATTTCCTTTTGATCTTCCCCTTCTCCTTCATAGGTTGTTTCTGTTTTGGTACCAAACTTAATTTCTATTGGTAAAAACTTACAGTACTTGTTCAATAGGGTTTGAATTCGGGCTTCTTCCAGAAATTCTGTCGCATCATCACTTATATGTAGCACTACATCTGTACCACGCGGTTTTTTATCTGCTTTTTCGATCTGATATTCAGGATCACCTTCACAAGTCCATTTTACAGGGCTACTCTTTTTATAAGACTTGGTAAATACCTCTACCTTATCTGCTACCATAAACGCAGAATAAAATCCAAGGCCGAAGTGTCCGATAATACTTGCTTCGTCTTTATATTTTTTGATAAAATCCTCTGCACTAGAAAATGCGACCTGATTCAAGTATTTTTCTACCTCTCCTTCTGTCATACCGATACCTTTATCACGAACAGTGATGGTCTTGCTGGGCTTATCCAGAATGATTTCGATAGTTGTATCTGCTACTTCTCCTTTTACCTCATCACGAGCGGCGAGTGTTTTTAGTTTGGAAGTAGCATCCACTGCGTTGGCGATAAGCTCACGCAGAAAAATTTCCTGATCGGAGTAAAGAAACTTTTTGATGATGGGAAATATATTTTCCGTTTCGACGGAAATCTTACCTTTTTGCATTGTAAATAATTTTTGTTAAAAAATTGAAGATTCGAGTATCTAAGTTGCTTCAAAGGATATGCCACCACCCTATTTGTGCCAATCTGACACCGTTTACGCCTAAAATCAGTGAATCATCGGTAATATAGACAGATCGTGACAAGGTAAACCGCAACCTTGTCACTTATTTTTTTGAGAAAAAAACAAATTTTTCAGTGAGTTGGCACTCCTTTTGCAAATACCATAACTGTACTTAGATACCTAATTATTTTAAATAACACACCATGAATAACTTTGAAACTTTTAATCAGAAGATCGACGATTTAATTACTCGTTTTTTTTACAAAGAAGAGCAATTGTATTTTCGGATCATGGTAAAAATTAATGGTGGTACGTTACTTCCATTTAATGATTATGCTGATTACAATGAGTATAAGAAAGCTTATGCTGAATTAGTTGAAAAGAAGCGTTCTAATGATAGTCTAAAAGTGACTACTAATAAAGGCGCAACAACTTACATGGATTTTGCCTAATGGCACGGTTATTGAAACTATAACATTGGAACTAAGCTACTAAAAAGAAAACACTTTATGCCATTCTTGCTTAACTTTTCCAACAACAATTAAATTCTATTTTCGACTAAAGAGTCGAATCAAAATAGCTAAGAATTAGGGTCACTTGTGATCTTAAAAGGTGAGTGGGACCACTTTATTGGGGGGTAAAACTGGTCCCATCGCTCACTTTTTTAAAAAAAATTCTTAACAAGATATTGAAGATAAGATTCTTTGTGAATATGCCTCCCTCCGATTATCCCCTCACGTACAATGTGATGATTAGTATGGTAATGATATAGGAAATAACACAAAGATCTTTAGTGCCGGCAACGGTGCTATTGGGTGAGTGGGACCACTTTATTGGGGGGTAAAATTGGTCCTAACTCACCTTAATTTTTAAAACCCGTCTCGGCTTTCTGCCGAGACGGGTTTTTACATTTCACCCCCTTACAATTTAAATTATGGACGATCTACCCGAATCCGATTATCCCGATTCGCCAATTCCCAAACGGTATAAAAAACCAGTCTACCAATCGTCTCCATTTTTTCAAAATTAATTTTTTCTACCGTGTCGCTTGGTCGGTGATAATCCTTGTGCGTTCCATTAAAATAAAAAATAGCAGGAATTCCTTTTTCTGCAAAATTATAATGGTCTGAACGGTAATAATAACGATTGGGATCATCTTCTGCGTTGTAGGTATAGTCGAGGATGAGATTTGTGTATTGCTTATTCATCCGCTCGTTGATCTCGTGCAGTTCAGAGCTGAGTCGATCAGAACCAATCACATAGATGTAATTGGGATTTTCTTTATACTTTTCATCTACTCGACCTACCATATCCACATTAACATCTGCGATCGTATTTTCTAGTGGGAAGATAGGACGTTCTGCATAATACTTAGAACCCAGTAATCCTTTTTCTTCTCCTGTCATTAATAAGATCAGTACGCTACGGCGGGGGCCTGTTCCATTTTTCTTGGCCATTGCAAATGCTTCTGCGACTTCTAGTACAGTAGTTGTTCCAGAACCATTATCATCTGCACCATTGTAGATGACAGGGCCTTGTTTACCCAGGTGATCGTAATGCGCAGATACTACGACTATTTCTTCTTTTAATTTTTCATCTGTTCCTTCTATAAAGCCCAGTACATTTCTGCCGATCAATTTTCGTTCGTCTTTGCCCAATTTCATGGTCATTTTCACTGGCAGGCTGACATTGCGTGCCTTACCTCTTCGTTGAATTTTTTTACGGGCCTTAATTACTTTTTTATATTTCCCTCCCATGATCTCACGCGCTATGTCGGTAGAGATGAAGGCACTGTTGGCAAAGTTATCTTTTGGGTTATCTACTTGTCCTAATGTAATTTGAGAACCGATGATAAACTTCAAAGACTCCGTCAACATTTTTTTTATTTCATGGTCAATGATTAATACTGCCTTTGCTCCTTTCTCGTGAGCCGTTCGCAATTTCTTGGACCAATCTGTAGACCATTCCGACATTTCTGTTGTATTAGTCAATCGGGATTTACCATTTTTTTTGAGCGGTTCATTATTATAAATCAATAATACTTTACCTCTTACATCTACCCCACGATAATCACTATATTTCTCATCATCAATGCCATAACCGAGAAAGAGGATTTCATCTGTACTGAATTCCGGCATATCCGCATTTCGGGTAGGAAAGCTGATAAAGTCTTTTTTATGATTAAACGTTTTTCCGTTTATTTCCATCCCCAATTCTCGCCAGGAGCTCCAGGTAAAAGTGACGTTTTGATAATAAGAATTTTCATTCCCAACCGCTGGCAATCCTAATTTTTTAAAATGATCCGCAATATAAGCGGCGGCCATATCATTACCTTTAGTACCCGTCTCTCTTCCTTCCATTTCATCGGACGCAATCACGGTAAGATGACGAAGCATATCACTGGCCGTAATGGTTTCCGCTAATGTGGTTATATCCACCGCTTTCTTTTTCGCAGGTTTCATAGTAATGACCTGATCCTGCGCCAGCAAAAAGTTTGAGAATAAAAAGGAGAGTACTAGTATAGAAAATCGCATAGTAGTAGTTTTTGTCAGGTTCACAATAATGATTAGATGAAGCCAGTGTGTTTCTTAGACGGGAATTTTGTTTACTCTGCGCTCGTGTCTTCCTCCTTCAAAATCAGTGCTTAGGAAAGTCTTGACCATACGTATGGCTAATTGGGGCGTGACAAAACGAGCGGGAATAGAAAGAACATTTGCGTTATTATGCTGTCGAGCCAGTGCGGCCAGTTCTTCAGTCCAGCAGAGGGCAGCACGAATACCTTTGTGCTTGTTAGCCGCGATTGCGATCCCGTTGCCACTTCCACAAAGGGTGATGCCAAAAGGTGCTTTTCCTGCTTCGATCCACTTTGCCAACGGATGTGCATAGTCAGGATAATCCACCGACTCGGCAGAATCGGTTCCCATATTTTTTACCTCATAGCCCATCTCTTCCAATATGGCGATGATTCGCTTTTTATAGTCAAATCCGGCATGGTCTCCGCCGATGACAATTGATTTTTTTGTCTCCATTAATTGGGCATTTGCTTTACATCATAACGACTAAATAACTGATTAAGTTTATCAATCATTGGCTGATCTTGTTTGCTAGCAGCTAATCTTTTCAACTCCTCCATGATACTTCGGTACGTTCCAAAGTCCTCTGTAAATCCTTTCTTTAAGGTTTCTGGATCAATATGATAAAGGTAATATTCCATCCGTTGGGCGGTCTCTTCCGCTAGTGTTTCGATATATGGTTTTGCCCGATCATATCCTCCTGCCTGAATCATATTTTGGATTAAGAACATGGTATAGCGATCAAATGTAAAATTCATGTGCGGGAATTTCTTAAAATACTGATCCAGCAGCTCCACTGCTTGAGTTCCCTTCCCCTCTCTGATCATGGCTTCACTTGCCCGCATCACACCTACCTGCATGGTCTGCACACTAGGGCCATAGCTACGATCTACAAAAAGCTCCATTTTATCAAAATTACCAAAGCGGAAATCTTCCGTAAAATTTTTGAAGAATGCATCCGTATTTACCCGTCCATTACCTACCATTCCATATCGAGGATCGCCTTTTGTTTTAATCGGTACGACACGAAGTGACAAGCCTTCCAATTGTAAATAATCATTCATTCCTAATAGCGATGAAGGTCGGCAAGTAACCGCAAAATAGATCGGTCGTTTAAAGGCATTAGCGGCCAAGATGTCCAGTAATGCTAGTTCTCCTTTTTGAATATAATTGCTACGCGGGAAAGTAAAGTCCACCCGATCCACTATTTTACTAGCGTCTTCCCGCTTTACAGTTCCATTGGTGATAACTTCTTGTTTGTTGACAGGAATAAAAAATTTACGGGTTGGCACATAGCTATCCAATTTCCTCCCTTGTACATTACGAGGATTATCAGCGCCCATAAATTGAACTGCACGTGTAAGTGGTGTTTCCGGATTGTCTTGTGATAAGAAAAACAATTGCTGTCGTTTTTTACCCCGGTATGCATCGCGGGGAACCAACATATCAATAGCAGGCGAGTCGTTTACTTTTCTTCTTAACTGGTCGATATACCAATCCACTGCAATCAAACTTAAGTTGACCACTCGAACATCTGTACGAATCTCTTCTACTTCCTGTGCATACCAAAGCGGATAGGTATCATTGTCACCATAGGTAAAAATGATTGCATTGGGTGCGCAGGACTCAAGGAAATTGCTCGCATAATCTCGGCTAGCCGTATGGTGTCGACGAGAATGATCATCAAAGTTTTGGAAGCCCATCAATAAAGGAGCAATCATCATTAATCCACCAGCGATACCCGCCGCTACTTTGCCATCCACTTTATTTCGTAAGAAAGAAAACAGCGCTAACACGCTCATCCCTATCCAGATGGCATAGGTAAAGAAAGAACCCACCAACACATAATCTCTTTCTCGCGGTTCATTTGGAGGTTGATTGGAGTAGACGATGATACCGAGTCCAGTAATAACAAACAGGGTAAGCAGTGCTAAAAAATCTTTGTTACGTCGGGAAGAATGGTAGAACATACCAATCAATCCAAACAGGAATGGAAGCATAAAATAAGCGTTTCTTCCCTGTTCATTTCTCATTGAGTCCGGCATTCCTTCTGTAGTCGGTAATCCCAGTAAACCAGTATCAATGAAGTTAATTCCGGTGATCCAATTACCACTTTTTTTATCCCAATCGTAGAATCCTTGTTCTCCATTTTGTCGACCAGAAAAATTCCACATAAAGTATCGCCAATACATCCATCGGACCTGATATCGGAAGAAGAATGCTATATTATCTCCCATTGTGGGAGCGGATTTCTTACCGCTCATCCATTGTTTATACAATGCTTTTCGGGCTTCATCCTGATGTCCCATCCGAGGGAACAACATTTCGTCACCGCTATCATATTCGTAGGCCGCTTTGATGTCCACATTCTCGTATTTTCCATTGACCAAACCAAGTCGATCTTCCGTATTTACCTTTGTAATAGGTGCATCAAAGTGAGGACCTTTGAGAAGAGGACGTTCTCCATATTGTTCTCGATTTAGGTAGGGCAACAATCGCATTGCATCGCTCGGATTATTCATATTGATCGGAGTATTCGCATTGGCACGAATAACGACAATACCGATGGTAGAGAAAGCCATAACAACGAGGGCGAAGGCGACAATCAATTGCTGTAATAATCCACTTCGTTTTTTATGAGCCAATCTTAAACCAAAGAATATGGCTCCACCCAAAATAAGCAGTAGCGGGATCAATCCAGTATGTACTGGCATACCTAATCCATTGACCATCATATAGTCCAGCCAACTCCATAATTTGGGGATTCCCGTAATGATAATACTTTGGATAATCGCCACAAAAACAATCCCGATAGCAGCAGCAGCTCCCATACCGAGCAGGTTGTGGTTTTCATATTTTTTAAAATAATAAAATAAAGCTAAGGCAGGGAAAGTCAATAAACTCAGCAAGTGAACTCCCATGGACAATCCGGCGGCATATACTGAGAAAATCAACCAGCGGTCATGTTGTGCATCGTTGGGTAAACTGTACCATTTTAGCGCTGACCATAAGGTAAGTGCAGTAAAAAAAGTAGACATCGCATACACCTCCCCTTCTACTGCTGAAAACCAGATAGAGGTGGAGAAGGCAGTCGTCAATCCGGCGACTATTCCAGCCAGCATCAAGGCAATCGTTTCGCCTTGTGTAGGGGCTACATTACGTCCAAGCATCGCCAGTCTTCCTAAAATTGTCGTGACCCAACAGACAAAAGTAGCGGCAAAGGCACTACAGATACCTGACAGCATGTTAACAGAGAAGGAAATATCTTCTGGGTTGTTGGAAAAGATTTCTGCAACGAAGGTAAACATCCGGCCAATGAGCAAAAAGATAGGTGCGCCCGGTGGGTGAACTACTTGTAATTTGTAAGCTCCAGTGATAAATTCACCACAATCCCATAGACTCCCTACTCGCTCGGCAGAAAAATAATATACAACGAGGGCGATGGTAAAAACTACCCATCCGGTGATATTATTTGTTTTGTTGTAATTCATTGATTGCATATTAGTGAGGTCATTGACTAAAATAAGGTGACAAAGATAATATAAAATACCCATTTAGTGCAGTAAAGTACTCTTGTATAGTCCCTTATATATTCCAGTTACACCGGAAATTTCTATTGGTTCGGATAAATTGCTGTCAAAAGTTTATTTTTGTGTAAAACCCATCTTATGAAGTTAGTATTTTGGATCGTTGTGATTTTTTTAGGATACCGTTTTTGGTACTTGCCTAAGCAGTTGAAAGCGGGTAAGAAGGCTGAGCAGGAATTGGAGGCCGAACAGGAACGGAATAATCAGGACTATACGGACTATGAGGAGGTAGATTAGGGGTTTTGTTCTTATTTCTTTAGAAGAATAAAAAAATCCCGAATTTTAGTAGGTACTAAAATTCGGGATGGGGTTGGGGTTGTGTTTTATATTACCTTAAAGAAACGGTATCGCTTATTTTACACCGTGCATTAACTTCTTAACCACCGGGTTCAATAAAATGCCTAGTAGGCCTAATCCTATTGGTACAATCGTAAAGATCAGAAAGAACGTAGTGAGTGAATACTGACTGGTAATCTCTTCGATTCTTCCTCCCATTTCTCCTGCTGTTTTATTACCAATAGCAATAGCAATGTACCAGATACCAAACATCAGAGCAATCATTCGTCCCGGTACTAGCTTACTGATGTAAGACAATGCTACTGGTGACAGACAGAGTTCTCCCAACGTATGAAACAGGTAGGCCAAAATAAGCCAGATAATACTTACTGTAGCAACTTCTGCTCCTGATGGTATTGACATGGAACCAAAGGCCAGAGCACCAAACCCAATACCTAAGAGAATCAGTCCTAAACCATATTTCGTGGCAGCACTTGGATTATATTTACTTTCCCACCATTTGGAAAATAATGGAGCAAACATAATGATAAACAAAGAGTTGAGGATACCAAACCAAGTAGCAGGAATCTCTACCTCATTTTCTTTAATTGATTTCACCTCTGCCTGAATGATAGGCGATGCTTTACCAGTCTCGGCAACCACCTGACGGGCATGTTTTGCCTTGGCGGGATTGAGGTATATTAATTTACCACGAACTTCAATCAGGCTAACTTTATCCCCTACCTTGATATCACCAGGTTCGATAACGACTGTGTTTTTCACTACCACCTTATCAGTGGATTTCACCTCAGTGGATTCCAATACATTTGCAAAACTTATCTCCGGTTCTCCTTCTGCATTTGTAGCAGATGTTTCGATGGTAGAGTAATCAACCACCAAAGCGTTAGAAGACATATTTCTATTAATCATCCAGAATATCAAAAACCAGATAAACAGAAAACTAAGGCCAAGCGCAATGTTTGACATTTTATACTTTTCAAAGGTTTGACCAAATAGTTTTATCAATACCCATGTAATAATTCCCACCGGAACTACTGTTATCGTGATGTTGACAATATTGAAAATAGTAGCCCAACTACCGGACATTACTCTTCCCGTAAAGCTATTGGCAAAGATAGTCATTGAACCACCTGCTTGTTCAAAACAGGCCCAGAAACAAACTGTCATTACTGCAAAAATTATAATTGCAATCATACGATCCCGAGTCTGCGCGGGGTAGCGAATGATTCGTATCGTAAGCAGAATCAAAAACAAAATTACTCCGGTAAGAATGTAATAATTAGCAATATCCGTTCCTCCAAATTGTAGCATATTCATACCCCCAATTTTCGAGAGCGGATCATTAATAATCCAAGTCACGCCAATAAATACACAGATATACATCAAAATTTTATCTACTCCGGTAAAGGGATTTAATCGGTCTTCCTCAAACTCCAATACGGGAGAATCGTCCTCCTTCTTTTCCGGTTTCATTCCTATATCTCCGAAAATACCTTGTGCCAGATAGAATTGTAAAGCCCCCATCAACATAAAGATTCCAGCTAGTCCAAATCCATAACTCCAAGACACTTTTTCTCCGATATATCCGCAGAGCAAAATTCCGAGAAATGCACCTGCATTTACCCCCATGTAAAAAATAGTATAGGCACCATCCTTTTTTTCAGGCGTATCCTTATACATGTGTGAGATGATGGAGGTCATGTTGGGTTTGAAAAAACCATTTCCAATAATCAATAATCCAATACCTATGTATAGAAAGATATCCGCAAATTCTAGCGCCATAGCTGCATGTCCCAGCGTCATAATTAATGCCCCCCAGATAACTGCTTTTCTATATCCGATAAAATTATCTGCTAAATATCCACCTAAAATTGGCGTTAAATATACCATGGCAGTATAAGTACCATAGAGCGCCAACGCTTCTTTAGTAGTCCAATCCCAGCCTCCAATTCCGACAGAACTGATCAGGAAAAGAACAAGGATTCCACGCATTCCGTAATAAGAGAATCGCTCCCACATTTCTGTAAAGAAAAGAACAAATAAGCCAGAAGGGTGGCCTAGTACCGTTGATTTAAAAATATCGTCGTTTGCTTTGCTCATATTGTTTTAAATTAAAAAATGATTTTTTGATGTTTAGGAATGGCGATTAAATAGATTGAGATAAAAGGCGAACTATTTTTTCATCAATCAAGGCGCTGAAATGGGCGTTATGCACCGCATAATAACCATTTTATTAACGAAGCGTGATGGCAAAAGAGGAAGCATAGTGTCTTAATTTATTTTATCAACATTCCTTACCTGTATTAAATAAAATTTTATCTTGTTTTAATCCGCCAACTCAAACCCCTCCGTCTCCTTAATATCCTGCTCATTATCCTCTGCGCCATGCGTCAATCGTTTTAGTGGTTTCAGTATTGCAATCACCAGTAGTCCAAAGATCACCGTAAAAATAGAGATACTCGCAAAGATGGTATATTCACCAAATTCCGAGGCATTCTCCCCTACAATTCCAGCGACCTTATTACCCAATCCGGTAGAGGCAAAATACAATCCCATCATTAAGGAAGCATATCGAACAGGGGCAAGTTTGGTAACAAAAGACAGGGAAACTGGTGAGGAACAAAGTTCTCCAATAGTGTGAAAAAGGTAGGCCGCAACCAACCAATACATGGCGGATGATCCATTGGCGTTGTAATCTCTTACGGCAAACACCATAAAGACAAATCCAAGTCCCATGATGATGGTTCCTGTTGCCATTTTAAATAGAGAGGAGGCTTCTTTGTTTTTCAGCTTTCGGGAAGCCCAATAATTGGCGACCATCACTGCGAAAATCAAAATAAACCCTGCATTTAAACTCTGAAACCAGATCGTAGGAACTTCCCACCCGAACAGCATTCTGTTCGTTTTATTTTCTGTATATAAATTCATCAGTCCGCCCGCTTGCTCAAAGGCGCCCCAAAAAACGATGACCAATAAAAAAGATAAGAGTACGACCAGAAAACGGTCTTTTTCTACCTGCGATCGCAAGCTTTTGTAGATCATCATCAGCATCCCTACCACCAGCGAAAGAAATAAAAACAGTGCTGCATATCCCCAGTGGTCTACTCCAGTCATTACAAATCCGGCATAATAAACGGAAACTACAATCAAAACAACGACAATACTCAATTGCACCGGAGATTTCATCAAGTCGCTAAAAAGCTGGCTCAATGCCACTTGGTCTTTTAGTTCGTGCTCGTCTGTCTTGTTTCCTACATTTGTCAGGTATTTTTGCCCCCAAACATAGACCACCAGTCCCAGTAGCATCCCGATTCCAGCCAATCCAAAACCAGCATGCCATCCGTATTTTGCTACGACGAGACCTACAACAGTGGTCGCCAATAGTGATCCGGTATTAATTCCAATATAGAAAATACTGAATCCTTTGTCTCTTCTAATATCGTTTTTGCTATATAATCCGCCCACCATCGTGGAAATATTAGGTTTAAGTAAACCAACACCAAGGATAATTAAAATCAACCCAGTATAGAAAGACCAGCTTGTATCTATGGCCAATGTCCCGTGCCCCAGACATAAAATGACGGCACCGTAGAGTACCGCTTTTTTCTGTCCAAAAATTTTATCCGCTACCAACCCGCCAGGTATCGACATGACATACACCAGCATCGTATACCATCCATATAATTTTAGTGCTTCCGGCTCCGTCCAACCTAGTCCTGGTCCTTCAGGATCTTTAGAGGTCAATTCTGCTGCCATGTATAAGGTAAGCAAGCCTCTCATTCCATAATAGGAAAAACGCTCCCACATTTCTGTCAAAAACAAAACATAAAGTCCAATTGGGTGTCCCCAAAGCTCTTTTTCAACGGGTTTCGTCTTGGCCATAGTCTCTCCTGATTTTCTAATAGGTTGGTTTAAAAAAGTAGTTTAAAGAATAAAAGTAGAATTTTATCCCCAATTCCACGAATATTTACCCTGTTAATTTGTCAAAGCAGGTAGTTCTGTCGGCGGAGGATTGGGAATCAGTGTAGGGCTGGGATAGTTTTCACTATGTATTTCAAGCGTCCAGCCCATCTGGGTGGTCATGAATTCGACAATATCGAGGAGTTGGTTGCCTTGTTTTTGGGCAGCGTCAAAGAGCTCGCTGGCTTCGGCTTTTTCCTGAATGAGTAGTTTTGCGTTTTTATTAATTTTATTATAATCCTGCGTAGTAAAGGAATTGAACGTACCCTGCGTAATATCATAATAAGACAAATCATGATCGATACTTAAAATGATGGGATCAGGCACTTGACTAATCACCATCTTTTTTTCATTGGGAAAACTTTCGATATTGATATTATTCAAATCATATCCCACCGAAACAGTGCCTTTTATGCGTACTAGGGCTTGCTTTCGGAAAGGGCTAAGGTCATATTTCCAGTAATCTTTATAATCATAAATTTCAGAAAACTGTCCTTCAACGGTTACCAATTTTGTCACCGTTCGGATTTTTTCTAATAAAACATCAGACTCCTGTGTCACGGTTATACTGTCTTTTGTATACCAATATCGGGTACCCAAAAATACCAGTACCATCAGTGCTAATAATGCAAATGCAGTTAGTCCCTTTTTCATAATGGTTGTTTTAGAATAAAGCCTAATATAGGTTTCTATTTTAACGTAAATCCGGGGTTTTGTGGTGTCTCGGAAATGTTGACAAAATAAATGACGACGCTATGCTTCCTCTTTTTCCGCCATTCCTTATTCTTCTTCTTCACTTGTCTTTACTTTTTGACCATCTACCCCTAGCGACTGCAACACATTGGTCGTCACGATGATAAATAATCCCATTATAGCCGGAATAATCAGGTTCAGAAGAAACAAGCCAAAGGTCGCTGCCAGAATATCGACCTGCTGATCGGTATAATGTCCCCATACATACAAGGCAATTTGACTACGAGTCAATAAACCAATGATGGGCGGTAGTGGAATACTGGTTTGCAATAAAAATATAGTCGCAATGCTGGCAAAGCCAATTCCAATTGGTACATTAATTTCAAAAAATAAAAGTATTAGGTAGTATTGGAAACTATAGGTAATATAACGCAGGGTTCCATAAAACAATGCAATGGTAAGCTCGCGACTAGAATAATCTTTAAGTAGTTTAATATGTTTGACAAACCGTTTTAAATAATGAATGAAGGGTAGTCGCTTGACGATGGGTACGACGAGGTCTATATTATAAAAACAAAATAATAAAATGCTTACCAAGATAGCCCCTAAAAAAATAATCGCTTGTAATACGAATGGGTCGAGTGATAGAAATTGTTGGGCGAAAAAAATTAATCCGATAAAACCCAGGGTTAACAGAACAAGCATCTGGCAAAAGCTGCCTACGAGTGTAGCAATAACGGCCTTCCAGTTATTTTCTGGTTTGACAATTAATATTCGTCCACCATACTCCCCTATCCGATTTGGTGTAAACAAAGAAAACGTAATACCAGATAGAATACCTCGATAAGCTCGTGAGAAAGTCAGCGGCTCAAAACCCACGACTAGTGTACGCCATTTCAAGGTCTCAAATGCCCAGTTGACTGGCATCAGTAGAATAGCTATTATTAACCAGTGTAGGTTTCCTGAACGGAAATGAGCAGAAAAGGCGGTTTGTATATCCGCGATGTCTTCTCGCGCAAATACTTGATTGTATAGCACCACTCCTAGCAAGATCACTACCCCTACTTTGATTCCCATTTCCAGCCACCTGCGTCCTGCGGACCCTTTATTTTTTTTAGTCAAAAAAGCAGTAATTTTACTTGAATTGAAAAAAGCAGAAAAATATCGTCTCATCGGTGTCGACCCTGGCACCAATGTCTTGGGCTATGCCATTATTGATATTCATCAAAACAAAATCAGTTTGGTGACTATGGGGGTTATCAAGATGTCAGGTCTTCCCGAACACCAGCTCAAACTTAAGAAAATTTTTGAACGATTACAGGAAATCATCCGAGAATATCGTCCTCGTGAGATGGCCATTGAGGCCCCCTTTTTTGGTAAAAACGTTCAATCCATGCTTAAGCTTGGACGCGCTCAGGGCGTGGCCATTGCAGCTGGTATTACCAACAAAGTGAACGTCACCGAATATTCTCCTAAAAAGATCAAACAATCCGTTACCGGAAACGGAAATGCTTCAAAAGAACAAGTAGCAGCCATGCTGGCGACTATTATAGGCGCCAAACTCGATGCTCAAACGCTTGATGCGACCGATGCACTAGGCGCAGCCGTTTGTCATTTTTTCCAGTCTGGCTCACCGCTTTCAAAACAGAAAAAATATAGCGACTGGGGAGCATTTGCAAAAGACAATGAAGCAAGGGTCGGTAAGGGTAAAATAAAACGAAAGACGCCATTGAAGTAAACAATCCTTGGAGCGTATCATTTACGCTGCTATTCAACGAAGTTTGCTCGTATTTCTGCGGCTATTGTCTTTAACGCTTCTTGCGAAAGGCTTAATTTTTTAGAAAAATCAATATCACTGATCGCATTCATGGGGATAAGGTGTACGTGCGCGTGTGGCACTTCCAGAACAGCCACGACTACGGAGATACGATTGCAGGGGACCGTTTTTTGGATCGCGTGTGCTACTTTTTTGGAGAATAACATTACCTGAGTCAAGGTCTCATCCTCAAGGTCATAAAAATAATCTACTTCCCTTTTAGGAACCACTAATACGTGACCACGCTGTACTGGAGCAATATCCAGAAAAGCGATACAGTTTGTGGACTCAGCTATTCTATGGCAGGGAATTTCGCCGTTGATAATTTTAGTAAAAATGCTGCTCATTTTTAGATGGAAATTTCTAAAATTTCAAATTCCATTTGACCTCCGGGTGTAGAGACAACGGCAACCTCTCCTACTTTTTTACCTAACAATCCTACCCCCATTGGAGAGGTTACAGAAATTTTCTTTTCTTTTAAATTTGCTTCTGTTTCTGAAACCAAGTGATATGTAA
>Ga0079203_1001374_pt1 | contig 17933 bp, 18 predicted proteins | sample PorBlaMBantryBay_FD_68602 | JGI IMG/M metagenome (GOLD analysis project Ga0079203, IMG submission 68602) | Marine algae microbial communities from Bantry Bay - Bantry Bay, Ireland | ecosystem: Host-associated > Algae > Red algae > Blade | place: Bantry Bay, Ireland
AAAATAAATTAAGACAACTAAATGGCAGAGCATAATGAGTTGGGACAATTAGGAGAAAGCATTGCCAAGGATTTTTTGCTTCAAAAGGGGTATAAGATTTTGGCGACTAATTATCGGTATAAGCGGTCGGAGGTGGATTTAATTGTGAAGGATGGGGAGACGATGGTTTTTATAGAGGTGAAGACGCGGTCGGATGATTTTTTGTATGATCCCGAGAAGGCGATGACGCCGCAAAAAGAAGCGCAAATTCGTCAAGGGGCGGTGGCCTATATGCGTAAGGTGGGTCATGAGTGGGCGATCCGATTTGATGTGGTAGCGATTGTGGTGCGGGATGCAGAGCGGTATGAGGTGCGGCATACGGAGGATGCGTTTTTTTAGCCGTCCGCGTCCGTTACGGGTTGCAATCGAATACCATTTTCATCCAACAAAATGATTCGTTTTTTATACAAATTTCCTACTGCCTTTTTAAATACTTTCTTACTCACCTTGAGGGTCTCGTAAATTACTTCGGGTGGGGACTTGTCGGTCAGGGGCAGGAAGCCATCGTTTCTTTGTAAAAAGGCAAGCAGCCATTCGGCTGTATCGCTCACTTGTTCATAGCCAGATTTTTGAAGGGATAAATCCAGTTTTTGATCTTCGCGAACATTTTTGATAAAGCCCTGGAAGCGGTCTCCGCGTTTTATGGGTTGAAAAACATCGGAGAAAAACAACATGCCCCAATAGGTGTTATTGACAATCATTTTCCAGCCCAGGTCAGAGGTCGTTACGGCCAGCAGGTCTACGGAATCTCCCGCTTCCAGTCCTTCGGATTTATCTTCCAGCAGATTGCTTAGGCGAGCGGTAGCGGCCAGGCGATCAGTTTGCTCATCCAGGTAGGCACTCACGATATAGGATTGCCCTTCCTGCATTTTGATGGTTTGTTCGCGAAAAGGTACGAGGAGGTCTTTCCCCTCTAGTCCCCAATCAAGGTAGGCGCCGTTGGGGCCGTTTTGCTTGACGGGTAGGTAGGCAAATTCACCGACGATGATTCGTGGATATAGTGTTGTGGCGATGAGTCGGTCTTCGGTATCGGTATAGATAAACACTTTTATTTCCGATCCGTCTTCTAAGTCTTCATCCGGTGATTGGCTGGTCGGCAACAGGATTTCTCCGTATGGTCCTCCATCGAGGTAATAGCCAAAGTCTACGGACTTGACAACTTCGAGGGTATTAAATTGGCCTATTTTGAGCATGATCGGAAAAGTTGTGGATTAAGGGATGTTGATAAAATAAAATCGTGTTTCGTGGTGCAAAGGTACTGAAGTTTTGAGGTAAAGGATATTGATAAAATAAATTAAGACACTATGCTTCCTCTTTTTATCCCAATCTATTTAATCGCCATTCCTAATAGGTAGAAGTATAGGTAACAGTAACCTTTTAAAATTTACTATACCTGTGGGTCTGCTTCTACTTCCGGCTCATTACCTTCCCCAAATTCATCGCCCATCATTTGCCAGCAGGTCACAAAAAGCGCGGCGATAATCGGACCTAACACAAATCCGGATAAGCCAAACCAGGTCAGTCCACCAAGGGTGGATAATAGAATGAGGTAATCGGGCATTTTGGTATCATTTCCTACCAGGCGAGGACGCAGGAGGTTGTCGATCAAGCCGATGAATAGTGCGCCTACTACGACCAGAATAATGGCTCCGGTGTAGTCTCCCTGTAAAGCCATAAGGGCCGCAATCGGTCCCCAGACCAGTACTGCGCCTATAGGTAGTAGCGCTGCTACAATCATCAAGGCACCCCATAGCACTGCACCGGGTACACCGAGGAGTAGAAATAAAATACCGCCTAGTACGCCTTGGATAAGGGCAATTAAAATACTTCCTTTTACGGTCGCTCTGGCTACGCTTTGAAATCGACGAATGAGCTGTATTTCTTTATCATCGCCAATGGGTAGTACGTAAATCAATTGTTTTATTAGCATTTTTCCATCCCGAAAAAAGAAGAACAGGACGTAAAGGGTAATGGTACATTGAACCAACATTCCCAATAATCCTTGTGTAAATCCCAATACTCTTCCAGCAATTTGACGGGAAGAATTTCCGGCCCACTCTGTTACCTGGGTACGAAGATTTTCTAAATCCAAGCCATATTTTGCAAACTTATCAGGGATTAATGCTTGTATGTTGGAAATTTGTTCTTGTGGTTTCCATTCACCCGACTCTACTTTTTCGGAAATATTTAGTGCTTCTGAGACAACTGCTATTCCGATCAAACTTAGTGGAATAATAACGATAAGGATGACACCGACCAAGGTAAGTCCGCTGGCCAAGGCTGGTTTTCCTTTTACCCATTTGAGTACACGTTGGTACATGGGATCAAAAACAATCGCTAATACTGCTGCCCAAAAGACACCGAGCATAAAGCTACCAATCAAGCCAGTAAAAGCTACGGTTACAAATAGTAACAGGATAAAAAAGAAATTATTGGCGATCTTCTTTTGCATATTTTAACGTTTTCTCGAAAGGAATAAATAAAGGATCATACTTCCGCTCTTCCATCCTGAATTTTTTCATCCACTTCTTCTTTCTCTCCATTAGTTAGTGAGCGTTCGATTGGCGTGGTGATATCAGGATTATAAGTAAGTTGGTACAAGATAGGAAAATGATCCGAACCGTAGCTAGGAAGTCGTTGTATTTTATTAGTAAAAAAATGGTGGGTATGAAAGAGGTGGTCTACCGGAAAACGCATAAAGAAATATTTAGCATGGAAGGTAGCGTAGATACCTCGTCCGATTCTTGGATCTAGTAGATTAGCTGTTTTTTTAAAAAGATAATTATTTCGAGACCAGGCTACATCATTTAAGTCACCACAAACAATGGTTGGCTCCTCACTTTTATTTATTTCTTTTGCCACTAGCATCATCTCTGCATCCCGTTCCTTAGCCGTTTCTTTTTCTGTCGGAGAAGGCGGCTCAGGGTGAACGCCGATCATCCGTATTTTCTGGCCTGAAGGTAGTTCGACTGTTGTGTGGATAGAGGGAATAGTGTCTTGCAAGAGAAATTCAATGGTAGTATCCGAAAGTGGTAATCGGGAATAGAGGTGCATTCCATAATAGTTGTCTTGTGGTTGTCGAACACGATGGGAATAGGTATCGAGCAATTTTTCCAGCGTATCGTCCCATGCTTTATCTGTTTCCATCGCCAAGATGATATCAGGATTCGCCTGATTAATAATGTCTAGAAATTCCGTTCTATTTTTATTATCCTGTAGCACATTGGCGGTCAAAACGGTGAAGGTATTGAAGAGATCAGTTGTCCCTTCATGAGTTTGTTTGGTTCCTAACTTGGTAAAGGGTATGATGTGTTTAAGTTGATACAGGCAGGCGGAGAGCAACAAGCTGGCCAGTGCGTAATCGACTTCTGTTCTTTGATTTGAAAAAAAAATCCATCCGATCAGTCCAGCTGCTTGTACAATAAACCACTGAATACGGGTAAAATCATAGCCACGAATACTCCAGTGCTGGATTTTCGTAGCCGGAAGGAAGGCGGGGACGGAGAGCAGGAAAAATAGTATTCTACTGAGCATGTTGGTTATTACCTGAATAAAGATCCAGTTTAACTGGATAAATTCATGGGTAAAGTTAATTTATTCTTACTACAATCAAAGGTAAGGTTTCATTCCATTAAAACAGTTTCCTCAAATCTGCTTTCTAACTCTATCCTCTATCGCCTTTTTTGCATAAATCCCACTTACTACATCTACCACTTCCTGATTTTTTAACATGACAATGATAGGCAGCTTGTTCATGTTGATATTGATGGGATATTGTGTTTTTGCATCCGTTTCGACTCTAAAAAATATAGCTTTTCGACGGCCGATGTTTCGTTCTACAGATTTAACATTGCTATCTATGATAAAAGAAGTTCCTAACCATTCTGCCGAAAATATCAAGACGACTAAGCATTCCTCACTCCTTTTTATTAAAGCATCATATTCTTTTTGTCCAAATCTGGAAAGATTATAATCATCTACTTGCATAGTGTTTTTTTTAGCGGATTAATGGGGAGCTATTAAACAAAGCACTTGGATCAACCTTATTGTACTGTGGGGCTAAGGAATGTTGACGATCCTTTCTGTATAAAGGTATATCAGATACTTATAGAACCTCTGAAATATGAATTTGTTCGATTTATAATATAAAAATTAAATATAATAGTTCCTGTTAAAATAAAAAAACTGCCTCATCAGTAAAGATGAGAGCAGTCTTCAATGTTTAAATTTCATATAAACAGTAAAGTGAGTGGATGCAGATTTTAGTTTATGCTCTCACTTCTCCCTGATACATATCATGGAGTTCCTCTTGTAATTTCTTACGAGCAAAAAAGATACGGCTCTTAACTGTTCCCATTTTAAGGTCTAGTTTTTCGGCAATCTCATTATACTGGTAGCCCTCAAAGTGCATCATAAAAGGAACACGGTTGGCATCGTTCAGATTAGATAACGCTATTTTAAGTTCTTTCATCATTATCTTAGACTCCGTGTCATCCTGACTGGGTTTGTTCTGTACTGCGTATAAGTAGTTTTCGATAGGAGCTTCTGCCTTGTTTCGAGTTCTCTTCTTGCGATAGTCATTTACAAAGGTATTGTGCATGATCGTAGTCATCCACGCTTTAAAGTTAGTGCCTATTTTAAAACGATGTATATTAGCGTAAGCTTTGCAAAGCGTTTCTTGATAGAGATCTTTTGCATTATCTCGGTTTCGTGTCAATCGCATTGCAAAACCAAATAATAAATTTTCAATCGCTTCGTAGTTTTTTCTAAATTGTAATTTTGTCATGATTAAAGATTCTTTTAAGGGTTCAAAAAATATAAGTTTTGAAAAAAAAACTCAATTACTTACACCTTTCTATATTACAAAACCGTGCCAACTTTACAAATCACTGATTATCAGACACTTATGTCATAGAATACAAATATTAATTCCTTAAATAAAAGTATTTTATCTTATTTAAGGATGTTGGATTCCTGAAATTACAGGAATTAAGGGTATACCCTTAGTTTTTGGCACAGGGTTTAGACGGATATTTATTTTTGATAAAACAAGATAATAAGCAGGCATTTCAATGCTTAGATTTTTCCACGCTTTACAATCAACTGAACCTTTGGGTACACTTCTCGTTTCGTCTAAACAGTAAGACCACTGTTTTTTATACTATATTTAAAAATCAGTAACGTGTTTTTAGGCTACCTTAATAATCAATATGAAAAAAACTAGAATTAATGTTTATAAAATTGCTAGCACACTAATAATTATAGTGCTAAGTTTTCTAATCCTGTACTATACACAGGGGATCGTTGTTCCTATCTGTTTTGGTATTTTTTTCGCCTTTATGCTTAAGCCACTCGCCTCATTTTTTGAGCAACATCTTCGCTATCGTATTCTAGCCATCTCCGTTACTCTGTTGTCAGCGCTGCTTGTTCTTATCACCTTGATTAGTCTTTTTGTTTCTCAGATTGTTACCATTGCCAAGGATTTACCGATGATTGGAGAAAGCCTGAAGGCTTATTTAAAAAGTGTCCGAGTGTGGGTATCCAATAAGATGGATTTTTTACCCTCTGCGGAACAAGATGCGCTGGAAAGTTCATTGGTAGAATTAGTTATGTCTCCTTTATCCACTGTTACCTCTACAATTCTGGCATCCACCAGTAGCATGTTTAGTTTTCTATTGGTACTCATCTATACGTTTTTCTTTTTACTTTATCGCGAACCGATTCGACTATTCTTTGTCACACAGTTTGGGAAGGAAACACAGGAACAAGCTAGAAATTTTTTACAAGGTGTCGAAAGAATAATTCTCCGGTATTTTTATGGAACGGCAGCGGTCATAATGATTTTGGGTACCCTCAATAGTATTGGCCTGTATTTTATGGGAGTTGAATATGCCTTCTTTTGGGGGTTTATGGCGGCAATACTTGCGGTTGTACCATATATTGGGACGATGATCGGTGGTTTTTTTCCATTTATGTACACGCTGATTACCTCCGATACCTGGTGGCAACCACTAGGGGTTATTATATTATTTGTAATTATTCAGGCCATTGAAGGAAATGTTATTACGCCTAAAATAGTTGGATCTAGTGTAAAAATTAATCCACTAGCTGCCATTATGGGCCTTATCATTGGCTCCAGCGTTTGGGGTCTTGCAGGCCTTATTTTGGCACTGCCCGGTATCGCAATTTTAAAATTAGTTTGCAAACAAGTAGATTTTCTTAAACCACTCGGCCTACTCCTCAGTAGCGAATTATATAATAAGGACGAAAAATTCAAAGAGGATTTTAATGAAGATCGGTATCGGTTTGTGAACCTTTTTAAAAGTAAAAAAATATAATTAGCAAACAGACAACTCGTACTTCGACAACCTAATAATCAGTAGGGTCAAATGTTCGAGCAGGTTGTAATAGCCACCGAATTAAGTGAGGAATCGGTTATAGGTTAGTTAATTTTTTAAGAAGAGATAAGATTTATGAAATTGGTGGAGATAATTTATTTTTTAATCCTGATTATTATAAAAAATCATTTGAGTTCAAAAACCTCACTAAGTTAAATCTTTTTATAGAGTATGAGTTATAATGAGGTTTCGGTCCTCGTCACGACAGTAGTGGACTTCCTCACGACAGTAAACACCAGGAAAGTTGAATTGAATAATATTTCAAATAAAAAAAACATACTTAATTATCACCTCAAAACATCACCACCTGATCCGGATCACCAATCTCCTCCAAAGAAGACAACTCCTCCGGCTCCTCCTCATCCTCTAACACCCGCTTAATCACCCGCAGTTTATGGGTATATTTATTAAGTTCTTCATTAAAAATACCAAAGTGATCAAGACGATCTATCCGCACCTGACCGGAGGCATGAATAATTTGATTGCCCGGCAATAGGATACCGACATGTACGATACGACCTTTTTTATTTTCAAAAAATGCTAAATCGCCCGGCTGCGCCTGCTCAATAAAATCAATCAGTCGCCCTCCTTCTACCTGCTGAGAAGCGTCTCGCGAAATTGGAATGCCGATCATCTTATAGGCCATTTGGGTAAACCCAGAACAATCAATCCCAAACGGAGATCGTCCGCCCCACAGATAAGGCGCATATAAATATCGTCGAGCTATCTTTAATAAAATCGAACTGTTTTGTTTAATTTTTTGTGGCTCAACCGCCTGCCCGCTAAAGGTAAAACTACTGCCGTTAAGATGAAATTTAAGTCCATCAAAACGCGGTAAGGTAGCACCGATGGTAATAGGAAGAGAATACGTTTCGTGCATCGCCCCTTGAAAAAGCTCCAGGCTGAGGGCGTAGTTTTTTTGATAGATTTGAATATCTTCTAGTGAAAGGGACTTGAGTTGCTTATGATCCGCCCAGCCAATGTAATTATCCCAGAGACAACGCACCTTGACCCAGCTGCCCCGCTGCTCCATCAGCTCGACCGTCTCCCCAAAAAGTAATTGAGAAACCATTTCGCTTTTGTCAGAGGCACTGCTGCGAATAGGTACCACGCTTAAGGGACAAACGGCGTAAGTCATAGTTATGGCTGTTGGTAAACAAAGCCTAAAATTAACAAAAAAATGGAAGGAATTCTTAAAAAGGGGGAATTAGTTAACTCGTGGATTGGTGGATCGGTGAATTTGTGGATCAGTGAAAATGATTATTGGTAATTATTTACTTTGCCGAGGATGTTTTCTTTTACCTTTTGATAAAATCGCTTTTTTTCCGTGATGACTTCGGCGAGTCCGTCCATTTCTTGGTCAAAAGAAAGGGGGATGTTATAGGAGGTGATTAATCCATTGGGGAGGGATACGGTGACGGGGTATCTGTTATTGCGTGGTACCCGACCAATATTGACAATTTTGCCCTGCACGGAACCGTATTCGCTATAGGCAAAAGAAGCTAGTTTGATCACCACGGTTTGTCCTTCTTTTACTTTTCCTTTATCGAGGGAAGGTAAAAACATCAGTCCCATAATGCTATCTCCACCGGGTGGAACGATACTCATCAGTTCTTCTCCTTCATTATAAAATTGTTTTTCGCTCAACAGGTTAAAGAAAGAAATCTCTCCAGGGACGGGAGCAGGCAGCAGGTATTTCATTTTCCAGTCGCTGATTTCCGTTTGAAGTCGATTGATGCTTTCGCGTAGTTCGATGATATTATCATGATTGTCATCCCGGTAGTTGCGATCAATCCCAATAATTTCGTTGTTGATCGTCAGTATTTGATTTTTATTACTTTCAATATTGGATTGATTATTTTTTACTGCCTGACCGAGGTCTTCCAATTTCGTGCTGACGTCGGTTAATTGCTGAAGCGATATACCTTTAAGGCTATACAGCTTTTGCATTCTTTTCAGGGTTTTTCGTTCTACTGTTATTTTACTTCTATTACTATTCAGTTTTTCCAATTCGATTTCATTCCTCCGTTTTAGGTTCTTGATCTGATTGGTCAGTTCCACTTTAGATCGTTGGTTGAAGGTACGGCTCGTTCCATATTGATAAGCTTCTAGGCTTTTTAAAAAAACGGCATATACGGTTTGTAGCGTACCGATTTCTAGTCCTCGCTTAGGCTTTAAACGCATCAGTTGATTGCCATCAAAATATTGAAATTGTTGTACCAATGTGTCGAGCTTCAAGACATCTTCGTGATTCGCCGTACTTTGCAATACCGCAAGAAGTTGGCCTCGTTCTACGGCCTCTTCATTATTGACGATAAGTTTGGCAATATAACTATCTGTTCGAGCGACGACCTTTACCGGTGGGCTCATCGCTTTGAGGGTAATCGGCACTTTAATTTTATCCGGATATTTTACCCACCAACTCAACCACGCCATTCCGAGCACAGATAGAAACACCACTAGCGTTCCCCACTTGACAATTTTGCCAGGCGGGGTGCCGAGGATTTCTTGTACCTCTTCGCTTCGGAGTTCTATTTTATCGTGTTCTTCCATTTATTTTTTCTATTGATCCTATGCGCCCAATTCCAGTTGGTTTCTAACTAAATAAAAATAAGCACCCCGTAGCGCAGTCAATTCCTCATGTGTTCCTTGCTCAACAAGTTCTCCGCTTTCCAGCACTACTATATTGTCGGCGCCTTTTACGGTACTCAATCGGTGGGCCACTACAATCACGGTTCGGTTTTTAAAAAACTGTTCCAGATTTTCCATGATGATCAGTTCATTATACGCATCGAGGGCGTTGGTCGCTTCGTCAAAGAAAATGTATTCTGGGTTTTTATATACCGCACGTGCGATCAGCAATCGTTGCTTTTGGCCCTGACTCAGCCCTACTCCATCTTCTCCGATTTTGGTATTATAACTCAGCGGCATGGCTTCGATAAAGGTCTGAATGTTAGCTACTTTAACCGCTTCCAACAATCTTTTTTTATCTACTTTCGTATCGCCCAGTGCAATATTTTTAGCAATAGAATCTGAGAAAATAAAGCCTTCCTGCATCACTACGCCGCATTTGCTACGCCAGAGTTTGTTTTGTAAGTTAGCCAGGTTTACTTCTCCTAGTCGTACCGTTCCCTGTGTAGGCTGGTAGAAATTCAATAGTAATTTTAGCAGTGTTGTTTTTCCACTTCCACTTGTGCCTACAATCGCTGTTGTTTTTCCTTTTGGGAAAATCATCTCCACGTCTTTGAGGATGACCGGAGAATGTGGGCCGCCATATTGAAAGGTTACTTTGTCCAATACCAAATCTCCTCCTTCCGGTAAAATATTAATATTCTCGCCAGGTTCTTCTTCGTTATCACGGACATGAATTTCATTCATCCGCTGAAGGCTGATCTTAGCATCTTGTGCAGAACGGAAAAAATCAATCAACTGCTCAATCGGTGAATTGAGTTGTCCGATGATATATTGAATGGCAAGCATTCCTCCTAGCGTCATCGAACCATCTATTACTGCTTTAGCAGCATAAAAAGTGATGACAATGTTTTTGGATTCATTAATAAACGATGCACCAAAACGCTGCATTTGATCCAGTTGTAAAGTCTTTAAACTAAGACGAAACAACTTGGCTTGAATACGTTCCCAAACCCACCGTTTTTCTTTTTCGGCATTATGTAATTTTATTTCCTGAATACCTCCTACCAATTGAATCAGGTTGGATTGATTTTCCGATAACTGATCGAATCTACGGTAATCGTATTCTTTTCTCTTTTTAAAAAACAACGCTACCCAAGCCAAGTAAGCGATTGTTGATAAGACAAAGATGGTAAAAATGGTCGTATCATAATACCACAATACTCCACCAAAAACGACAAAATTAATCATCGAAAATAGGGTAATGAGAGAAGCGGAAGCAAGGAAATCCTCGATCCGCTGGTTGTCATAAATTCGTTGTAGAATATCTCCCGTATGTCTGGTATCAAAAAACCGGATTGGGAGTTTCATCATTTTTATCAAAAAATCTGAGACCAGACTAATGTTGATACGAATTCCGATATGCAGTAGTAGCCAGGATCGGATGTATTCTACCGAAAGTTGACTAAAGAATAAAACTAGTTGCGCTACAAGAATCACGACGATGAAATCAAAATCTCGATTGGTGATTCCAATATCAACTAATGATTGCATTAGAAATGGGAAAGCCAGTTGGAGTATACTCCCCAAAACAATCCCGATGGTAAGTTGAAAAAGGTAGGCTTTATATTTAGCCAGGTAAGCCCAAATATATTTGAAGCTTCCCTTATCCTGTTTTTCACCATCTCGATCATAAAAATCAGGTGTTGTTTCCAGTAAGAGTAGTACCCCTACTTTTTCACCTTCCTGAATATCGGACGCCCATCCGTCGATAAATTCTTCGCGGGAGAGCTTTACTTTTCCTGCGGCAGGATCGGCGATCCAAACCTGTTTTTTATTGATTTTATAAACGACAATGAAATGATTTTGCCGCCAGTGAGCGACAAAGGGAAGTGGTAGATCTTCCAGGATTTTATCGTACGGAACTTTGACCCCGAGGGAGTGCATGCCGATGGCCTCTGCCGCATCGCTAATTCCCATCAGCGAAACCCCTTCCACGTCCACGTTGGTCAATTCACGCAACGTGTCCTGTCGGTACCGACGTCCGTGATAGGCTGCGATCATCCGTAAACAGGTTGATCCGCAATCCATGGCGTCAAGTTGGCGGTAACTAGGAAAAATTTTAGGCATTACTGGTGTTTTCCAATAGACAGATCTGTTTACAAATCCATTATTTATGGTTAAGGAGTACGTTCAGGATGGGAATTTCTGTTCTCAAAGTATCAGCAAAATATCAAGTCCCATAATTTAAATGTCTCAGCACTACTGTTTATTTTGCAAAACTAGTATACAATATAACAGCAAAAAAAATGCCCGCAAGTTACTTATTTATAGAACGGTAGGTATTTATGAGAAAGCGGTTGTAAGCATTTACTAAAAGGACAAATTAAATTAAATCATCTATGAGAAAGGTAGGAAAGTTTAAGAAAAATTTAATAGGCGCAAATGAAGTGCCAGAATAAAAAATGGCGTGTTGTCTATCCTTTGGATACAGACAACACGCCATGAGGTGTATTCGTTTTTTAGTATTGACGTTACTTACATCAACCCAAACATTTTTGCGTACTTCAACATTTCGCTCTGATTACTAATTTTTATTTTTCCAGTAAGTAAGGCCATCATTGGGTTGAGTTTTCCACTGACGATGCCCATGAAGTTTTCATCAGAACCGCTGACCACACATTTTGGGTCTCCCACCAAGCCGTCGGCTGATTCGATTTGATTGTCGGCTACGCTGATGGTATATTGTCCGCCTTCGGCACCACTGATATCAAAATGAAACCGGGTGTTGACGCCTTCGAGGGCTTCCGGTTTTACTTGTTTGGGTAGGCCAGTGATAAATTCTTTAGCTGTCATTGAATGTTGGTTTTATTATTTAAGATTATTCTGATAGTAATTCTCATTCCTAAGGAATGTTGATAAAATAAATTAAGACACTATGCTTCCTCTTTTTCCATTAATTAATTCTTCTTCCGTTTTCGTATTTGATGACCCGTGCGGTTGGGTAGCGTTCTTTCATGATAGAAGTGAGAAAGTTATACGCATTACCTTCGGCCTTAAAATCACCCAAGAGGTACGCATAGCTACCATCTTTACGCTGTTCTTTAAAAATATTTCCATGTCTGGAAAAGATGCTATGACTAGCGGGAAGTTCAGCGGGAGAAGTCATAAATTCTACTTTGTATCCAGAATATGAATTTGGTAATTGATTGGCTTTACGGATGCTGGTGGCGGTGGTATTCACTTTCATTTCACCTCGATTTTGATTATTATCAGTGGAGTTAAAGACCGCTTCATCCTCTTCGGAAAAACCTGCGCCAAAATCTTCCGTTGTTTCTTCCATCACGGGATCGGCGGCTGTGTTTACAATACGTTCTTTTACAATTTTACTATTGTTTTCCACCTGTGTTTTGACAGGGGGGCTGGTGGTTTGTTGTTTATAAATAGTAGAGCCACTTGTCTTTCCAGGCTTTTCAGAACGATCCATTTTGTCAATTTTAGTTCGGGTATCTGGAATGGCTTCAGGAATCGGGTTAGCAGGTGGAATTTGCGATTCCGGTACGATGGGTTTATCTACTTTGATAGAAATAGGTTGCTGGGTGTCCGGCACGTTGTTGGGTGTCGTTGCGCCGTTTCCGCCCTGTTCCTTAATTTTCTGGTCAATTTCTTTAGTAGATAGTTGTTTTTTGATTTCATCCGGTAAGTCTTCTCCGTCCGCTACTTTAATCTGATCTTCGTTTTGAATTTGCTCCAGCATTTTTTCAAATTTCTCTTCCTCTTTTATTTCAAATAAAGATTTATTCGCTGCAATTTGTTCACTCATAAAACCGACTACTTTCAGTTCTGTTCGACGATTTAAAGCATGTTTGCGGTCGCTACAATCTACCCCATTTTTACATCCATTCACCAGTTCATTTTCTCCATATCCTTTAGAGATCATGGAGTTTCTGTTTACGCCTTTAGATACCAGATAGTCTACTACACTCTTCGCTCGTTTTTCAGATAATTTCTGATTGAAGGAATCCTTCCCGTTGGAGTCTGTGTGCGCACCAATTTCTATTAATAAAGTAGGATTGTCTTTTAGTACAATCACCAGTTTGTCCAGTTCACTACGAGCAGCAGTTCGCAGTCGTGCGCTATTGGTTTGGTAATAAATATTTTCAATTTTGATGGACTCATTCATTTTGATTTTCTGAAGTTCCACGTTGGCCAATAGAGTTCCCTGTTTGTTTTCTTCCGTAAGTACATCTGAAATATTGCTAGGGCCAGCGCCGGGTGAAACCTCCCCTACGCCATCAAAGCAAAGGATACAGCCTTCTACGTTCACGTAGGCTTCCATTCTTTTAACGAAGAAACCCTTCTTTCGTACCATGATTGTATAATGGTTACCTTGTTCAAAATTTAGATTAAAGGTAGGAGGTTGATGGTCTTTTAATTCTAACACTTTTTCCTCCTTCGTATTATTATAGACTTCGATGGTAGCCCCTTGAATAGCGTTTACGGGTTCGTCTTTAACGCGCGTTTCGGCCATGGTCACCTCAAATCGATAACCAGGTTTGCGTTTCATTTGTATTTTTATATATACTGATTCTCCGCCAGATTTTCCTACGGTAGAGAGCAGCACTTCTGCATCTTCAAATACTTTTTTACTCGCCTTGACAATATATTCTTTACCGACAGGCACCTCGGCCAGGAAGACACCGTCTCTGTTCGTAATCGCTTTGGTGACAGGTGTTTTTGTGGCTTTGTCCAGTATGGAGATTTCCACTACATTCAGATATCCTCGATTACCATCCTCAAATACATACCCTTCTATGGTAGCTTTTTGAGCGGACAATGCCAGACTTAGCACGGAAAAAAAGAAAATTAGACAGATATTTAGCTTTCTCATTAGATTATAGTTCATTTTAATCATGATAGAATGGTTCAATTTAACAGTCCCTTGCTCTTTATAGACGTCATTATCTGACAAAGATACAAAATGCTTACAAAGAGGACGGTTTTTTCGGTAAAGGGGTTGCAGCAGTGTTTTCATTTTTTTTATCATCTTTGAAGTTATATTTTCACTTTACCACAAACGAAACTTACTATGCGAATCGTATTTATGGGTACACCAGACTTTGCCGTGTCTTCTTTAAAAGCCCTACTCGATCATGGCCACGAGGTAGTAGGAGTGGTTACTGCCACCGATAAGTATGGGGGTAGAGGTGGTAAACAACTGATCGAATCTGCCGTCAAGAAATTTGCTAAATCAGCCAACCTCCCTATTTTACAACCTAAAAACCTGAAAGCCCCTGAATTTATCGACCAACTTGGAGCATTAAAGGCAGACCTGCAGGTCGTGGTAGCTTTTAGGATGCTTCCCGTGGTCGTTTGGGATATGCCTCCAAAGGGCACTGTCAACCTCCATGGTTCTGTTTTACCCAAATATCGGGGCGCAGCGCCCATCAATTGGGCCATCATCAACGGAGAAAAAGAAACCGGCGTCAGTACCTTTTTTCTTCAACATGCCATTGACACAGGGGATTTGTTGTTTATTGAAAAAACGCCCATCCTGCCCCATGATACTGCTGGTACGATGCACGATAAGCTGATGGATATTGGCGCAGCATTGATAGTAAAAACCGTCACAGCCATTGCCAAAGATGACTACACCACCACACCACAAGATCAATCTTTGGTCAGTAAAGCTCCTAAAATCTTTCACGATACCTGTGCCATCGACTGGGATCAACCTACCCAACAGGTCTACAATTTTATTCGAGGACTCAGTCCCTACCCTGCTGCCTGGACGTTGCTAGAAGAAAAAAACCTTAAAGTCTACGAGGCGCGTCCCGAATTTATCGAACATGATGATCTCCCCGGCAGGCTCCTGACCGATCATAAAACGTATCTTAAGTTTACCACTAAAGACGGTATTATTGATATAAAAGAACTAAAGCTAGCTGGTAAAAGACGGATGAAGGTAACTGACTTTTTAAACGGATATAAGTTTTCGGCTTAATTTATGTTAATAATTTATATGTGTAAACCATAACAACTGTCGGGTACTTTCCGTACAAAAGATAAGTTTGAGTGTTTTCCAACGTTATTTAAACCTACTCTTTACGCCCAGCAGTTGCGTTGCAACTTCTAATAAAAGATTTTAAAGCATGATAAAAACGATTGATTTAAATTTTTGTGGACAATCCAACACCATTGGTGCTTTCTTATACGAAAGTGCGGTAGGGCCGATTTTATTAGAAACAGGCCCTTATTCCACCTTCGATACGCTTTGTGCGGGTATACGAGAGCATGGGTACGCGCCTAAGGACATCAAACACGTTTTTCTTACGCATATCCATTTGGATCATGCAGGAGCTGCTTGGGCTTTCGCCAAAATGGGTGCTAAGATTTATACCCATCCTTTTGGAAAACAACATTTAGCCGACCCTTCTCGCTTGATAGAATCTGCTGCACGAATTTATGGAGACAAGATGGATTCACTTTGGGGTGAAATGCAGGCTATACCCAAGGAGATGATTGTCAGTGTAAAAGATGCGGAAATGGTACGTCTGGCAGAAACAACCGTTCGTAGCTGGCATACGCCCGGACATGCGCGTCACCATGTAGCTTGGCAGATCAACCGTGAATTGATTGCAGGTGATGTAGCGGGAGTTAAGATTCTAAATGGGCCTGTGGTTCCTCCCTGTCCTCCACCGGATATTGATTTGGAAGATTGGGCGTACTCGATTCGTCGGATGAAGGCGCTAGATTTAAATCGCTTGCACCTGACGCATTTTGGTAGTTTGGTAAACACCCATAGTCATCTGGAAGAACTTGAAAAAACACTCAATGAATGGGCAGAATGGATGCGTCCTTTTGCAGAAGATCAAACCCCTAAAGATAAAGTAGTTACTTTGTTTGAAGAATATGTTACGGGTCAACTAAAAGCGGCAGGATTATCTGCTGAACAAATCAGTCGTTATGATAAAGCCAATCCTGCATGGATGAGTGTGTATGGGTTGACGCGATTCTGGTCGAAGAAGTTGAAGTTGACATAGGCTTTAGAAAATAAGGATTAGATATAGTTATGCTGTGCATAACACCCATTTCAGCGCCTTGATTGATGAAAAAATAGTTCGCCTTTTATCTCAATCTATTTAATTGCCATTCCATAAAGAGAGTGCTTGGATAAATATTTATCCAAGCACTCTTTTGAATTTTTCTATTAAAGTTGTTTAAAAACAAGTACAATATTCTTTTCCAAATGGGCATTCGGTGGGTTCATAACTACAGGTGGCGATGTGCCAGTAGAAGGAGGCCAGGATAGGTACTTCACGAGAAAGGAGTTTGACCAGGGAATGATACTTCAGGGTTTGGTGTACACGGGGAGGAAAATAGACCAGAAAACCGTAGGCTTTAAGTAGCAGGATAAATTCTTGTTCTATCTCTTTGATCTGCTCCATCGTCAATAGATGGACAGGCGGAAATTGTTCGGATTGTATATTAAGGTATTCTTTTAATACAATAAAAACAGCATTATCTACTTCACGTTCCAGTACTTTTGCTGATTCGGGATGTATTCGTACTCCCATCAATCCTTCTACACTGATGGCAGAAGCTCGAAAATCCTGTATTAGTTGCTGAATATATTTGGTCATTGGTAATTAAAAAATTTTGTCTAGTTTTCTCGTAATCTACCCATAGTTATACGGAAAATCGTTTTTAAAGGTTACTTAGGAATGTTGACAAAATAAATGAATCAGCGTAAGGTTTTGCTTAGGAATGTTAATAAAAGAAAAGAAAAAGTGATGCGATCAAGTGATCTGATAGAAAATTAAGGGACAAGATTCCAATGGATTGTAAAAAGTAAATCGGAGGTAGAGATGAAACAGTTATGAAATAGCCTTTACTCCTCCTCTTCAAAAAACGTGTATTCAAACCGATCCACCTGTTTACCAGTAGGTCGGCTGATGGTAATTTCGCTAACTCGTCCATGCTCACCAAAAGTGAATTCGCTGGATTCCAGCAAGATACCACTTCCTCTTTGTTTGGTATTTTTTATGATGCGTTGCTGGTCGTCATATTCCCAGGTTTCTTCGAGGGTTTGTGCCTGTGCAAAATCTTCCATCAGGTATCGTGAGCGATTGCCGTGTTCATCATACTCGATGGTATCTGCGCGCAAGACCTCTTCCTTTTCATCGTAAATCTCTATTTCATTGAGTAGTCCCTGTTCGTTAAGGAAATAATCATAAAACTGTTTACGGACGGGTTGTTTGGGAATCGTAATTTGATGAGAAACGGGGCGTCCTTCATCATTATAGCTGATCTCCTGATGCTCTTCGAGGGCTTCATTTTCGCCGTGTCGAATTTCTTCCAGCATGCGGTCTTCTGTGTCGAGACGTTGATATCGTTTTCCTTCAAAACCGCCTTTCTGATCCCTGGTGGTCATGGTCACGCTGTGGTTAGATAGATCGTATTCGTAGGTGGTAATGGAAGCGGAGCCGTTGCGGTAGGTTACTGTTTTGGTGTGAATTTTTCCCTCGTCATTGCGTACGTAGGAGGTAATTTGGTCGGGTGTATCCCCATCGGTAAATGCTTGTTCTTCCAGTAGCTGTCCTGCTTCATTGACGGATCGACGTGTTTTTTGCTCAATGGTTCCATCGGGATAGTAATAGGTTTCTTCGAGAATATTGCCAGCGGTATCGCGTAGTTCGTGGGTACGCAATACGGGCGTTTGGGGCTGCTCCTCGGTGAGGACATGGCGGGTAATGGATTTAATTTTTTTCATACTCCCTTACTTTGACTTTACTATTTTTGCTTACTGTAGTTTTTTGAATTAGAATTAGAATTAGAATGTGAATTAGAATGTGAATTAGAATT
>Ga0079203_1001389_pt1 | contig 17779 bp, 17 predicted proteins | sample PorBlaMBantryBay_FD_68602 | JGI IMG/M metagenome (GOLD analysis project Ga0079203, IMG submission 68602) | Marine algae microbial communities from Bantry Bay - Bantry Bay, Ireland | ecosystem: Host-associated > Algae > Red algae > Blade | place: Bantry Bay, Ireland
CCAGAAAGAAACCGCAGGCCTAGCAAGGCTAAGCAGAGGATTTCTTGACCTGAACAAAATTTAAAAATGAATGAAAATGGTGAGTAATTTAGGGCATTATTTGATGGAATTGGTATTAGTAACTCTATTCACACTATTAAGGTAAGTACTTCTCCACATGATCCTACACTTTACTCACTAACCGTAAACGAGTGTGTATTCCTTGACTATACAACCGATAATACCAACTCCGAGAAGTGAAAAAAAGGTAACAACACATTAAATCTATTAGGTGACTGCAAAAGTATGCTCGCTAAATCTAGGAAGATTGGAAATTTTTATGTTGTAGCACTTAAAGGTCTTGCGGAGTCTTACCATGTTGTGCGGGGAATAATTGCGCAAAACGCATACAGATCCGCACCTATCACCCAAATCAAGGATTCAGAAATTGAAGCTAAGCTGTTTCTAAACTCTTAAACGATAATTTAGTCGAGGCTCAGGCCTCTAGAATATTCTTACCAGCACAGCTAGACACGGAAAACTACACGAATTTTATTTTAGAGTCACCGTTTTACACCCTAGCTGGTGACCAAGAAAACAAGTACGATGGAGGATATATTAATACTATAGCCATGAGAAAACTGACACCACCAGAGAAAATTAAATTTCTCGGGATGAACAAAGACATTATCGGATACTTGAAAGCTATTAAATTTCATTCGAGTGGCCCACTGTTTGAAACTATCACGAACAACAAGGAGCTATCTCTGCAAATAAGAATTTTTATTGAAAAAGCTCTGCTTGACAAACTTATAGTTCTTGAAAGGCGACTAAATTTACCAGAAAAAACTGAGTACTAAATTACATTTATACCTCTGTTGCTAACTCTTACCTCACAGAAACCCAGACGAACTCACCCTGGCTGTAGAGGCACCATACCTTAAACCTCTGGAAACACACTATAGGCGGTTTTGGTTGGCTTTTATTATCAAGCCTTCATAGTCTTTAATTTTTAGTTGGATGCTTCTTTTTTTAAGCTCTAAGTTTTTAATTTGAGATTCAATACCGTCAACACTTGAGCTCAATTCCTGGCGTTTACTCGGTGGCATCCTTATGTCGCTATTTAAATCTTTTAAAATTCTATTTTGCTTTAGCCTTAAGTTCGCATACTGATGATGAATTTCATCAATTTTACGCTGTTCAGAATTAATTTGTTTCATTAAATACTTTCGGCGGCCGCGTCTAAATTCTTTTTTATAGGCTTTAGATATTTTGACTGGGCATATATTATTAAATACCTTTCCTGCTAGACCTAATTTATATGCATTATTTGCATTACAGTAGACAATAACTCCATTTGAGTGAGAGACCCTCATATCATCTTCATTTTCAAACTTACAAATCTGAAAATTAAATTCTTCACCGCGGCTCCCCACAGCGAAAGTATTTTTATCTGTGCAGTATTCTTTTAGTCCTTTTTCGTAGCCAAGTTCATATGCAATCTCATCCATATTTAGTTTTTGCTTTTTACACTTTTTAACAAGAGCATCGCCTTCTAAGCTTAAGCCCATCATGGCCACTTTTTCGCCATAGTTACCCCATGGAGTTTCTTTACATTCTTTTTCCTCTTCTGTGCCAGCACAAGAAACCAAAATACCTAACAAAAAAATTAACATTAAAGCTTTCATTTAAATCATCTCCCCTGCTAAAAAACCAGGCTCAGACTCTAAGCCCCCCTGTTCCCAAGCTGTCACTTTTACTTTTACAATTTCTCCAGGCTTTTTATTTAGAGGTTCAGCGAATGATATATTCCAATAATCAGAACTTAAACCACTTTGCACCACAGAGCGTTTTTTTAATAGTAACACTTCTTTAACCGTACCCACTTGTGATTTCATTAATTTTTTAAACCTTCCATTACCTAAGGCTCTTAATTTTTTAGCCCGGGTCATTATTTCAGACCTATGCATTTGCCCTTCTAAACGGTTGGCATAAATGCCTGGCCTTGGGCTATAGGGAAATACATGAATTTGACTCCATGATAGTCCGGCTAAACAGTTATAAGTGTCCATAAAGTCAACTTCTGTTTCTCCTGGAAAACCCACAATTACATCCATCCCAACAAAGGCATTAGGGATTTCTCTTTTAATATCATTCATAGATTTAATTACATCAGCACTCGTATACTTACGCTTCATAGCTGTAAGTGTTTTTGTTGTGGCACTTTGAATACTCATATGAAAATGTGGGCAAAGCCTGGGATTATTTTTAAACAATTCCAGTAAACGATCGCTAAGTTCAATGGGCTCAAGGCTAGTAAGACGAATTCTTGGCACAGTTGTTTTTAATAAAACTTGCTCAACTAAGTCTTCTAAAACTAGCTTTGATGCTCCTGACTCATCAATGTAGTCACCAATATGCACGCCAGTTAATACCATTTCATTGACACCAGCAAGGCTGAGCTCATTCATTCTGGCTACGATTGCAGCAATAGTTAATGACCTACTTTTTCCACGCGCAAACGGGATTACACAAAATGTACAAAAACTATTACAGCCGTCTTGTATTTTAACAAAGCTTCTAGTGTGTTCACTTTCAATTCCGCCGCCAGGCTCGAGCTCTTCTTTTTTAAATATATTTGAACGATAAAGTCGTTCTACAGGCTCACCCGCAAGTAATGATTTGATATGTGTTTGGATTTCAGTTTTATGGGAGTTGGCCACAATTAAATCAGCATCAGACTCCAGCAGCATTTTAGAGTCTACTTGTGCGGCACAGCCAGTCATTACTACTTTTGCATTTGGGTGTAGTTTTTTTAACTTTCTAATATGACGAATAGACTCTTTGGTGGCCTCATGGGTCACAGCACAGGTATTCATGACCACAACGTCAGGGCTGTCATCACTGCGGGACATGCCTTCGCTGCCCAGTCTTTTTTCTAGAAGGCCTGAGTCGTAAGTGTTTACTTTACAGCCGTAGCTTAAAAGCTTGTACTTCACTGAATCCAACCTCCACCAACGAGTTGGTTTTCTCGGTAAAATACGGCGGCTTGCCCAGGGGTAACAGAACGCTGAGCTTCACTAAAGTTTAAAGTTATACCGCCAGTGGTTTTTTCTATCTTAGCTATGGAGCCTTTATGCTGAAACCTAATTTTAACCCTTAGGGACTCACCATCTTTAATATCATCAAGTAAATTTAAGTCTTTTACTTTAACTTCTGATTTATATAAATGCTCTTCAGTTCCCAACCACACAACGTTAGTGTCTGGGTCTATTTTAACTACATACAACGGCTCAGACCATGAAACGCCTAAACCCTTACGCTGACCATAAGTAAATTTATGAGTGCCGGCATGAGAAGCCAAAACTTCACCACCTGGGAATAGCTTTAGCTCCCCTTTCAAGGTTTTAGTTTCTTCCGGAGCCATAGTCTCAACAAATTTAGAGTAATCATTTTTACCGACAAAACAAATACCCGTGGAGTCTTTTTTCTTAGCCACTGGTAAACCAATTTTTTCAGCATAAGCTCTTAACTCTGGCTTTTTCCAGTCACCCACAGGGAACATTAATTTTTCTACAATAGATGGATCTAAAGTAAATAAAAAATAAGTTTGGTCTTTCCAATCATCTGAGCTGGTCACAATTGATTTTTTACCGGTTAATGAACTTTCTTTAATTTGAGCATAGTGACCAGTTGCTAGGTAATCGCAATCTAACTCATTCATTTTATCAATTAAGTAATCAAATTTTAAATAGGTATTGCAGTTAACACAAGGTATGGGAGTTTCCCCTTTTAAATAACTTTGCACAAAAGGGTCTATTACATTAGCTTTAAATTCGTTTTCACAATTTATTACATAAAAAGGAATACCTAAATGATCGGCCACACTTCTGGCATCATCCACATCAATACTTGAGCAACAAGTGCCGTTACCCTCTTCGATACTACATTCCGACGTGGATTCTGTTTTTGAGTAATCCCAAACCTGCATGGTTACACCGACCACATCATAACCTTGCTCTTGCAAGACGGCCGCAGCTACTGAACTATCCACACCGCCACTCATGGCAAGCAGAACTCGTTTTTTATCACTCATACTGCACTCTCCTGCTTTAAACGCCTTAAGCGACTAACAATGGCAACTAATGTTTCCACAAATAAATTAACTTCAGCTTCAGTTGTAGACCAACCTAAACTCACTCTTAGCGAGGACTGAGCTTGATATCTTGTTAAACCCATATTTATTAAAACAGGGCTAGGCTCTGAACTCCCAGAACTACAAGCAGCTCCCGTACTCACTGAAATTCCTTTTAAGTCTAAATTCATTAATAAACTTTCACCGTCAATATTATCGAACACAACATTAGACGTATTAGGTAGCCTTTCAGCCGTTTTTGAAAGCACAAAGCAATCTTGAATATTTTTTATAATTTGCTCTTCCATTAAATTACGCAAATTTAACTGATGATCGTATTTTATTTTAATATCTTTGATTAACTCTAGTGCATAGCCAAAACTTGCAATGGCTAAAGTATTTTCCGTACCAGCCCTTCTTGAGCGCTCTTGGGCCCCGCCAACAATTAAACTATTTAAAGGCACACCCGTTTTAATATAAAGGGCACCAGAGCCTTTGAGGCTATATACCTTATGAGCAGAGAACGAACAGTAATCCACATTTAAGGACTTTAAATTTATCTCAACTTTACCGAGAGCTTGAACAGCGTCACAATGAACAAATGCGTTCACATTTTTTGCTAAACTAATCACTTCATTTATTGGCAGGAGCGCACCTGTTTCGTTATTGGCGTACATTACAGAAACTAATTTCGTATTTTCATTGAGTACAGATTTATAATAATCCATATCAAATACGCCATCATAATTAACTGGCACACGGTGAACTTTAGCACCGTAGCTTTCTATGAGGTCAAAGGCCTTACTAACGCTAGGGTGCTCAATATTTGTAGTTATAAACTCAGCTGAATAATTTTTATTTTTAAGCCATTCATTTTCAAACACAGAAAATATGGCGGTGTTGTTAGCTTCACTGCCACCACTGGTAAAAATAATTTCTAAGGGGTGGACACTAAAAAAGTTTGCTAAAGACTTCCTGGCTATGCGAATTAACTGCTTTGGGCCACGACCATGACTGTGCACTGAGCTTGGATTGCCCCACTGTAAAGCCACCTCACTAATTTTTTTATATAAGTCTATATGCACCGGCGTGGTGGCATTGTGATCTAAATAAATGGATGTTTTTTCAGTCATTTCTTACCTGGCTCAAAGTCTAAGTTTGCAGAAGTACCATAAAGAGCCTTTAAAATCAACCGTTTCACAGGCCAAGTAAATATGTAACTCCCCTAAAGTACTCAGGTTTTGCTTATACCTGAAACAATTAACACCAGCCTAGTCTGCAATGATAATTATTTAAGCTCAAACACCGCTTTTTCCGATAAGAATACATGAATAAAACACTCTGGTTAGAACCACTTAATGTCACTGATGATCAACTACAAAGCTGGATTGCTGAAAAGCCAAAAGAAATTGGCACATCCTATTGGTGCCTAAAAAAGAACTTTATAAATGAGAGCGAATACATCAATTGGGCTAAAACTCATTATCAAATCCCAGCCATGGATCATAACTATAAAAATTTTAATATTGATAGGGATTTTTGGGCACAGATACAGAGTGTTTCTAATTGGTCAGAATATTTAATTCCATTGTATTTTTACGAAAACACTTTGTTTGTGCTTTCAACTGAGCCTCTAGAAATGAACTGGAGTTTCCCTGTGCAGTTTGTACTTGGAACACCTGAACAATTAACTTATTTTTGGAATAAATTAAATAGTAGCAATCAACAAGCAACTCCACCTGCACAACAAGTGCAAGCGACGCAACCTGAACCAGGAATAAATCCAAAGCCTTTATCCGCACCAGTGCCAGAACCAGCCCCCGTAGTTGAACAAGCTCAAGCTGTAGTGCTGGCGGCACCATCAATAAACGCTGCTACTAATTTACCAGCCGATATGCCAAGTACAAATACGGCTAAACCACTGAGCGAAATTATACCAAGTAACCTTAAGCTGGCTGACAGTAAAGCTAAAGATGATAGCTTACTTAACTTAGATTTTGGTTCTAAAAAAAGTGATGAGCCAATATCAGGTTTCGATGCACTAGAAACTCAATTTAATTTTAAAACTGATCAAGTTAATGATGACCTTTTATCTTCTGATGACTTACTAAATGGTTTTGATTCGGCGAACAAACCTAGCTCTCCAATTGAAGGCCTTGATGGATTAGAAGGTCTAGATGGGTTAAACTTAAAGCCTGAGGATTCTTTAGAACCAATTGAAGGTCTCAATTTGAATTTATCTAGTGAAAAACCAAAAGAAGCTCCTACAAATTTAAAACCTAGTAAACCCACAACTGATATGCCACCTCTAACAACAACTACAAAAAGTTTACGCCTTAATAACGTGGTTGAAGCACAAAGAGTGTTAAAACCTGAAAATATTAAGCCTGCTGCTGCAAATGTATCTATCGATTCACCACCAACAGCTCCACCCGAGCAAGTTATTGATAGCTCACCGGCAAAAACTAATGTGAGTAGTCTTAATTCCCTAAGTAAAATTAATCAGTTTTTCAAAAAGAGTTTAGTTTTTACATTATCAAACAATCAAGTGAGTGTTTCTCACCAAGATGGCTCATGGGACTTATCTTCATTAAAAAATATTGAGCTTACTAGTAACCCCAGTTTATTTAATTTTTGCATAATTTCTAAACTTCCCTTTCATGGTAAGGTATCTGACAAAGACTCTTTAAAGGCTGAGCTGTTTGAAGCATTAAACATCTCTAATGCCGGAGAGCATATTACTCTTATGCCAATTGTAAATAATGATAGCATTAACCATTTTATATTTGCCTTGAGTGATAAACAAAACCTCCAGCATTTAAATGAACTTGAAAAAACGGTGCCTGAATTTTTAAACGAGCTCACTGCATAATAAAATAAATATCAATAAAATTTATTGGCTAAGCCTAAGTATGGCGCCTGTTGGCTCTATTACTTATAAAGACCAAAATTAAAGATAATCAAATATGCTAATAAATTAAACTTATCCTACTGTTTACCCCCAAGAAATGAATATTACTTGCCCTGAATAACCTTTTAGATGTATTAATTTATCTTCCGGCCGCCTATAAGTAGCTAATCAGTACAATAAGTATTTCCCGAGGTTTTACATGAGCACAGCACTATTAGTTCTTGGTAACCAATTATTCCCAGTAGCTAAATATAAAAATTTGAAGATTAAAAAAGCCTTTATGGCTGAAGATTATGGGCTATGCACCCATTATAAATATCATAAACATAAAATCATTTTTTTTCTAAGCGCAATGAGGCAATACAAATCTGAACTCGATAAAGCTGGAATAAAAGTTTCTTATTATAAGAGTGACCATAAACTATTTAAAAAAAATTTTGAAGACAAACTAAAAGACTTTTTAAGTAAAAATAAAAAAATAAAAAAAATTGTAACTTACTCAATTGAAGATCAATTTTTTGAACAACGGATTAATAAATTCTGCGAAAAGCATGACCTAGAAGTTGAATATCTCCTTACACCCATGTTTCTGACCAGTCGATTAGACCTTGAGGAGCGTCTTGCTGGAAGAAAGCGCCCCTTCATGAAAACATTTTATGAATGGCAAAGACAGCGCCTAGAAATAATGGTTACAGAACGTGGCAAGCCCATCGGCGGTCAGTGGAGTTTTGATAAAGACAACCGAAAAAAAATGCCCAAGGATGTTGAACCACCAGAGCTTCCTAAAATTAAACTTCATAAAGACACTAAGGATGTTATTAAATTTGTTGATAAAACCTTTAAAGACCACCCTGGCTCTTCTGAAAATTTTTGGCTACCAACTACAAGGGCGGAAAGCTTAAAGTGGTTTAATAAATTTATTAAAACCAAACTTAGTCATTTTGGCGACTACCAAGATGCCATCACCTCTCGCTCAGACTTTGTCTATCACTCAGTAGTTTCACCAATGATTAATATGGGTCTCCTACTTCCCGACGAGGTGGTTGAAAAAGTAGTTTCGGCTCACTTAGCCGACCCAGAAACCATTCCTATCAATGCCGCCGAGGGCTTTGTTAGGCAGGTTATTGGTTGGCGTGAATTTGTTAGGGGTATTTACCAAAATTTTGGTGCAAAGCAATGGGAGAGTAATTTTTGGAATCACAAACGCAAATTAAAATCTTGTTGGTATGATGGTACAACTGGCATCCCGGTGCTTGATGATGCAATAAAAAAAGCTGATACTTACGCCTATAATCATCATATTGAAAGGCTAATGATCATATGTAATTTTATGCTTTTAGCAGAGGTACACCCGCACCAGGTTTATGCCTGGTTTATGGAAATGAATGCAGATTCCTCCGACTGGGTGATGGGCCCCAATGTTTTTGGCATGGGCCAATTCAGTGACGGTGGGATTTTTGCGACTAAGCCTTATGTTTGCGGATCAAATTATTATATAAAAATGAGTGATTACAAAAAAGGTGATTGGTGCCACACAGCCGACGGCCTATACTGGAAATTCATTGACAAGCATATTGATTTTTACAAAAAAAACCCGCGCATGTCTATGATGACCAAGCATATAGACAAAATGGACCCGGATCGTAAAAAAATGATTTTTTCAGCCGCTAATAAGTTTATAAAAAAAACCACAACACTTAAGTAGGAATTTAAAACTATGTCAAAAAAAATTGCCGTGATCGGTGCTGGCCTTTCTGGGCTTGCATGCGCCACTGAACTTAAGCGCAACGATATCCAATTCACTGTTTATGAAGCCTCAAGTGAAGTTGGAGGACGAGTTAAAACTGACAAAATTGATGGCTTTTTACTCGACCATGGCTTTCAGGTGTTTCTCCCCTCTTACCCCATGGGGTCTTATTTTTTAAATTATAAACAGCTCGGCCTCAAAAGGTTTTCACCAGGATCTTTAATTTTTAAAGACGGTCATTTTAATGCTATGTCAGATCCTTTGCGTGAACCTTCACGCTTACTTGCTACAATATCTTCACCTCTGGCAACACTTAAAGATAAGCTGCTCACTGTTAAGCTTATGTTAAGTGCTAAAATAAATTACGAAAACATTAAGCCAGGTCAAACTGCATTTAAGTTTTTACAAGAGTTTGGCTTTAGCGATAAATATGCCTGCGCAGGGAATGTCTGCCATCCCTAAACAAATGGCTGAAGGTATAGGCCTAGAAAATATTCAGCTTAACACCAAAGTTACAGCTCAAGAGCTTCTCAATCAAGGCTATGAACATGTCTTTATCAGCCATCCACACTCAGAGGAAATCACCACAGGTAAAGCACTTGAGTTTTATGGTGTTAAAACTGAGTATTATAAAACAGTCTCAAAAAAGTGGTCATCAAAAACTCTTTATCTAAATTCAAAAGCCAACTCTACTGTTAATCACGTAGCCTGTTTGACGGCAGTAAATCCTAATTACGCCCCTAAAGGCTGGCAATTGTTTTCTGTAAACATTCTTGATGGAGTAGATGAGGACTCTAAACAAGATCTTTGCGAAATGTTTGGAGAATCTGAAATTAAAACCTGGGAGCTAATTAAAATTTATCATATTAAAAAAGCTCTTCCTAAAAACACAAGCTTTGGCAATACTCTGAAAAACTCAGATCCTCGTATTTCTTACTGTGGAGATTTTACTGAAAGCCCAAGTATACAGGGAGCACTTTATTCTGGGCAAAAAGTAGCCAAAAAGTTCATAAAAATTAATAGCTAGCTTTTACAAAACACTCTATTTATTAATAATATATTGAATCGTGACCAAGAGTTGGCTAACTTATTATCCAAATTTAAGATTAAAAAATGTTTCTATAGCCCTTTTACACAAAGATTAATTTTGAAAACTAATAACGTCAAAACAATACAAGGTCTAAACTACTTTACTGGCAACCACCCTATTATAAGATCTCACAGTAAATCTTCTTCACGTCCAGTAGATTTCGGACATAAAGTTTGGGCTTCATCATTAGTTTTTATAGATTTCTTATCTAATAATAATTTTAACTTAAAAGATAAAAACATATTAGAGGTGGGTTGTGGCTGGGGCATACTAGGGCTTTACTTAGCTAAAAAGCTTAACTGCTCCGTCTTATTAACAGACAAAGATAAAAAGGTATTACCGCTAGTTCATAGCCATGCTGAATTAAATAACTTAGAAGTGAGTACAGCGGCGGCAAGTTTTGCCAAGATCTCAGAAGATCAATTAAAAGATGTAAATACAATAGTAGGAGTAGAGGTTTGCTATTCTGAAGAGGCAGCAAAAGACCTTTCACAGCTATTTGCTCGAGCCTGTAAACTCGATGTAAAGCAAATTTTTATAGTTGACCCCGGTCGACCTGATTTTTTTGGTATCGTTTGCAAAAATACATATGGATTTAATAAAAAAATATACGACTTACCAGGCACTATTAACGGTAAAATCACACAAGTATTACACCTAAAAAAAGACTAAACACTTAACAATTAATTACTAATTACACAGATTCTGAGAAATCAATGCAACAAAACCACATTAGCTTAATAATTCACCTCTTTTACTGACAATAGACTAGACATGCGCAAGTTATCTTATTAAGTTTTAAGTAGATGAATAAGTTAGACAATTTATATAATTTTGCTTTAAGTATTTCTGACACCTCAAGCTCTAACTTAACTAAGTTATTAGATAATATTGATGGTACGTTAAAAAAAATTATACAAAAAGAGCTGCTAATTGCCTTAGATGGTGCAGAAATAACTAGTACTCTTACTGATACCGGGATCACCACAGAAAAAAGCTTTTTCAGTGAAATTTCAATCCGCTTCAACAAACAACTACTATCTCCACTTTACCCAAAAAATGACTTAAGATCATTACTTGATTTTAAGTTAAACAAAAAAAGTTTCTCATTTTTTTTAACTGACCTCTCAACTAATGATCTCAAATATTTATTCGGATGGCTAATTAACGATAGCCCCAAATTATACAACTTACTTGGCAGTAAATTAGACTACCCACTCAGAGTTCTAACAGCAAGGCTCACTTATTACGGCACTACTTGGCAAATCCAGTCTAAGCTTTTAGACCACCAAGAATTGCGCGATTGCTTTTTTAATACTGAAAACTCTTTGAGCTTATTTATAAGTGAACCCACTAAAGACAATTTCAATTTATATATGAACAACCTAACTCGTTGTAAACATGCCTGTAAGTTAATTCGCTTACAACGAAAAGAAAATGGTATTTCTTTAGATATAACACATCGGCTAATTAAAATAAATGATATCATTGAGCGCATCCATGGCCTTGCCATTTTAAAAATTCAACCGTTACAAAGTGATTTTGCACAACATATGACTAGCCTCACCCAAAAAGTGGTTTATGCCCACTCTAGTTCTAGCAATATCTCAAAATTTATTTTTGAAAGCCTTGAGCTAGTTTTTTATGAAATCACTGAACACACGGGTAAAGTCGGCAAAAAATACGTTCTGTCTAATAAAGCTGGCTACTATCAGATGTTAAAAAAAGGGGCTCTAGGCGGAGTCATTGTTGGTCTGTTAGCTATATTAAAGCCAATTTTTACACAATTAAATATGTCCCCTTTTATTGAGTTCATTAATTATGGGGCCATTTATAGTTTAATATTTTTACTCATTTATTTTTTAAAAGGGGCTCTTGCAACTAAGCAGCCGGCAATGACAGCATCAAGAATAGCACAAATATTAGATAAGAATAAAACAGCTACTTATAATATATCTGGACTCGACACGCTCATTAAAGATATTTTCAGAACACAGTTTGTAGCTATATTTGCAAACCTTGTATTAGCTTTACCAGTAGCAGCAGCTTTATATTATATTCTTAAGAGCAATGATATATTTTCATTAAGCGACAGCATGGTATTGTACCTAAAAAATAGCTTACACCCATTTTACTCAGCAACACTTATTTACGCCGCACTAACTGGTGTTTGCTTAGCCATTAGTGGGGTCGTAGCTGGAGCTATCAGGAACTGGTACATTTTTAATCAGATTAACTCGCGACTGCATAAGCTTTTAGGCCGTAATGGGAGTAATAAAAAATTTATTACTCAAAAATATATAATTTTTTTAGATAAGCATCTCGATGGCCTAACCAGTAATATTTCATTAGGTATTTTACTCGGGTTTATTTCTTCTATCGGTAAAGCAACTGGAATCCCAATTGATGCCAGGCATATAACTTTTGCCTCCGCACAAATGGGTTTTAGTTTTATCCATAACTTAGATAATTTCCTATGGTCTGTATTTATATTAACTTTTTTTAGTGTTGTCTTAATAGGGCTAATTAATTTATTTGTTAGTTTTAACTTAACCTTATTTATAGCTCTTCGCTCGAGGCGTATTTCCCTTATTCAGTTTAAAAATCTTATTAAAGCCTGCCATAAAGACTTTATTAAAAACCCACTTAGTTATTTTATTCCAAGGCAGTAACTAAAACACATTACTTGTAAATTATACCAATCACCTACTGTCTCATTTTGAGACAGTCCATGATAAGTGCGTATACAGCTGCACTAAATAAGTGACTATTTTGCGCCAACCCTGCTTTTAAGATCTTAACTAACCCATTCCTCTTGAGTGATTTCAAATACTTAGCTGTGCCAAATTGGCCTACTGCTTGCTTTATATATTGGTATCCAACAGGGGGGATAAAATGAAATCAACATTAATACTAATTTTAGCAATTGTTTGCTCAACTATATATTTTAATGGCAATAGCAACACTTCAGCAACAAACGACCGAGTTCCAGCAAGTGTGCGCACACCGCAAACTTTAACATCTTGTGCTTATAGCCCAGGCGATATTGCACCTGTAACTGGTCACGGCAGTGATATACATAAAGCTAGAAGTGCCGCTTCAAAAGTTTGTTTTGAAAGACGAATTGATTTATTTGAAAAAACAAGAAATGCATTTCCAAGTACAGCTCAAGGTCAGTTAATCATTGATTCTTGTATAAATATTAAATGTAAATAGTATAAATGCGACAAAGTCGCCAGATCATAAACACTATAAAAAAATAAAATTTCAATAGTAAACACTACCAAATGACGACGCGGAATCAAATTATATACTTACCTTTAAGCTTTCCTTGTACTGAGCATAGCTTAATAATTACACTAATTCCCAGGTGGCAGAATGCCACCTGCACCCCCAGTAAATTTCAAACTGGTTACATTTTACCTGCTCATACCCTATTACTTTTGATTACACCGCAAAAATAAGTGGCACTCAATATGCTTTATATAGAAGTAAATAAACCGAGGGAGCCAAAATGAAACTATTAAATAAAAACCTTATATCACTACTTGCATTAGCCGTAGCTGTTGCATTACCTACTACCTTTTCACATGCCCACGATAACGGTCGTTATCATGATCACCAAAATGATCGAGGCCGAAGAGGACAAGTTCAAACCATTACATTAGACAGGCAAGACCTACGCGGCCTAAATCAAAGGGGCATCTTAGGCCTTAGAAGAGCTCTTAAAGATAAAATGGGCAATAATATTATTAACCAAAATACTAAACTGGTTAGTGTTGATGTTAAAGGCCGTGCAACGGGTGGCATGTCTGAAGTTGCACTTAAAGTGGGTGGCTATACCGTTGACTCAGCAAGACTACGTAACCGCCGTTGTAACCCAGAGCGTGGAAACCGCTGTCGAGATAACAGAAGAAGAAGCTCTGTGACACTATATAATGATTCACGAAATAGCCAAGGTGCTTGGAAGTTAACTGCTGACGTAGACACAAGAATCAAACAAGTTACTGTTACAATTAAAAAGCGTAGAACTCAAAGAGAGAACAAGGTATCTTTAGGTACTGCTAAAATCACAAAAGTAATTGGCCGTACTAAAGTTTTTCACGCTAAAAACTACAGAATTAACAGCGTTACTGTAAAAGCCAAATCAAACAGCTTAGATATTATTGATGTAGTAGTTAACTACAGAGATGGAAGCTACAAAGTGCTTCGTAGACTTGGTGGACACTTAAGTAAAAACAGAACAAAAAGCGTTAAGCTACCGAACTCTAAATCTGTTGCCAGCATCACTGTGGATGCAGTTTCAGATGATATCCTGGGATCTTCTGGTCGCCTTGAAGTCATCGTTGGTGTTTTAGGTCCAGAGCCTAGACCAAGACCAAGACCAAGACGTCATTAATAAAAAATAAATAATGAACTTTAAAAACCCTATTCACTACTTGAATAGGGTTTTTTTATTTTGAGATCTGTTATAGCATTACAGTTAATGATAAAAATAAAACTTTTTATACTTATTTGTTTAGCAACTATCCCCTTTCTGTATCTCAATTGCTCAGGCGATGACTCCTCATTAGGAGCCATACAAATACCTACTGCCAATGTTGAGTGCTCGTCACTGGCAGCTGGTCGCTGTAATGCCTTTAGCGAAAACAAACTTTTATTTGTCGGTATAACTGATGACACCACCTTAAACTGTAGCAACCAATTGTCAGGTATCCCAGAGCCTCAGCTCCACCAGCAATTTTTAGCCAGCAGCAGTTCTGTCACACAATTTGATACCACCCACTTTGTATTAACAACCAAACTCAGAAACTGGGTAGCCCCTACTCAACAAGCCATTTCAGTACTTGAGGACAAGGAGTACTTATTTTGTGGCTTTATAGATAGTAACAACGACACTTTATTAAACGCCGGTGAGCCAATATTAAATCAAAAACATTTGCTCAGTGACCTCCAACATATCAACCTTGAAAACTGGAATGATAATTAGAGCGGCAAAGATTAAATTTTAAGCTTAAAATTTAATCTTTACTTCACTGCATCAGTTTTATAGTTACTTCTATTGACAATTCTCCCAAATCCATAGAAATTCATTGCATGTTTAAGTGGTTAGCTACATTTTTAGGTGGAAAAAAAGCCGACATCTTTGATGATAAGGGTGAGGTTTGCCATAAACTTCCTGACGAAATGTGGGAAGGCTGGAACAACCGTTACAAAGACCCTAAAACTGCTAACTGGCGCATACACAAAGGTACGCAAACTAAAAAGTAATCACTTTTTTATAACCTTCATCATCTTTTATAAATTAATTTAGCTTCTCTATATATTATAGTCAGTTTTAATAAACACTCGTTATTGTTTTTTTATTAGTGATGGTTAAGTCAATCGGCAGGCCCTAAATAAAATAGTATAAATTCTTTAAATTTTATTTAAATTCACAGACTAAAGCTCTGCCTTTATTGCGTTCTAATTAAGCAAATGTAACAAAATTAATTTAGCACATAAGTTATTTGAATGGGTAACAGCCCATTGGTCCAGCAATTAGTGCCAAAATGGCACTTTTTTTAATTTTTGCTAGACCGACGTTAGATTCGGGTTAGAATTATTGCAGGTTTAACCAATAAAAAAAGGATTTTTTATGAAAACGTTCGTCGCAAGTGTCCTAGTCGTATTGATAGGAGGAATCTCTTACAATACACTACATAACCATAATGACTGTGCAGGCTTTTTGCCTGAGAATGATTTACAAATACCTGTTGGTAGCATTTTCGTTTCAGGCGGCGGAATAACAGAAGCTGAATTTAACGCTACAATTGATAGAGTTGAGGCTGTTTATACAGAGATCGTTGAAGCCAGAGGTAAAACTTTAGATGTTCGTCGTCTTTGGACAAACAATACTGTAAATGCAAGTGCGCAACAAATTGGCAACACTTGGAGAGTAAATATGTACGGCGGATTAGCACGTCACCCAACAATTGGTGTTGAAGCTTTTACTACTGTTTTATGTCATGAGATGGGTCATCACCTTGGTGGAGCTCCTAAGTACGGTTGGTCAAATAGCTGGGCTTCTAACGAAGGTCAATCTGACTACTACGCTACTACTAAGTGTATGAGAAAACTTTTTACTCCTGAAGAAAATGCTGAGTATATCGGAACTGTTGAGCTTGATGAGTACGCAAGATCTTTATGTGATCACGTGTTTAATACTGATGAAAACCGCATTGCTAACTGTTACAGATCTGCAGTTGCCGGCCAAGACATCGCTTTCTTATTTCAAGCATTAAGAAAAATGGATAAAGCGCCACAGTTTAACACTCCTGACGCTAAAGTTGTTAGTAGAACTGCTAACGCCCACCCAATGCCTCAGTGTCGTTTAGATACTTACTTCAGCGGTGCCTTATGTGATGTAAGCCACGAAGAAGAAGTGAGTGATACTGATGCTACAGTTGGCGTTTGTAACCGTATCGCTGAGTTTAATAACCCAGAAGAAGATCAGCCTGAAGATGAAATTGATCTTCCAGCAAATATTGGTACTCGTCCTTTATGTTGGTTTAAACCAGCAAAAAAGCGCCTCCCTTTAGCTGGTCTTTAAGCAAAAAATAATTACATATAATATAATTTAACTTTAAAAAGCCTAAAGAGAAATCTTTAGGCTTTTTTTTTATTTCCAACTTCTTTTATAGTGCTCATGTTTCAATCATTTGAACAAATATACAGATCGGGTACTTTATAAATTTCAAAAAAATTAATTTAGCACATAAGTTATTTTAATCTTATTAACTTACAAATTCTTATATTTGGTACCACTTTGGGACTTTTCAAAAAACTTACTTTAGTATTCTATTTAGAAAATTAAATATTAACACTATAGAAAAAGGATTTTTTATGAAGATGTTCGTAGCTAGTGTATTGGTAGTTTTGTCTGGAGGGGTTACCTATAATGCTCTCCATAACCACAATGATTGTGCAGGTTTTTTACCTGAAAACAATTTAAAAATCCCAGTGTCTGCTTCCTTCACTAACGATGGTGGGCTTACAGAAGATCAGTTCAATGAAGTCATTGATAGAGTAGAGTCTGTATATACAGACATCGTTGCAGAAACTGGTAACACTTTAGAGATAGAGCGCTATTGGTCCAGTGAAGATGTTAACGCCAGTGCCATACAAATTGGTAATATTTGGCGTGTACGTATGTATGGTGGATTAGCTAGGCATTCTGCAATTGGTGTTGAAGCTTTTGCAACTGTATTATGTCATGAGTTAGGCCATCACCTTGGTGGAGCTCCAAAAAAAACTTTTATGAGATGGGCATCTAATGAAGGGCAATCCGATTACTATGCCTCTTCAAAATGTATGAGAAAACTTTATACTGAAGATGAAAACAGTGAATATATAAATAATGTTGAACTTGATGAGTATGCAAAATCAGCTTGTGATTATGTTTTTGGATCTGACTCTCACAAATTAGCAAATTGTTACCGCTCTGCTAAAGCTGGCCAGGATATCGCTATAATGTTTCAAGATCTAGAAAGCTTAAGTGCTAAGCCTGAATTTAATACGCCATCTACCAAAGTTACTGAAAGCACAAACCATAACCACCCAAAGCCACAATGTCGCCTAGATACTTATTTTCACGGCGCTTTGTGTGACACAAGTAAAATTGAAGGTTTTGATGATAGTGACCCTACTATTGGGGCATGTAACAGGTCTGCTGACCTGGCTAATGTAGAGTCTGATTTACCCGCAGACATTGGCACTCGCCCACTTTGTTGGTTTAAGCCAAGCATAAATGTTACCCCAACTTCATTAGCTAATTTATAATAAATAAATTTAGAATACTAAAAAGCCTCAATATGTATTGAGGCTTTTTTTGTGCCCCACCAGTCAATAAGTGGATCCAGCCTGGACACTAAGAGC
>Ga0079203_1001435_pt1 | contig 17466 bp, 16 predicted proteins | sample PorBlaMBantryBay_FD_68602 | JGI IMG/M metagenome (GOLD analysis project Ga0079203, IMG submission 68602) | Marine algae microbial communities from Bantry Bay - Bantry Bay, Ireland | ecosystem: Host-associated > Algae > Red algae > Blade | place: Bantry Bay, Ireland
AAAAAAGGGAGAGTTTATGAGAAATATATATATAGAGAAGTTTCTAAAAACTTTTAAACTCATTGCTTTTGTTACAATTGTTTCTACCTCCTGTGATTGTATAAGAATTCATAAAATTGCAAGCTCCTCAGGTGGTTCCACCAGTCCTGTAGCAGAGGCTGCGCCAGGTGCGCTTAATGCTTCCGGGGTTATGCAAGATCTTAGAGATACAAGCAATTACTTAGATGGACAGGATTCTTGTTATCCTCCAATGGCCTCAGCATTTCCGTCTTCTTCGTGTGACCCAAGCGGGCAACTTAGAGAAAAAGAATGGTATTTTTATATAAATGGCAATCTCGAAGCTACTTTGCCTTTTGCAGCTTTAAATGGCTCCTTATTAACAAATCCAGGTCTGGACGCTACTTTATCAACTCAGGCCCATTTGTATGTCAATGATTGGAATACTTTTTTAACTTCCATAGGCTGGAGTTCTGGTCCCCTTAATGGAGGCGATAAAATTTGTGTTAACTCTGCTATTAAAGATGAATACGGCGTTGTTTCAAGCCAGCCAGGCAACACAATTAATACGGCTAGTGAAATTTGTTTTAATTTTCCGCAGCCGCCCCTTGCTAAAATTATGAGTCCTGATGCAGGTGCCGTAAAATCAACTTTTAGAGATGATTCAAACTATTATGATGGAGCCACTGCGGCTGGATCTTATGCGGCCTCTGCTATTCCTAATGTAGGTCCCAATATAAGACAAAAGGAATGGTATTTTTTGGTCAACGGCACTCAAGTAGGTGTGATTCCCTATAAGCAAATTAATAGTAACGATATTAGTCTTAGTTTCGCTGGCTTAAGTGCAGGTTCTACTCAAGAGTATTTTATGGTAGGTGACTGGACACTATTTTTAAATAGTGTTGGTTGGTCTGGTGGCAGTTTAAGTGATGGCGACGAAATTTGTGTGGAATCTAATGTTATTGATGAGTACGGTTTAAGTTCAGCTAGTAAATCAAATCAAATTTGTTTTAATTGGGCTGGCTTCACTTTGACAGAAAATGTTTTTGGAAGCTCTGCTGCAGCCTACTCAGAAGATGGATTGTGGGGTTATTGTGTCAAACTAAGTCCAACTACTTTAAAATGCCTTAACTACGCGGCTGCAGAAGATGCAACTGTCTACTTACCAGCTGGGGCTAAAATTAAGTCTCATAGTTTTTTGGAATCTTCAGCCTTTATACAAGATGATTCGAATCAATGGTATAGCATGAAGCAAGATACGGCAGCGACTCAAGGACCAGTGGTTCGTGGCGGCAGTCCAGCAGTTATGCAGGCTGTAGTAGCAGATACAAACTCTCCTGCTGATATACTCTATACGACAGGCCATCATTGGTCTGGGTGTTTTTTACACGCTGATGCCGATATAAGCTGCTTTGGTCAAAGCTCAACTTCAAGTACGGAGCAAATTAATCAAGATGGAAAATTTGTATATACTACTGCAGATGTAGCGGCCTATGTCGACACGGCTGATAACTTATATATAAATCATTTTGGTTATGGCGTGGCTTTGTCACCTAGTTTTTCTGCAACGGTTGCCGCAGCTGGAGTTGAAGCGTTTCTCGCTGGTACAGTTATTAATTCTACCAATCGAACATCTTTAACTTTATATACTAACGGAGATGTAGCTCAAAGCAACGCAGCTAATGCAGTTGGTGCTACAAGACATACTACAAATCCACATAGTGGTGCTACTAAAGCTGTTGCTTTTCACACGAACCAAACAGCTTATGTCGATACTGCGGGTCAGCTGATAGCTTTGGTAAATGGAGTTTTAACAGTGATCACGAGTATGGGAACAACTGTTCAAGATGTAGAAGCTGTTTGGAGAATAGCTTCTCTTGGTAAATACCAAGTCCTAGATGCCTCTGGAAAAGTTTATAGCAGTTCTTCGCTTGCAAGTTTTAGCCCGGCTAGCAGCCGCTTTGGCGGTTCACTATATGATGACTTTATATCCATAAAAGGTTACGCCGAAGACTTTTGCGCTGTAAGAGCCAATGGTGACATATACTGTGCAGGTACATTAGCTGGTGGTACATTTGCTTCTCCTACATTTATGGGAAGCTATACACCTTAACTCTAAATAACACCTATATTTTAGCGATTGACTGGTTTGCCGAATTTTAATTAGCTATTTTGTTCACAAACTAAATGAAATGATTTCCCACATCATAATGTTTCTAATTAAAACAAAGTCTATCAAAATCCTTTTGTGAAATTAATCTTAAAAATGTTATAAAAAATCTTTTAGAATAAACAAGCTGAAGCAAAGTAGAGTAAAAGATGGCAACATTTTGTAGAGGGGATTTTTTACTTTCAAATGTGTTAAAAGTGCCGCAGACATTAAGATAGAAATTCCTACTGAAGCGACTAAAGCAAAGTGTTGTTCCGGTTTTAAAAGCATAATCGCAAAACAAATTTTAAGAACTCCAACAAAATCTCTTAGCCAATCAGGATAGTTGAATTCCGTAAACTCTTTGACTATATTTTTATACCTTATAACCCATACGAAAAATATGGCTCCACTGATAAAAATTTTTATAATACCCGCTATATCTTCAAAAATATTCATGTTTACCTCGTTTCCTTTGAGTGTTGTAACTAACAGCTGTAACAGCTACAATAATATAGTGAGAGACTATAATTTAATCGATCTAATTTCAATCCTCTCTGGAATATCATTCATCGTCTATGGCCTATTGTGTTTGTATACAAGCCACATGATCAATGAGTTTAAAAGGTATCGTCTCCAGCATTTTCGCTTTCTTGTAGGTGTTCTAGAGCTAATAGGGGGAGTGGGCCTAATAATTGGTCTTAAATATAGTGTTATACGTATTTTAGCATCGTTTGGCTTGGCGATTTTAATGCTACTTGGTGTAATTGTAAGAATTAGGTTGAAAGATAGTCTCGGTCAAATTTTGCCTGCCTTGATTTTTATGATATTAAATATTTTTATTTTTATTAGTTGTTTTAAAAGCTTTTTCCTGTAAATCCTGTTGCTCCAGTTAGACAGACTTTTAATTTTTGTTCAGGCATTAATTATCTTATATTTTAGGGATTATTTAATTGGTAAAACGGCTTTTGTAGTTTAACTCGCCATCTTGATTGGTGCCTGAGTAGTCAATATTAGGCACTTCTTTGGGAGAGTAATAGGGCTGCTTTTGATTGAATTTCTTAACAGCTTTCTCAGTTAGGTCTGTAAAGCTGCTCTCAGCTTTGATTTTTGGCTTAAGATTATTTGATTGATCGTTCAGCTGGGCTTTGTGAGACTCTGCTTGTTTAAAACGGGCGACTTTACGGCCGGAGCGTGAGTCGTTCCAAAGTAGATAAAGTCCTGCAAAAACAAGTACTAAGCTAGCAATAGTAAAAGGTCCCTTGTTTTTTATCATAATACACTCTTCACCAGTATAACGGCTATACTAGCATTTTATCGGTTAAGAGTCTGTAAAAAATTAACCTTGCCAGTTTAAGCTCTATGTACCATGTTTAGGGGCCATGAAAGCTAGCTTTAGCTCCCAAGAGCTAGAGAGGCGTTTGAACTATAAGTTTGTAAATCACAATCTTATAGTTGAGGCGTTTACTCACAGATCCTATCGCAACGAGAATAATTTAGCATACGATTATGAGCGTTTAGAGTTTCTTGGCGACAGTGTTTTAAATTTAATGATCAGCCACTGGTTGTTTAATAAATACTCCAAAGACAGAGAAGGTCGGCTTTCAAAATACCGCTCATTTTTAGTCTCTCGTAAATCGCTGGCTAAGATAGCAGCCACAAAATTAAGTTTAGATAGCTATCTTTTACGTAGTAAGGGTGAGATGCGCGAAGAGCCTAGTTCGGCGCAACTTGCCGATGTTTTGGAAGCTCTGATGGGCGCTGTGTATATGGATTGCAAAGGCAATCTTGAGGTCATGCAAAAAGTATTTTTGCCTTATTTTAAAATAAATACCAAAGACTTTGAAGAAGACTTTGATCCAAAATCTAAGCTACAAGAAATTTTCCAAGCTGAGAATTTAAGTCCGCCTCGCTATTCTTTGGCAGCTTGCCAGCGAGTGAATGGCAAAGAATTTTTTTTGATGCAAGCTCATGTTGAAGGTGTGCTCATCGGCCGGGCTTCCGCACTTACAAAAAATCTGGCAACTCGTCAGATTGCGCTTAAATATATAAAAGATTTGCAAGCAAGCTCTATGCATTTAATAGATTATTTTTCCTTACAAGTAGGCGAAAGTGAAGAGGGACAAACGAATGTCTAAATTAATAGTGAACAAGGTTGGGTTTTTTGGTCGGACCAATAGTGGAAAGAGCACTTTAATGAATGCCTTACTAGAATGTCCCTTGAGTGCGGTGTCTTCTAGGGCGCAATGCACTCGCCAGAATATAAAAGGTATTCTTAATCTTTATGACAAAGAGGGCAGGTGGAGCAGTCAGAATTTACTAATTGATACTCCGGGGATGAGTCATCAAAAAACCTTTTTAGATCGCTCTTTTAGTTCGAGCCTGCAATCAGCCTTAGAAGAAATTAACATAGCTGTGTTTTTGCTCGATGCAACCAAGGCCGAAAAAAATCTAAAGCAATTTGCTTTAAAGCAAACAACAACGGTTCCAGAGCTGGCGTGGCTAGAAAGCAAGCTTGAAAAATATGATCAAATCACTTGGATTGTGGCCCTGACGAAAATCGATCTTTTGCCTAAGGCGAGCTTATTACCCATTATGCAAAGCCTGCAAGAACGCTTTCCAAAGATTAAAGCCATCGTGCCGGTGTGTTCTGTGTCTAAGGTAGAGGATAAAAATTCAAACCTGCTAGCCTTAATGCATGAATTACAAAACTTAGGCAGTCATTCTGATAACGTTCTATGTGATGAAAAGCATTTAAGTTTAATGACGCCACAGGATTTGTTAATAAATTTTACCCGAGAAGCCTTGTTTCAAAAATTTTACGATGAGCTACCTTATGATGTGGAATGCCAGGTGCTTGATTATCAAAAGCCGGGAGCTGGGCAGCGAAAAAGTGAAGCTCATATGAATTTACTGGTGGCACGCGATTCTTTAAAAGCAATCTTGCTAGGAAAGCGCGGCGAAAAAATAAAAGCAGTTGGCATTCACGTCCGTGAGCGCTTTCAAGAAATATACAAACAAGATTTAGTCTTAAAGCTACATGTTAAGGTTATGCCCCGTTGGCAAAAAAATTCAAATTTACTACAAGAACTAGGATATCAAAATGGCTAAAACACGTTTAAAGGTAATGATTTTAGGAATTCCGAATGTTGGCAAGTCGACACTTTTTAATTGTCTCAGCCGCACGAGAAAAGCAATTGTTGCCAACCAGGCTGGAGTTACCATCGATTGTCATTCCATCGTGGTAGATCAGTATGAAAAAGGTGAGGTTGAGCTTTTTGATAGTGGCGGTTTAGACTTTTCACAATCTAATCGCTTCAATGCAGAAATTCGCCAAAGTGTGACAGCGCTTTTAAATGATATGGATTTAGTTTTATTTTTAGTAGATGGCTGCCGCGAACCCAGCCAAGATGAATGGAAGATACTTGAATGGCTAAGGCCGCAGTTTTCCTCGGACAAAGTGTGGCTTTTGGTAAATAAGGTCGATAGAAAAGATTTTTATCTCCATGGCTACGCTTCTTTTGCCTTGCCAAAAACGATTGCGATTGCAGCAGAACATAAAATTGGATTTAACGATTTGTGGGATGCCTTAGAAGTAGAGCTTGAAAATAAAACTCAAAAGGAACAGGCCTCTCCAGTAAAAGAAAAAGAAGCGCCTTTTAGATGTTGTTTGATCGGAAGACCCAATACAGGTAAGTCTACTTTGTTTAATCAATTAGTTGGTGGTGAAAGACAGATAGTGAGTCCAATTCCAGGAACCACTCGCGATCCAAATAGTTTGCAAGATCAAAAACTTGGTTTTGATATATGCGATACCGGTGGTTTAAGACGTCCGGGGCGAATTGAACGTGGAGTAGAGGGAGTGGCTAAAATAAAATTGTTGGAAGCTCTCAAAAAGAGTCAAATTGCTCTTTTGGTTCTCGATGCTGAAGAAGGTATTAGTGATTTAGACGCCTCTTTGTTGTCAATGGCAATAGAGGAAGGCAAGGCTACCTTGCTGGTTATAAATAAAATGGACACTCACAAAGGCGATATAGATAAGCAGCGACATTTAGAGCGCAGTATGGATTTAAAACTTTCAGGTTTTGAATGGTGTCCAAGAGTGTATATTTCGGCCAAGGAAGGTCGTGGAATGCGGGCCTTAAGAGAAAAGGTGCGCGATTTAGCCGTTCGTAATTCATACAAGGTTAAGACCGGTGAGTTAAACCGAGTTTTTGATTCCTATATTAAAGATTATTCATCGGTATTAAAGTTAGGCGGCCGTGCTGCTAAGTTTTATTATTTAACCCAAATCGGCACAAGGCCTCCCTATTTTGTACTTTTTGCTAACTGTGAAAAAAAGGATTTACGAGGCTCCCAGTTGCGCTTTATTGAAAATATTTTACGCAAAGAGTTTAAACTTGAAGGTATTCCGATCAGGTTGAGTATTAGAAATTCCCATAAAGATAGAGAAAAGAGAGCTTAGAGATGAAAAAGTATTTATTAGCATTATTTATTGTTTTAGTTTTACCGTCTGCTTATGCAGAAGATCCATTTAATTTTGCTGATGCTACGTTTCCTAGTGGTCCGAACGAGGGAAAGCCTGTTGATAATACGTTTAAGAGACCTGTTGTGCTTTTAAGTGCAGAGCAGGTAACTGAGTATGTTCCAGAAGAATACCAAAGAGAAGGATATATTTATTTTGCTAACTATTTTCTTTCAAAAAAGAAATTTAGAATTGTTGGAGTTGATCCAAATACGATTACTAATGTGGTCTTTCTTGAACAAATATTTTCTAAATTTCTTTTTATCAAGTTAGCCTCCCATGTTTTTTTTAGATTTAAATTTAAAGAAGATGCTGAAATGATATGGCTGCCGCAAAATAGTGATGAGGAGAAAGCTGAGGTAAAAGTAGTTCAAGCGGAAGACCTAGTCATTAGTGCTGAAGCGGTAGGTAAGCGTGGAGAAGATTATGAGTATAGTTTGAGAAGGGGGATACAGGGACATTTTGTAGAAGCTATTAGGGCTATTGATGCAAAATATAGTGCCAATGAAATGGTTCGTTTGAAGAAGCATAAAGTTAGACAGTTTATTTTAAGACTAAAACAGCCAGAAAAAGTGTCTTTATTTTTGGGTCTTTTACAGACTTCAACAAAACATGGCTTAGATAGAATGTATCATCCATTCGCTTTGTGGAAAAAACAAAATTGTTCAAGAACTTCTTACAGGGCACTTGATAAATACGTTTGTGAACCGCGAGACCGCTACCCAATAGTAGCAAGGTTTATAAGGCAACTGTACAGACTTCCTTTGCTGCCAAGACTATATTTGTTTGCCCGCAACGTAAGATTCTGGTTCTGGTGGTCGCCTACACTTAATGAAGTCAGAAAAAAAGACTCAAACGCAAAAACGAAGTTCGAAAGACAGTTAGCAAAGGCCTACCAGTGGGGACTTGCTGGCGAGTGTGAAGAATCACTGTTGGAGTAATACAGAATTTATATTTAATTATTCCTAAGCTTTGAATAAAGCAAGCCAAAGGCAAAGCCGCCAACGTGGGCCCAAAGAGCAACGCCCGTGCTAAAGTTTGCAGAGGCAAAGAGTAGCTCCCAGCCAAACTTCCAAAAGAAGACTATATAGGCGGGTAGGTGTATCCATAAAATCGTGATCAACAGAAAAAAGCAGTAGCTAATTTTTCGTCTAGGAAAGGAATGTGTGTAATATCCAAGTAGTGCCGAAACTCCGGCACTGGCACCAACCAGGGGAATATTTGGGTCACTTGTGAAAAATGAATGCAAGAGCACTCCACTTATATGTCCCAATATAAGCAAAGTAACAAAGGATCTAAAACCAATTTGATCTTCAATATCATCTCCAAAAACATAAAAATAATAGGCATTACCTAGAAGGTGAAATAAGTTTGCATGTACAAAGAAAGAACTAATAAGACTTATATAGTTTTTAGAAGGAAAAAAGAGTTTGGGCGTAAAACCAAATTGCATAAAGAAATGTTTCAGGTCGCCGGCTTGGAGGCTGCTGTAATAAACTGCAAAGAAAGCCCCTATAAAGGAGATAATGATTACCGGGTGTTTGATTTTTTTGGCATGCCTTTCAACAGGCAAACCAAGGAGGGCAGGTATGACTTTAAATTTATTATCGGGCCAGTTCGATTGTGGCCTGGGCCCCTGATTTGTGCTGTTCATGCTTTAGGAGAAATTATCGCCTTTAGAGCGCTTCTTAGCAACAGTTAATGTAGTGGTATAAGTATATGAAAATAATGAGTAATTACGTTATTTGTTGCAATGCGTTATAGCCTCTGTTATATTACATTTGTCTGAGAGGAATTCAATTATGAGCAAGGAAGCTTACAACTTATTATACAAATTAACATTACTAACTCCAATCGCTATTGCAAGTGCAGGATCCCATGGATGGGAACCTCCGAGAGTCGATCACACGGCTCCCAATGTTTGCTATGGCAAAGTTAAAATTGATGCTAAATGGGCCATAAAAAAAGAGCGGCATTTAGTAAGTCCAGAAAGCAAAACAGCGGTAAATATACCTGCTCGTTATGAATGGACAAACAAGACAGTAGTCGTCAAGCCGGCTTTTGTGAAACATATTAAGGTTGCACCAGTATACAAGACTGTTTGGGACAATGTTGTTGTTGTACCTCAAAGAAGTAAACAAGAGTGTAAAGCTGCACAATGGGCTTGGCGTGAAAAAAAAGTATTAGTTAAAAAAGCTCACAAAGTCTGGAAAAAACAATATAAAGATCCTACAAAAGTACAATCTCATAGCGGTAAACCAACTGGCGAAGTTATGTGTGTAGTAGATGTTCCGGCTGTTTGGAACACAGTAAAAGAAAAATACCTTCAATCTCCACGTAAATGTTGGAACAGAGTTATTCCACCGGTCTACTCTAAGAGAGAGCGAAAAGTGGTAGAAAAACCTGCTTACACAAGAACTGTGCCTGTACCAGCTGTAACCAAAGTTGTTGAGTACAAAAAACTAGTCGAAGCTGCACGGACTAAGTACTTAGTTAAACCACCTGTATATAAATGGGTCGAAAAAAAGTACGTCACAGCGCCAGAAAGTTATCGCTGGCAAAAAGTGAACTGTGTAGATCAATCATAAGTATCTTATAAAAGGTGATCATCGACTTTTGTTAAAACAAAAGTCGATGATCACCTTTTGTTGTGTCAAAACTCCATCTTAATAAATACTTTATAAAGCCGAAAAAGACATATGAGATTATGTCTTTTTGCTGTCTTTATTTTAGCTACTTATACTTCGTGCCTTAAGAAGGTCGAACGTCAGCCATCATCTTTGTCTGACCTACAGTTAGTTGAGCTTGGTCTAGAGGCTCCGAGCTGTCACAGCCGTGAAGCTCCCGAACTTTTGAATTTTGATTCTTTGGGAAACTACATTGGGTCTACGGATACAGAAGATCTTGAAGACATGTTGCCACTGAAGCCTGATTTGTCAGCAGAAGTGCAAGAGCAATTAGCCACTCATGATAAAAACATAAAAATTCATAAAATTACAAAGCCAAGTGGTGAAAAAAAATTAGTCGTGCATTTTAAGAATTTTATAATCGATCGAATTTATCGTTCAATGTACGGCCCCTGGAAAAGGCGCTATCTAAAATTTCAAGATGAAGGTCAAGCAGATCAACCAAGAACAATATGGATCAGTCGCTACCGGGCTGAGGTCTTGGATCAAGATGGTGAAGCTCTACAAGAATTCATGTGTCATACGAATGTAGATTTTGTTGGCACGCCTCATGACCCCTATGCCTATTTAAGATCTCAGCTTTCTATTTCGCAGGGACAAAAAGAATTACGTTTTCCCCCCGGCTTTGGCTTAAAAGTTAAGTTCTACCCCGAAAATCAACTTGATTTAAATGTGATGGTTTTAAATAACAATGAAAAAAATATAAATAAGAAAGTCGATTTTAGAAGCACGATTAGTTACTGGCCAGAAGATGTAGCTAAATCTAAAAATATGCAACCCTTATTTCAGTTAGGAGTGGCTGCTTCGTGTTCTATGTATAAAGATGATCAAGGGAACGAGGCTTGTAAGCCGGCTTCTAAAACAGCTGACTACATTGACCCAGACAATCCGGCTTTAATGCGTACTGGGCACTGGGTTGTGCCGCCTGGAGAGCAGCGCATAGTAAGTGATGTTAGTCACGATATTGCACGGATTCCCTACGATACAACAGTTCACTATATATGGATGCATGTTCATCCTTACGCCAGAAGCTTGGAGTTGTACGACAAGACCTTGGCCAAAAGTATTTGGAAGGGCAAAGTTTTAAATCATTCCGATCCTGCGCGGGCCACGATTTTGCGTACGGACTTTTATTCCTCTATTGAAGGCCTTCAAATTTATAAAAGTCATAAATATGAGATGAGAGCTATCTATTACAACCCTACTAAAAAAGATGTAGATGCAATGGCCTCTTTTTGGATGTACTTAAAAGCCAAAGAAAAGAACCCGTCTCTTTTATCTAAAAAGCCTAAGATGCCAAAGGGGCGCAAAACGTCAAATAATATGGCAATTAACAAAAACTTAACTTTTCAAAATACTCATACTACTAGTTATAATAATTAGATGAGATCATTTATACTACTCAGTCCATTTTTAGCTTTGTTGTTAACTCTTGGATGTTTTGAGGTTGATAACTCCTTTGATGGAGGAGTTGTTACGCCAACTCCACCGCCGGGATCCATGACAGATGCCGAACTTCGTTTTGTGGCAGCGCAAGCTGTGATCAAAGCGAAATGTGACAGCTGTCATACTGGGTATCATAGCACTTATGATGAGTTGAGCGAAGACGATTGGCTAGATGAATTGAGTCCAGCTGGTTTAAGTTTAGTAAGCGCTGGAGATTTGTCGTCATCATACTTTTGGGAAAGAATTACTAACGACGAGATGCAACTCATGCCACTAGGTGGTTCATTATCAAGTGATGAAAAAGATGCGATTCAAGACTGGATCGAAGGTATCGAATAGTTTTAAAAACTATAGCCAATTTGAAGGTGTCCAAATAAATTCTTTGGGTTTATTAGCCCAATTTTTGGTGCAAAAGTAAAAGCTCCATAAAACAAACGACTTTCAATACTAATTCCATATTTCATGGCACTAGCAGGGCTGATGGATGTAGAAGAGGTCGAAGCTTGCCACTTTCCTTTTCTGTAAATTATAGGTACGCTCAGTCCGATCATACTTTGAGAGCTTAGGCTCCAAAAAACATCTATGCTAGAAACTAATCCTAAAGTATTTAGATTTCTGGCTGCCGTAAATATAGTATTGCTGCTTGCAATAAATGCCTTGCCAAAGAATGCTGCTACAGACAATCCATATTTAAATTGTTTTGAAGCCCGTAAGTAGGAAACTCCTAGACTGGGGCCATAAATGTTAGCAAGGCCTGGAGCTGTTGTGCTCACTCCGTCACTAAAGAGAACTTCCTCTTGCCAGCTGGCTCCACCTAGCCACAGGCTCCACTTTTTGTTGCTACTGGAGCTTTGTTCAGATTCGCTTTCCAGATCATCCTCTTCTTCTTCATCCGAAAAATTTGTAATTTCTTCTTCTATAGCTTCCTCATCGTTTGCTGTGTTGTTTGTTTTTGTTTTTTTAAGGCATGAAGCCATAGTGGCAAAGAGCAAGGTAGACTTTTTACTAAGCTTAAACAAGATGACATCATCTCTGGCTTTTGAGGGGTGACCAAAAACACTAAGGCCTTTGGGGAGACGTCGGTTTATAATCTTCCAGGTGCCTGCAGCTTTTTTACCTTTGAGGGCACAGTTTGATTTGCTAAAACGATAAGCAAATATCTCAGCATTTGCAGAGAAAGTAAAAAGAGCTGCACTCCCTAAAGATAGAATTAAAATAATATTTTTTATTAAAGCCATAAATGAAATTGCCCCACAAGTGTAAGAGTGTCTTTATTGACAACCGTGTTTGCTGGAATGAAATAGCGTGTACCTGATAAGTCCAGTCTAAATTCTATGCGTTGTTGTGGAAACCATTGTAGTCCGGGACCAAGTGTAATAGTTTTTGTTCCGCTTAGGTTTTCGGCAGAACTAAATTGCCCATTAAAGATAAAGTTTAAACCTCGTCTAATTCGAGTCATGCTTTGCAGCCAGATGTAAGGACTTTGCTGGGTTGGAGTGGCTGGATCCGATGCTTTTATGTGAGCGTAGCCTAGCTCGGCCAAAAGTGATGAGCCTTTGCTAAAACCCATGCGTAAATGGGCGGCACCCAATGTGCGGGTTGAAACCTTACTGGTGGAATACAAAAGTGAAGCTCCAAGTCGGGTGTTTTCTCCTAGGTCAAACTCGCCCATGGCTGAGGCTCCTTTTTGTCTCTTGCCCGCTGTTTTTTCGTAAAGGTTACCTGCAAAAAGATGAGCTCCTACTTCTCCTTTAGGCATTTTGTAATGCATAACAAGTCCGTGAGTTTGATCGTTTTGTCTTAGTCGTGTAAGCGTTCGACTAACGACAGTGTGGTCTTCAGTGCGAATGCCGTAAACATGGTCAGTCATTCCCGCATACAGCCTGGTTGATTTGCTAACTTGATAAGATATATAATGCTCACGAGAAATTAAGTTTTTAAATTTGGCCGTGCTGGGGCTACTACTCGGCAAATAAGATACAGAGGCAGCAACCACTAGTTTGTTACGTTTTAAAAACTGCAGGACTAGACCCATATTTGCATCCATATGAATATATTTTCCAGGGATTCCAGCTTGGTTTAGATCACGTTTAAAATAGGCTCCTCTGTAGTCAATAGATGGTCTTAACCAGCGCGGTAATTTTTTAGAAAATAAAAATCCTGCTTGATTGCCGAGGACCTCATCACTTTTTCGAATAATCATTTTGTCGGCTACTACTGTGGCCGCTAAGGCTCGGCCATAGTCGGTTAAGGGACCGTTGCCAAAATAGTTGAAATGACAAACAGAACAAGAAGCGTAGCCATAAGAAATATATTGTGGATAGGCCTTGGCTTCTTTGCCAATAAAAAATAGGGAAATTAAAAAGAGAATAATCATGAAGTCTTCCTCTCGCAGTTGTCTTGTGGTTGATATACCTTGGCTAAAATTTTAGAAGAGACTCCAATTTTGTGGAGTGAAAGCAGAGTTAAGTTTCTGAGCCCTGTAAAAATTTGGTTTTTAATTTTAAGTCTCCTTGCTGATGTAAATACCGGAGCTTTCAGTAAAAGAAATTGGCCAGTGGCTTTTAGACGGCTAAACCATTCTACGTCTTCCATTAAGTCGAGATCCTTGAAGGGACCAATGCTTTTGAGAGCATGCCGTTTTACGAAAAAAGCTTGGTCGCCGTAGGGCATATGCAATAGGTCGTTACGTAATTGGACTAATTTTTCTAGAGATTGGCTGCTTAAATCATTTTCTTTAAGGGCGTAGCGAAAAGCTCCTCCAAGAGCGTCACTCCGAGAAAGCTCGTGCAGCATTGAGCTGTAAGAGCTTTGCGGGAGTTCACAGTCAGCATGTAAAAATATCAAAAGAGAACTCTGGCTTTTTTGTATACCTAAGTTGAGTTGATAGGCTCTTTGTGAACGGGTGCTTTTAATATACTCAACTTCGTTATTTAAGCAAAGATCTTTACTTAGGTCGTCTTTACTTGAGTCCACAACGATGATTTTAGCCTTGGGCTCAAGATCCACAAGTTGCGGCAAAAGCTTTTTAAGTCGATCGACTTCGTTTAAGCAAGGGATTATAATTGAGATTTTCTGATTTTTTAAAATCCATTTACGCAGTTTTTTGCGTTGACCCGGGTGGAAGCTCAGGTCGACTTCCAGCTGTTCTAAAGCGGCAAGATTATCAACGTCATAGTGCGTGGGGCCTTTGGCCACAGCTGTATTTTGACTGCGCAGGAGTTTTATTGTGTCGGTTAATGTAAATTCATGACTCCAGCGTACCTTGTCTAAGTTTTTTAATTTTACCTTGCTGCCAATTAAGTAAAAACCACCGTCTCGACTGGGGCCCAGACAAATATCGTTTTTATTGTTGTCAAGTAGAGAGCGGCATTCGTTGATTTGCTTAACGCTTAAGCTGGGAGCGTCACTTCCAATACAGAAGACCTCTTCGTGTTCGGATAGGAGTGTGTTCATGGTCTCTTCGATTCGCGTGCCAAGATTTGGTGATTCCTTTTGAGCTAGTATGGAGCAGTCGGGCCAGTGTTCTTTTGCCCAGGCAATGTCTTTTTGCTGGCTGGGGCAAATATAAATATTAAAAACTCTTTTAAGGCTATTTAAATCTTCAGTCAAAACATCAAGGCAAAGTTGATAAAATTGTGTGGCTTTGTGAGTGCCAATTGACTTTGCTAGGCGACTTTTTACGGTGCTGCTCTCAGGATTTTTAACATAGACCGCCAAGGCTGCTTTTTTTTTAGATGACATTTTGCTCTTTAGTTAACTTTGCCTAATAATGGGTCTTATGTCAAAAAAGCTTTTAAAGTCATTCGTTATAATATCCATTCTGACATTTGTAGCCTGTTACTATTTTTTGGGCTGGAATGAGTATTTTAGTTTTGCGCGCTTAAAGGCTGAGCAAGCCCGTTTAATGGATTTTAAAAATAATAATTTTACATTAACAGCGACCATTTACTTTGCAGCGTATGTATTAATTGCAGCTTTGTCTTTGCCAGGAGCAGCTTTAATGACTCTGCTGGGGGGCGCACTTTTTGGTCTTTTTACGGGAACGTTGCTCGTTTCCTTTGCGAGCACTTTAGGGGCCACCCTAGCATTTTTAGTTGTGCGTTTTTTACTGAAAGACAGCATACAATCTAAATTTGCTGCCAAACTTAAAACCATTAATGAAGGCGTAAAAAAGCAAGGTGCCTTTTATCTCTTTACTCTACGTTTAATTCCGGTCTTCCCATTTTTCTTGATAAATATGTTAATGGGCTTAACGAGCATGAAAGCCTTTACATTCTTTTGGGTGAGTCAACTTGGTATGTTGGCTGGTACAGCTGTATTTGTAAATGCCGGTACACAGCTTTCCAACTTAGAATCACTATCAGGAATTTTATCTCCAAAATTAATTTTTTCTTTTGTATTACTTGGAGTGTTTCCTTGGATTGCTAAGTGGATTGTAGATTATTTTAGAGCCAAAAAAGTATACAAAAAATTTAAAGGCCAGAAGCCTAAGAAATTTGATTTCAATATTGTGGCAATAGGAGCCGGCGCAGGTGGTCTTGTGACAAGTTATATTGCTTCAGCTGTTAAGGCGAAGGTTTTGCTTGTAGAAAAAAATAAAATGGGTGGTGATTGCCTAAATTATGGTTGTGTTCCAAGTAAGGCCATTATTCGTTCGGCTAAAATGCTTTCATATCTTTCAAGGGCGAAGGAATTTGGTTTTAAGAGTGCAAGTGTGGATTTTGATTTTGCCGATATTATGGACCGTGTTCATAATGTGATTAAAAAAATTGAACCACATGATTCGGTTGAGCGTTATACCAAACTCGGAGTTGATTGTGTAATGGGGAATGCAAAAATATTAAATCCCTGGCAAGTTAAAATTGATGACAAAGTTTATAACACTAAAAATATTGTCATTGCCAGTGGAGCCGAGCCTTTGGTGCCGCCTATTCCAGGTTTAGATAAGATAGACTATCTAACCACCGATACTTTGTGGCAAATTAGAGATCTGCCAAAGCGCTTTTTAATTTTAGGGGGAGGTCCAATAGGTTGTGAGCTGGCTCAAAGTTTTCAGAGATTGGGGGCGCAAGTAACTCTTGTTGAGATGGCGCCTTCGCTACTAGGCAGAGAAGATCCTGACTGTGCCAAGTTTGTTATTGATCGCTTTGCGGCGGAAGGTGTTGACGTTCGAACGGCTCACAAGGCTGTGGCTTTTGAAAACAGAGATGGGCGCAAGCTAATAATTTGTGAACACGGACAAGAAAAAGTCGAAATAGAGTTTGATCAAGTTTTGGTGGCCTTAGGTAGAAGAGCAAGAACCAAAGGCTTTGGCCTTGAGGAGCTCGATCTAGAGATGAGTCAACGAGGAACCTTGGCTTGTGACGAATATTTGAGAACCAGTGTCCCTAATATTTATGCTTGCGGTGATGTGGTTGGGCCTTATCAATTCACTCACGTAGCCGCCCATCAGGCATGGTACGCTTCGGTTAATGCCCTATTTAGTCCCCTTAAAAAATTCAAAGTTGATTACAGAGTGATTCCTTGGGCGACCTATACAGATCCAGAAATTGCTCGAGTCGGTCTTAACGAGCAAGATGCCAAGCGCGATGGTGTCGAATATGAAGTCACAACCTATGGCATAGATGATTTAGATAGAGCGATTGCCGATAGTGAAGACCATGGATTGGTGAAGGTTTTGACTCCACCTGGTAGTGATCAAATTTTAGGAGTGACTATTGTGGGAGCCCATGGCGGTGATTTGATAGCTGAGTTTGTGTTGGCAATGAAGTACAAACTTGGATTGAACAAAATATTGGGAACCATTCACTCTTATCCTACTATGGCCGAGGCAAATAAATATGTGGCTAGTCAATGGAAACAAAAGAATGCACCCCAAAAAGTTTTAGAGTGGCTTAAAAAGTTTCATGGTTGGAGGAGATCATAATGTTTAAATATATTTTATTTTTTGTTTTGGGTGTCAGTATTGTACAAGCCTCGAGTAAGACTAATGTAAGAAAAGAGGTGAAAATTCAGTCTAAAACGCCTGTACAGAACCCTGATTTTGATCATAGTCACAAAGAATTTGATCGCATGCTTAAAATATATGTCAAGAATGGTCGAGTAAATTATCAAGAATGGTTAAAGCATGACTACCAAGCCCTTGTAGCACACTTGTCGAAAGTGTCGTTGCTTTCACAAAAAAATTTAGCTGCTTTTACAAAAGATCAACGTTTGGCCTTTTTAATGAATGCCTACAATGCGTATACAGTAAAACTGATTTTGGACTTTTTGCCGCAAAAAATAAAATCGATTCGAGACATTGGGCCTAAACTTGCATTTTTGAATCGTAGTAAACAATGGAAAGTTAGCGAATACCGAGTAAATAAAAAAGCAAGCCCGGAAAAAATAATTGTGGCTGGCGAGAATCTTTCTCTCGACGATATCGAACACGTAAAAATTAGACCGGTTTTTAAAGACCCGCGGATACATTTTGCGGTTGTTTGTGCAGCTCGCAGTTGTCCTATTTTGCAGAACTATGTGTATACAGGGATTAAACTGCAAAAACAGTTGGACCTTGTGACGCGAGAATTTTTACAAGACAAAAGTCGCAATAAGATTGGCATAAAAAAGGCAGAAATTTCGAAGTTATTTGATTGGTATGCCGATGATTTTATTGA
>Ga0079203_1001437_pt1 | contig 17460 bp, 19 predicted proteins | sample PorBlaMBantryBay_FD_68602 | JGI IMG/M metagenome (GOLD analysis project Ga0079203, IMG submission 68602) | Marine algae microbial communities from Bantry Bay - Bantry Bay, Ireland | ecosystem: Host-associated > Algae > Red algae > Blade | place: Bantry Bay, Ireland
AATAAAGTATTAAAAATTTCTTACTCCCTAAACGTTGTTCTACAGCACTACCAAACATCCATAATGCAAACATATTAAACGCTATATGCATAAAACCACCATGCATAAACATGTGGGTTACAATTTGCCAAACTTTAAATACAGGATTATCTGGATAATGTAATGCAAACAAATCGAACATTTGGGTTTCACCAATAGCTAATGTTGCCACGAACATAATTACATTAATAATTAATAAATGCTTTACTGTATCTGTAATTTTAATCATATTTTATATAAATTTTCTATCTAACGCATCAACAGTCATTGTTATAAATGTTACTCTATTGGTTGGTGACACGTTAGGTTCTTTACAGGCAAAAAGAGAATTCACCAAATGCTCTTGTTCCATTATTGTTAGGCTTTGTCCTGTTTTTATTGCTACACTTTTAGCTAGAGATTTTGCTAACAAATCTGTAACACTAAAATTACTATCTGGTACTTCGTTTTCTACATCACTAATCAATTGCTCTAAAATAATAGACACTTCACTTTCTGGAACGCTAACTGGCACACCAACTATTTCTATAAGTTCTTCTTTTATAGCTTGAAAAATAAAACCTATATGCTCTAAATCTGTTTTTAACTGATTAATAATCTCAATTTCTTGTGGCGAAAAATGAAGCTGTAATGGAAATAATAATTGCTGGCTCATGGCTTCTTTAATCGTCATGTTCTTCAAAAAATCTTCGTACAAAACACGTTGGTGTGCACGATGTTGATCTATTAATAGCATACCAGATTTTATTGTACTTACAATATATTTATTGTGAAATTGGTAGGTGCTTTGCTTCTGTTCTACTTGATTATTCTTATTAAAAATAGATTCATTCTTAGTAGCACTTTCAAAGTGAACTTCACTAAAATCTTGTTGCGTTTGTGTGCCTTTAGACTCCAAACCAACATACAAACCTTCCCAATTGGGAGCTGGTGTTTTTTTATATTTAGTATTAGTGGTTCCACGAGATTGCTTCTCGTCGCTAAATGGATTAAAATTCCTATCTACCTCAACAGAAGGTGTCACTTTTTGCTGGTATCTATATGGAGTATCTAAGTTTGCATCGCGTTCAAAATCTAAAACTGGTGCAATATTAAACTGTCCTAAACTGTGTTTTACAGAAGATCGTAAAATGGCGTACAAAGTATGCTCATCGTCAAACTTAATCTCGGTTTTTGTGGGATGGATATTTATATCTATAGATTGTGGATTTACCTTTAGGTTTAAAAAATAACTAGCATGCGCTCCAGGTTTTAAAAGACCTTCAAAAGCAGAACCAATAGCATGATTTAAATATGCACTTTTAATAAATCTATCGTTTACAAAAAAGAATTGTTCACCTCTAGTTTTCTTAGCAAACTCTGGTTTACCAACAAATCCTGAGATTGTAAGTACTTTGGTATCTTCGTTTACAGGTACCAGTTTTTCGTTTGTTTTTGTGCCAAAAATATTTACAATACGTTGTCTGTAATTACTTTCTGGAAGGTTAAATGTTTCACTTCCATTATGAAACATAACAAAACTAATATTGGGATGTGCGAGTGCTACACGATGAAACTCGTCTATTATATGTCTTGTTTCTACTGTTGTTGACTTTAGAAAATTACGTCTCGCAGGTATATTATAAAACAGATTTTTTACAGCAATCGAAGTGCCTTTTGGCGTAACCACAACTTCTTGACTATTTACTTTACTACCTTCAATTTCTATGCAAGTACCAACCTCTTCGTTTTCTTGCTTTGTTTTTAACTCTACATGTGCAATGGCTGCAATACTAGCTAGTGCTTCGCCTCTAAAGCCTTTGGTGTTAAGTTGAAAAAGATCGTCTGCAGATTTAATTTTTGAAGTCGCGTGGCGCTCGAAACTTAATCTTGCATCTGTTACACTCATGCCTTTACCATTGTCGATAACTTGTACTAGTGTTTTTCCTGCGTCTTTTATTATAAGTTTAACTGAACTTGCACCAGAATCTATTGCATTCTCTAATAACTCTTTAACTACAGAAGCTGGTCGTTGCACAACTTCTCCTGCAGCAATTTGGTTTGCAACATGATCCGGTAATAATTGAATAATATCTGCCATTTAAATATTTGAGAAAAATAATGTGAGATCGAAATCGATAATAAACAAGAAGATTAAAACTAAAATAGCAACAATAATATAAACGCGCTTGTTTACTGCACTATCTGGAGCATTTTTAGATTCATCAACAACTTTATTAAATCTTTTTTTTATGCCTCCTACAGCCTCAAGAGTAGAACGATCTGCATCAAATTTACCTTTCATTTTAAATGGGCTACCTTCACCTTTATAGAAACGAGGCTTGTAATTATAACGCTTATTTTTTTGTTTAAAAAATCCCATAATAATTATAGTTTATATTCTAAATAGTACCAAGCAGCAACAATAATGCCTAATAATAAGAGTAATAATGGTAAACCTATTCTACGCTTTCCAGCACCAGTTTTTCTAGTACGTCGCCACTTTAAAGCTACATCTTCTTTGGATTTATACTCACTATTTATTTCCTTGATTTCATCTTTACAAAATCTAGAATTATAGTTAAACGTTTTATTTTTTCTCTTATTAAACACTATGCTATTTTAAACTATTGAAATACTCTCAAAAATACTGAAATTAGAGAAGAGTTTTTAAAATGAATTACTAAAATTGTTAACAGTGCTGTGAGATATTTAGTTGAAGATTGTTAAGTTAGAATTATTTTTTATATCTAACTATTAAATTTCTCGTGCTAAGATGATAATATGTAAGATTTACTTAAGTGTTTGGTATCGATTAATTGGTAAAAAATCTTATATAACTCTTTTTAAAAGGAAAGGATATGGTTATGTGTCGGCTCAAAGTTTAAAAAAAATGCTATAATATCGTGACTGAAAACTGCGATTTAAAAAAACTTAACTAAAAATCTACATCTTCGTAGTATTAAGAACAGCCATTTTAATAGCAGCTACAGCAGCTTCCGTGCCTTTATTGCCATAAATACCACCAGAACGTTCAATACCTTGTTGTTCGTTATTATCTGTTAACACACAAAATATTACAGGAACGTCATGCAGTACGTTTAAGTCTTTAATGCCTTGAGAGACAGCTTCACATACAAAATCGAAATGCTTAGTTTCACCTTGAATAACACTACCAATAGCAATTACAACATCTACCTTATGTTGTTGTAATTTTTTACATCCATAAATTAACTCGTAACTTCCTGGTACATTCCACCGTTTAATGTTTTCTGGTAAAACATGGTGTGCTAATAAGGTCTCGTAAGCTCCTTTGTATAAACCTTCGGTTATTATACTGTTCCATTCTGAAACAACAATCCCAAACCGAAAATCTTTCGCGTTTGGGATTGTTGCCTTATCGTATTCCGATAAATTATTATTTACTGTTGCCATGTTTACTTTCCGCGAAAGCGAAACTATTATTATTTATTAGACATTGCTTGCGCTTTCCCAATAAACACTTCTACAGATTTCGCTTCTGGTGCATTAGGATACGTTTCTTTAATAATATTAAAATAACCCAAAGCTTCAGATGCTTTTCCTAAATTTAAAGCAGTAACACCAGCTTTATAATAGTAAGTAGGAGCAGTTAATTCGTTTGTTCTCATTTTTGCTGCTTGCAAATAATACTTTAAGGCTTTTTCTCTCTCCTCTATTTGAGAAAACGCATCACCTATAGATCCTTTAGCCATTGGTCCTGCAGCTTGATCTTGACTTTCAAATTGATCTAAATGCTTTATTGCATTTTTGTAATCTTTTAAATGTAAGTAAGCCATTCCAGCATAATAGTTTGCTAAATTAGATGCTGGTGTCCCACTATATTTTTCGATAATGTCTAACATACCATATTTACCTTCACTACCATTTAAAGCGATGTTATAAAGCGAATCGCTAGAAACACCACTAACAGCTTCGTTAAATTGCTTTTGTGCATAGTACATTTCATTCATACCTTCTGCATTTGCAGGTTCTTGAACTAATTTCTTGTACCCTAAATATCCTAAAACAGCAATAGCAACCACTGCAATAATAACGAAAATGTATTTTTGGTTTGCAGAAACAAAATCTTCAGCCTTAGAAGCAGATTCATCTAAAGCATCAAATACCTCAGCAGTTGTTGAGTTTTCTCCCAAGCTCTCATCGATAACTTCTTTCTCTTTTTCCGTTTTTGGTTTGTAACCTCTTTTCTTATAAGTTGCCATGTATAGTTTTGTTTATGCGACGCAAAAATAAAATTTTTCTGCATATATAAAAGCTTATTTATTTGTTATTTTGCAAGCCACATATATTTGTTAAATTAAACACTACTCTTTTTGTGTAAATAGTCTATGATTTTAAAGTCTCTTTCTTTAGTAAATTACAAAAATTTCGAGAGTAAATCTCTCACTTTTAACGATACCATAAACTGCATTGTTGGCAATAACGGTGTAGGTAAAACTAATGTTTTAGATGCTATTTATCATCTATCGTTTGGTAAGAGTTACTTTAATCCTGTGGCTTCACAAAACATTAAACATGACGAAGAATTTTTTGTTGTAAATGGTAATTATAAAAAGGAAAATAAATCGGAAAAAATTCTAGTTAGCCTAAAACGTGGTCAAAAAAAGGTAATTAAACGCAACGGAAAAGTTTATAATAAGTTTAGCGAGCATATTGGCTTTATACCTTTAGTGATTATTTCTCCTGCAGATAGAGATTTAATTACAGAAGGTAGCGATACGCGGAGAAAATTTATAGATAGTGTAATTTCGCAAAGCGATAAAGTCTATTTAAACGATTTAATTAAATATAACAAAATATTAGCACAACGAAATAGCTTACTTAAATATTTCGCACTTAATAACACATTTAATAAAGACACATTAGAAGTTTACAACAGCCAACTAACAGATTTTGGTACTAAAGTTTTTAATAAAAGAGATGTTTTTTTAAAAACTTTTATTCCTATTTTTAAAGCCAGATACCAAGCCATTAGTAATGTAAATGAAACTGTAGATTTAGTCTATAAAAGCAACTTGTTTACTACGGATTTAAACATGCTTTTAACACAAGCTATTAATAAAGATAAAGCCATACAATACACAAGTGTTGGTATACATAAAGACGATTTAGTTTTTAATATAGATAATTACCCAATAAAGAAATTTGGTAGTCAAGGACAGCAAAAATCGTTTTTAATAGCTTTAAAATTGGCGCAATTCGATTTTATAAAACAGCAAAGTGGTGTAAACCCAATATTATTGTTAGATGATATTTTCGATAAGTTAGATGAAGCACGCGTAACGCAATTAATTAAATTGGTGGACGATGAAAATTTTGGACAACTTTTTATAAGCGACACACATGCAGAAAGAACCGAAAAGGCTGTAAAGCAAGTGCATCAATCTTATGAGATTTTTAAGTTATAAATTAATGTCATTGCAAGAAGTAACGCAGAAACGATATGGCAATTGCTTAGTATTTACTAATACATTTAAAAAGATAAACAAGAATGAGAAATCTCATGAAACAAAAATTAAATAATGAAGAAAATTTTGTTAATATTAATAACAGCAATAATTTCAAATTGCTCTAAAAACCCAGGCACATTGGTAAAACATATTGATGGCTATTGGGAAATAGAAAGTGTTTCGCTATCTAATGGTACTAAAAAAGAATATAAAATAAACCAAACAGTAGATTATATTTCTATTGGTGACAGCTTAAAAGGTTTTAGAAAAAAGATAACACCACGTTTCGATGGTAAATACGAAACCTCTAAAGATGCAGAAATGCTTCAAATAAAAATAGAAAACGATAGTTTAAATTTATACTACACAACTCATTTTGCTAATTGGAAAGAAACCGTTTTAATAGCAAATGATAGTAAGTTAAAGATTGTTAACCAAAATAACGATGTATATTTATACAAACGCTTTACTCCTATTACTGTAGAGTAAATTAACAATTAATTTAATAAAATTTCCATTTAAATACGAAGTAAACATGGCAAAAAGAAACAACAGCATATTAAATATACAAGACGCCTTAAAAGACTTTGTAGAAAACAATAAACTAGAAAAAGGTTTAGATAAAGTGAACGTTCGGAATGCTTGGACTAAACTTATGGGAAATGGTGTAAATAATTATACAACTGCTGTAGATTTAAAAAACGAAACACTTTACGTAGAATTAAGCTCAAGCACACTAAGAGAAGAGTTAAGCTACGGAAAACATAAAATAAGAACTATGCTTAACGAAGAATTAGGCAAGAATTTAATAAAAAAAGTTATATTGAGATAGTATTATTCTAAATTTAAGAGCATTACATTAATGTTATATAATTTTTACCACATAAAATAAAATAGATTTTGTAGTAAAAAATATTATATTTGTTATTTAATAAATTAAATTTTTTAAAATGGCTCAAGGCATAATAAAATTTTTTAACGATTCTAAAGGATTCGGTTTTATTACTGAAGAAGGATCAGACAAAGACCATTTCGTACACATTTCTGGATTAATCGACGAAGTTCGTGAAGGTGATGTAGTAGAATTTGAACTTCAAGAAGGCAAGAAAGGTATGAATGCAGTAAACGTAAAAGTAGTATAATTATATATATATTCAATTTACCTTATTTAAAAACGCACTCTTTAATTAGTGCTTTTTTTTACTATTTAAAACTCATTATAGCGGTTGTAAACTAATGGCATTATCTTTGTTTACTACAAAATAATTAATATTAAAATTTATTACAATGAGTAAAGGCACAGTAAAATTCTTCAACAATACCAAAGGATTTGGTTTTATTACAGAAGTAGGTGTGGACAAAGACCACTTTGTACATGTTTCTGGTTTAATAGACGAGATTCGGGAAGGAGACGAAGTCGAATTCGATTTACAAGAAGGCAAAAAAGGATTAAACGCAGTTAACGTTAAAGTTATTTAATATATACTACAAACTTTTTTAAAGCAAAAGCCCAATCCTAAGGATTGGGCTTTTCTATTTATTCTTTTTAAAATGAGCGCAAGGGTTAGTTGCTTTTCCTATTCTAAATTATATATTTTATTGCTTAATCAATTTAATAACACTTTTTGCTTTATCCGAACAAATTCTCATAAAATACATACCGCTTGCTGCATTAGATAAATCGATAGCTTTAGTTTTATTTATATTAGATAAATCTACAAATTGAATAAAACGACCGTTAATATCATAAATTTCAGCTTTTTCTAAATTTATTTGTCCTGTTTTTTTCAAATTAAAAATACCATTCGATGGATTTGGATAGATTTTAACCAGGTTACTTATTACGTAAAACTCTGAAGCAGATAAAGTATTAGAGCAGTTATAAACTGTTATTTCATCTAAATACCAACCTTCACGACCGTTACAACCATCTGTTCCCAAATCGAATCTAAATTGTATGGTACTATTAGCTGTAACTCCCAAAGAAGATAAATCTATAATACTTGTTCCCCAGCTACCTTTGTTAGATCCAGGATCTGTACCAGTAAAAGCTACTTCTCCTGCCATAGGATTATCGTTACCAGCTGCAGCACTATTTATAGTACCATTAAATGGATTATTAGTAAATGATGATGCTTGTAAAAGTATCCAGCTGCCATTATCTAGTTTATATTTAATATTGCCACCATCCCAATTAGGTTCGGTAGAGACATAATGGTTAAATGCCATTTTGAAGGTGCCTTCTGTTATATTAGGCATAGAAAATACAGAACTGGTTAAGCTCATTATGCCGTTTTGAAAATCTGTTTTGCAATCACCACCAAACACAGCTCCAATTGGAGCATTTACAGCGTAAATTCCATTTCCTACTCTACTATTTGGTAAGGTAGTTTCTATTTGCCAATCTCTTGAGGTCCAATTTGCTCCTGTTTGTACTTGACTAAAAGTCCAACCGTCTGTTCCTGTTTCCCAATCTTCAAAATAAATAGGATTATTTATTCCTGCATCGCAAATTGGTGGTGTATCTCCAATAATTGTTGTAAAACCACATTGTGTAGGTTCAACACGCATTTCTACAGCCAATACTGCATTTTTTACTTGCTGAATATCTATTGCAGTAATAATCTCTCCAGATGGTCCCGCAGAAGTTGCAGTTGTAGACAAACCTTCTAAATTTATGCCTACTAAATCGTTTGCAGAAGCTTCCAATGCATCTGCCAAATCTATAAAGTTACTTGTAGTAGTTAAATATTGACTTAAAGCTCTCCAAAATATGTGGGCCGCTTTTGTAAAACCAATACTAGAAATTACTTGTCCATTATAATTACCACCATCTACCAGTAAAGCGTAAGCAAGATTTGGAATACCAGAATTTACGTGTACTCCTCCAGAGTCACCTTCATTACAATAATACTGTGAATCTGTAACTTTACCAGGATCGCCATTACAATTAGGATTCCACATATCTCTAATGGCACCGCCAAAAGCAGTAGCGTCTTCACCAAGTCTCCAACGATCGCTATTATTACAACTTATTCTTAAAGCATTATTATCATCTGCATCCTCATAATTATTTAAAATATCTACTGTCTCTCCCCAAATATCTGAATACGATTCGTTTATTGCTCCAGATTGCCATTGGTAGATTAAATTACTTGTAAATTGTGTGTATGCGTGTCCCCATTCGTGAGCAATAACATCGTCCGAAGCTGTACCATTGCAATAATTTGCTGTAGTACCATTCCAACTTGCGTTAGGACATGAAATTCCCGGATTGTTATTAATGGTTCGCATTTGCGCATCGGCACCATCGTAAGAAGCATAACCAAAAGCATTATTAAAAAAATTATAGGTATGTGCAGAAGCTTCTACTTCGTTACGTTGCCAAATGGTTAATGCCCCAGGAAAAACGTCTCCTTCTTGCCAAGCTATATTTCCAGTATTATTCTCGTAAACCACACGATCCATTGCATGAGCAATTCCAGTAAATTGTTCTACAATGGTTCCAGTATGTGCATTAACAAACACAAACTCTCTCACATCATTGTCGTTTCTAACTTCTACTTGGTATACTAAATAATTAGCGCCTTTATAACCTTGTACTAATCCTTTTTGAAAAACGAATAATTTAGAGTCGTGTACAAAAAGTGTTTCTCCAGAAAAATTAAGATCTTGATTTTCTACAATCGCTAAAGCTATTGTATTAGCTTTCGTTACTGTAATGGTTGGATTTGTATTAAGCTTAATATCTGTAATAAAATTACCGTTTATTGCAGTTAACTTATGTTCCTTGTTAAAATGAAATAATAATTTTCCATCGTAAACTGGTACTCCATTGTGTTGCTGTTTTAAAACAACGCGCTGAAAACCAATGTTATCAACCTCAGTTTTATTAAATTTAAAATGGCCATTTATATCTTCAATATCGTAAATCGCTTTATTTTTAATTAAAAAATTAAGTGCTTTTTCTGCAACCGAAGAACCTTTGAGTTGTAAATTATTATTGTTAGAAAACTTAATAAATTCAGGAACTTTAGAATTTTGGTTGATAGTAATTGTAGCTTTAGTTTTAAGTTTTAAACTTTCAATTACCATTTCTTTATTTTGCGCTTGAGAGAAAGTTGAAAAGAAAAAACAAACTAGCAATAAATTTTTAATAATTTTCATAGATGTTATTTTCAAGTTTAGCTAAAGTACTTGATTATCAGATACAAAAAAATTAAAGTGTTAAAATTAGGCTAAAGTGTTTGTTTTTTTCGTTTAAAAAAAACTAGAACATGTCTCTACCTGAAAAATGAAAAGCAGCTTCAATTGCAGCATTCTCATCGCTATCGCTACCATGAACAGCATTTTCACTAATTGAAGCAGCATATAGTTTACGAATTGTACCTTCTGCTGCATCTACTGGATTTGTAGCGCCTATTAAGGTTCTAAAGTCTTCAACAGCATTATCTTTTTCTAAAATTGCAGCCACTATAGGTCCACGTGTCATATATTCTACTAGTTCACTAAAGAAAGGTCTTTCGCTATGAACTGCATAAAATGCCTCGGCATCTGCATGAGTCATTTGTGTTAACTTCATTGCTACTATTCTAAAACCAGAAGCGTTAATTTTTTCTAAAATTGCGCCAATGTTTCCTTTTTCTACAGAATCAGGCTTAAGCATTGTAAATGTTCTATTTGTTGCCATTATTATATTTTTTTTATGGGTGCAAAAGTAATGTATTTCTTAATAAAAACAATACTAATACATAGTAATAATTTGTATATTCGCTACCTATGAATACAAAAGATATTTTGGAGATAAAAGTACTTTTAGCGACTCCTAAAAAAATTGCAATTATACCTCATAAAAATCCAGATGGAGATGCTATTGGTTCAACTTTAGGACTTCTACATTATTTGCTTAAATTAAATCACGACGCAAAGATTATTGCTCCAAACGATTTTCCAGATTTTTTAAAGTGGCTTCCAAAGGTAGAAACTATAGAAATTCATGAAACCAATAAAGAAACAACTGAAACATTTATTAATGCTGCAGATATTATTTTTACTCTAGATTTTAATGCTTTCCATCGCACTGGAAATATGGAATCTGTTTTAACGAACAGTAAGAGTTTAAAAATAATGATAGACCATCACCAACAGCCAGACGATTACGCTAAATATATGTTTAGTGATGTCTCTATGAGTTCTACTTGCGAAATGGTATACCATTTTATGGATAAACTTAATGCTCTAGATAAATTAGATGAAGACATTGCAACTTGTATATATGTTGGAATTATGACAGATACTGGATCGTTTAGATTTCGCTCCACTACTAGTACAACACATCGCATAATAGCTAATTTAATAGACAAAGGCGCAAAGAATACTGCAATACATAATAACGTTTACGATACTAATAGTTATAATCGTTTACAACTATTAGGATGCGCGTTAAATAATTTAAGAATTATACCAGAGTATAAAACGGCTTACATAACACTATCTCAAAAAGAATTACAAGATTTAGATTATAAAAAAGGAGATACCGAAGGTTTTGTAAACTATGCATTATCTCTAGATAAAACTGTATTAGCAGCTATTTTTATAGAAGATAAAAAGCAGGGTATTATTAAAATATCGTTACGCTCTAAAGGTGATTTTTCTGTAAACCAATTGTCTCGCGATCATTTTGAGGGTGGAGGACATACAAATGCTGCAGGAGGAAAAAGCGACACGTCTTTAGAGGCTACAGTTAAAAAATTTATTAGTATATTACCAGCTTATAGTAAAGCCATTAATAATGAATAAACTCTTCATCTTACTATTTGTTTTCACAGGTGTTTTTTCCTGCAAAACACCAGAAGCTCGAAAGCCTGAAACTGTAAAAACAGGATCCTTTATTAAAGAGTCTGTTATACGCAATAAAAAACTTTACAAAGCAGAAGAGAAAGCTATAAAAAAATACATTAATGCTCAAAATAAAAAACAATTTAAGTCTTCAGAATATGGTTTTTGGTATTCTCAAGACACTGTTTCTAAGGTTGATAACGCTAAATTTCCTGAGTTTAGTGATATTGTAAATTTCGATTTTAATCTTTCGGCACTAAATGGACAAACTATCTATACTACTTCAGAATTAAAAAATAGAACCTACACCATGGATCAAGAAGAACTTTTTACAGGTTTACGAGAAGGTTTAAAACTTATGAAAGCTGGTGAAACATATACCTTTATATTTCCTTCTCAAAAAGCTTATGGATATTATGGAGACGAAAATAAAATTGGTAGAAATACACCATTAATTAGTCAAGTAACAATAAATTCGATAACAAAAAAATAATTATTAAAAATGAAGAACATTAAAACCAATTTTAAACTTTTTAGTTTTGCTTTATTAGCTTTAGTTAGTATGAACGCATCCTCTTGTCAAGATCAATATCCAGATTTAAAAGACGGATTATATGCAGAAATTAATACCACAAAGGGTACAATGGTTGCAAAATTATTCTATGAAAAAGCACCTGTAACTGTTGCCAATTTTGTTGGTTTAGCTGAAGGATCTCATCCAAAATTAGACAATTCATTAAAGGGTAAACCTTTTTATGATGGTATTATTTTTCATCGCGTCATGAATAATTTCATGATTCAAGGTGGAGATCCAACTGGAACAGGAACAGGCAGTGCTGGTTTTAAATTTTATAGTGAGTTTGATAAAGATCTTACTCACAATGAACCTGGAATACTATCTATGGCAAATTCGGGAGGTTTAAATACTAATGGTTCTCAGTTTTTTATTACTGAAGCTCCTTACACTAGAGGAAATGCTTTCAACGAAGATGGAAGCTTAAAAAACTGCGACGGTCGTGGTGTAAGTTGCCATGCTGTTTTTGGCGAATTAGTAAAAGGAATGGAGGTACAAGACAGTATTTCTAACGTTCCTGTTTCCAAAGACAGACAAACATTAAATAAACCTTTAGAAGATGTCGTTATTAACTCTGTAAAAATTATTAGAAAAGGACAAGGTGCAAAAGCTTTTGATGCTTCGAAGGTATTTACAGAGCTAGAACCTCTTTTAGCACAACGTTTCGAAGAGGCAAAGAAAGAACAAGAAGCATTAGCTAAAGAGAAATCTAAAGCAGCTGCAAAAGACTTCCTTAAAGCAAATGCCGGACTTAGTGGAGAAGTTTTTGAATCTCCAACAGGGATGACAATGATTTTAAACAAAGCTAAAAACGGTGTTACACCTAAGAGTTCGGACATAGTATTAGTTAATTGTAGTGGTTATTTTATGAATGGCAAATTACTGTACACTACCTACGCAAGTATTGCTAAAAAAATGGATCAATATAATGCGCAACAAGATAAAGCAGGTGCTTACAAACCGTTTGCTCAACCTTATAACCAATCTGCAAGCTTAGTTTCTGGTTTTAGAGAAGCCTTACTAAGAATGAATGTTGGAGACAAAGCAAGAGTTTACGTCCCTAGTTATTTAGGTTATGGAGCAAGCGGTCGTCCTCCTCGTGTTCCTGGAAATACAGACTTATATTTCGATATAGAACTAGCTGGTATTGAGAAGTAATATGCTAAAATAGAATAACAAAAAGCCTTTTAATTAATTTTAAAAGGCTTTTTTATGATTTAAGCATAAAATTGATATTTAAAGTATAATTGTAACACTAAAAACTAACAAATCGAGCTAAAATTTAAACAATATAGACAATAAAATATCTATAACGATTTGTGGCGTAATTTTAAAAAACGACAACGGAAGTATTATAAATCTGGATTAAACGGTTTTATACAACCATTTATGTTTTTAAGAAACTAGGTCTAAAATTGATTATTTATTTTTAAATCTTTTAACTTTTTTGCGAGAAGAAAGTAAAGATGAATATTAAATTCCTCAATATTCACATAACCCTGTTCATGAATTTAAAAAGTTAGCAAAAAAAAAAAAAAATAGAATAAAATAATAGAGGTCAGTAATCAGAAAATTTATCAATCAGAATTAATAAGTAACTAACTACTGACCTCTAAAGTTTAAATTATTTTATGCCTTTTTATAAAAAATCAAGCACCACCAATTCTAAATTTTTAGCTCTATTAAATTATTATTTAACGATTGTTTTTATGGTTTACAAAACAATAAAATCTAAACTACATGTGTAATTAAGCTTTTTGGAGCCGATGGAGGGACTCGAACCCACGACCTGCTGATTACAAATCAGCTGCTCTAGCCAGCTGAGCTACATCGGCGAAACGAGTGCAAATATAATTTTGCAATCTATAATAGCAAAATTTTAAAAAAATTTACAGTTTATTTATTCTTTCTATTAAATCGCGCCCTTTAGACTCTAGATCTGAGTTAATTGACTTAAAATGTGCTTTTTTGTTCTCTACGTTTTTTGCATTAACTTTAGCGATTAATTCGTCGAAAACTGTAATTGCGTCTTCAATAATTGCTTCACTCTTTTTAGTATCTTTATTGGTGTTTGTGTATTCCCAAACGTAAACTGCTTCAATAATGTCTCCTAAAACATAATTTATGTCTTTTTTTAGGTCTCTTTTATTTGCCATAATATTAAATTTATTTAGGCTGCAAAAATAAAGTATTTATTTGGAATAAATCGTTGAAAAGTTATCAACTGTTTTAAATATTAAAGCTAAAAAGTTTAAATATAAACCTCTAATAACTCTGCCTTTTCTGCTTTAATTTTAAATATTTTTATAGCAGCGGGCATTAAAAGTGTTTCTCCTTTTTTTATGGTTTCTGAATAATCGGAAGTAGTAATTGTGGCTTCACCCTCAACACAGATATATATAATAAAAGAATCGAATGTGTTTTCTTTTAAAATAAATTTAGAATAAATTGAAATATAATTAGTCGTAAAATACGGGCAGCTTACAACTTTGTTAATTTCATTTTTGGTTTTAGCATACTCAATTCTAAAATCGTCTTTCATATTAAAATCTATAGCATCTATAGCTAGATCGTTATGCAAGTCTCTAAAGTTTCCATTGGCATCTGCTCTATCCCAATCGTAAACTCGGTAAGTTATATCGCTAGTTTGTTGTATTTCGGCAAGCATAACTCCTGCTCCAATGGCATGAATGCGGCCTACGTCTATAAAATAAGCATCACCTTGTTTTACTTTATCGAAATTTAATATTTGTGGAAGTGTTTTATTATTTAAATGCTTAATATATTTCTCTGAAGTAATTTTTTGATTAAACCCAACTATTAAATTAGCATCGTTATCTGCTTGCATAACATACCACATTTCGGTTTTACCAAAAGAGCCGTGTCTTCTTGCTGCCAATTTATTATTAGGATGTAATTGTATAGATAAGTTTTCTTTAGCATCTATAAACTTAATAAGTAAAGGAAAAGTTTCGCCAAATGTTTTGTAGTTTTTATGTCCTATTAAACCTGAAGTATAGTTTTTTAGTAGTTTTTTAAGTGACTGTCCTTTATATATCCCATTAGCTACAATAGAAAAATTCTTTTTAACAGCACTAATTTCCCAGCTTTCTCCAATATTATTGCCACTTGTTTTCTTATTTAAAATAGAAGTTAATTTATTTCCTCCCCAAATTTTTTCTTTAAAAATAGGATGAAACTTAAATGGATAGAGTTTTTTATACATCTGGTTAACCTACGTAGCTTACAAAGTTTCTAGGGGTTTCGTATAAAGTAACTTCTAGATCTAAATGTGCTTTTAACTTCGCTTTTATTTTTTGATGAATAACCACAACTATATTCTCTGCAGTTGGGTTTAAATCTTTAAATTCTGAGACATCTAAATTTAAATTTTTATGGTCGAAGGCATCTTCAACTTCACTTTTAATAATATCTTTTAGAATTTTTACATCCATAACAAATCCTGTTTCTGAATCTATTTCTCCAGTAACACTAGCTATTAATTCGTAATTATGCCCGTGGTAATTAGGATTATTACATTTACCAAAAATAGCGTTGTTTTTTTCGTCGCTCCAGTCTTTTCTATACAACCTATGTGCTGCATTAAAATGTGCTCGCCTACTAACTGTTACTCTCATCTTTTATGTTTATATATTGGTAAAACTTATCAAATATTATTTTAAACCAAGCTGTATATAATTCTGGTTGCTTTTGTATGTCTTTTTTTACGTCTTCTAGTGGCATCCATTTCCAAGCTTCAACTTCGTTTAAATTTATTTTCGGAAGTCTGTTATAATAACCTACCATAATATGGTCTAATTCGTGTTCAGTTAAACCATTATCGAAAGGCGCTTTATAAATAAAAGATGTTTTTTCTATTAATGGTGTTACAAAGCCCATTTCTTCTTGTAAACGTCTCTTACCAGCTTCTAGATTACTTTCTCCATCTCTTTGATGACTACAACACGTATTGGTCCATAATCCTGGAGAATGGTATTTACTTAGAGCACGTTGCTGTAACATTAATTCATTATTTTTATTAAAAATAAATACAGAAAATGCGCGATGTAAAATCGCTTTTTTATGTGCCTCCATTTTAGGCATTAAGCCAATTTGTTCGTCGTTTTCGTTTACTAAAATTACTTTTTCTTCTTTCATTTTCTATATTGAGGAAAACAAATTTACAAAATAGACTATATATTTAAGTCTTTTATGTTTTTTTAATATTGATAATAACCAAAAAAGTGCCTTATCTCTAAGGCACTTTTTTTTAATAATTTATATAATAGTATAATTATACTATGTATTTTTAATTCTTAGTTACAATAAACATACTACGTCTATTTGCTTGATGCTCTTCTTCACTACACTTAACACCATCTGAACAGCCATTTATAAGTTGTGATTCTCCATAGCCTCTTCCCGATAATCGACTTGGAGATATGCCTCCTTTTTCGACAATCCATTTTCTGGTAGAAACATTTCTACGTTGTGAAAGGGCTTTATTATACTGAGATGGAGCTCTCGAATCTGTGTGAGATTGAACATCTAAACTAATTGAAGGGTACTCATTTAAGTAATCTATTACTCTCTGTAAAACAATTTGTGCATCTGGTCTAATATAAGATTTATTAAGATCGAAATATATAGGATCCAAACCTAGAACAGTAACTAAATCCTCTCCAACAGCTGCAGGTTCTATAATCACCTTTTTTGGTTTTAAATTAAGTTTTAAGTCTAAATCTAATCGAATCTCTGGATCAATAGTATAAACTAATTCTTCTGGTTCATAACCTTCTTTACTTGCCACCGCTTTGTATGTTCCTTTTTTACAATCTGAATTATAACTAAATGCGCCATTTTCATCTGTTGTAAAATTGTAAACTTTTTCTTTAATATCATTAAATATAATAACATTAGCTTCTGGTATTGCTAAGCTTGTATTTTTATCTACAACTGTACCAGCTACTAATTGATTACAAACTTCACGTTGTAATTTATAAATATCATCATCGCCTTTTCCGTTTAATCTGTTTGAGGTTAGATATCCAGTGTTTGTAAATTCATCAATAATAAATTCAAAATCATCACGAGGACTGTTGATTGGTTTTCCTAAGTTCTGAATAACGTCAATATTTCCATCTAAACTAGCATAGAAAACATCTAAGCCTCCTAAACCTGGATGACCATCTGATGAGAAATAAAGTGTTCCATTATTACTAACGTAAGGAAAATTCTCACGACCTTCTGTATTTACAACATCTCCCAAGTTTTTTGGTTCTCCATAAGCACCATCTTCTAAAATATCAACAACAAATATATCAGACTTACCTCTAGTTCCAGGCATATCTGAAGCAAAATAAAGTTTTTTGTTGTCTAAACTTAAAGCAGGATGCGCAACATTATACTCATCGTTATTAAATGGCATAGAGATAACGTTAGTCCAGTTTCCATCATCATTTAATGTAGCTTTATAAATTTTTAAGCCTACAACTTTATCACTACTCTTTCTTTTTTTACCATCAATATAATTGTTAC
>Ga0079203_1001452_pt1 | contig 17378 bp, 17 predicted proteins | sample PorBlaMBantryBay_FD_68602 | JGI IMG/M metagenome (GOLD analysis project Ga0079203, IMG submission 68602) | Marine algae microbial communities from Bantry Bay - Bantry Bay, Ireland | ecosystem: Host-associated > Algae > Red algae > Blade | place: Bantry Bay, Ireland
ATGTCAATAGTGCCTTCATCACCTGCCTCGCTAGCTTTGTCAATTATAGTTTTCATCTGCCTTAGGAGTAACTTATGGTCAGAAAGTAGTTCATCTACCATTTCGGTATCGGTTATAAAGGCGGAAACCTCTTTTAAAGAGGAGTTCTTTAAGTAGGCGCTAAAATTACTTACCGGATGATACCGCAACGTTAGAATACGTTCTGCCACCTCGTCGATTTTAATTCTAGCATCGCCGTAGAGTTCTTCGAACTTATTATGTAAATCAAAGAAATTCTTTCCCAGTACGTTCCAGTGAAAGCTTCTCAACTTTTGATAATACACATGGTAGTCGGCCAATAATATATTCAATTCTGAAATTACCGGGTTCAATTTTTTGTCGTCGATATTTAGGTAGTTCATATACAAGTTATTTAATGTTTCATCAAAATACGATTTTCGTATTTCTTCTTTTACAACAAAAATAACTAGTCGATAGTTGTGCTTTTGCTCATTCGGAGTAGATTTTGATGCCATTCGTTCACAGAAAATCAGTACTCCAAAATCCTTAATAAAACACTCTTGTCATGAGGGTTGGATATGTTTTGGGTAATATCATATTTCAGGGAATTTAGCTCATTTTGCAAAGCGGCTTTTGCCATTTTTGATCCGGAATTTTGCCCGTACGCATACTTCAAAACTAGGATCAGCTCATAAAGCACGGCACTGTCTTGCTTGGCATAATTACGAATCGGTTGAAATACCAACCGCATTAAATCAGTTGTGGGGATATTATTCTCAATAAGAATCATGGGACCGTCTTTGATCAATTCTGAAAAAAGTCGAGGCCTCTCCAAACACCTGACCAATAATTTGCCCAGTTGTGTAATTACCCCAATGGCGGTACCTGGGTCATTAATTCCCGGCGATAAGGCCTTTACTGCTATCTCCATCAACTGTACCATGCCTCCGGTGGCATAATTATCGACCTGCCTAGTAGGAGACATTTCAATACAATAAAGCAGGTCGGTCATTTCTTTTTCTGATAGATTCTTTGCCGACTTGATTATAGGGCTTCCTTCCCATATATGCTGCCCAACGTAGGGTAGAATTTCTATTTGATGCGCTACCTGATATAGATTTTCGCTGAGCAAACCGGTATCAAAATGTTGATAGTAGCCCGATTTAACGCTCATAATCTCGGTCCAATCCACTGAATCGTTCGTTTTCAGTGCAATCCGTGAATTCTTTTTATGATCATCAAGATTTTCTAGGGCCGTGACGGCGTTCCCATAAATTCGTTCTATGATATTCTGTATCTGAATCGCACTGGAAATGGTGTGGATAAAATATACGAAAACGGCCACACAGACCACCCCGAAAACAGCTGCCAGAGTGGTAGATAGCCCCATTGATTCGGAGTCTGTACCATAGGCTCCTAAGGAAATGAGCACCAGAATACTATACAATAAGGTACCAATATATAAGCCTAGGATCACCTGGTGCTTTTTGTTCGACACTAGACCCGGAAGTAGTCGTGGCGAGAAATTTGCCGAAGCCTGGTTCAGAACCAACATGACCATGGTAAAGCTAAATACCGTTAGTGAAAGAATGCCTCCTATTAAAACAGAGAGTAACGTTCTGGCAGTCTCGTTATCTTGAATGAAAAGATAGGGTAGTTCTTCCTGTATGGTGCGAACGAATTTAATTTCCTCGATATAGCGTATAACTACCGCAAGCAGTAAAAAGGCAACACTGATGAATACTGGATAAAACGCAATGCTTCGCAATGCCCTGAGATACATATTCTTCGTAGTTTTTCGTAACGTTGAAAAGAGGTTTTGCATGGGGTACTATTAATTAATTCTACCAGCTTAGCGGTAATATTCAATAAGATAAACTCAAAACCCGGATAAAGAGCATAAAACCACTAAAAACGTTAATCAATTAATCGATATAGCACTAGGCTACAGTTTCTCCACCCTATTTTTGATTTTAAAGCGCACTAAAAGAACGAAACAACTTTATAATATTTATTTGGTTGATTGTTAGTTAATGGTTCTAGTTTTCTGCTACACTGGAACCATTTTCTTTGCTGAGAACGAGCATCGTACTGTGCTGTATATTTCATAGATTTAGACTTTTCTATATTTAGGTTTCAAAGATGATCGGCAACTTAAAAGATATCGAGTTTTTAGAATTACTGCTTAAAGAGCCTGAAGTTGCCATTGAACATTTAGACCTGGCTTATGTAAATGATAATCAACTGACCATAAATCGGATAAAGGAGGAGAAAAGCTTTCAATATAGCTTTAACGGATCTTTGGTAAAAGAAGACGACCATTTAAAGAGAATTAAAAGTCTGGTCATTCCGCCAGCATGGGAGAATGTCAGAATCACACATTTAGAAAATGGTCATTTACAGGCTGTAGGGAGGGATGCTAAGCAGCGTAAACAGTATCGTTATCATCCTATGTGGACCAAAGTGCGAAATCAGACCAAATTCTACAAAATGATTTCTTTTGGGCGTCAATTACCCAAAATACGTGAGCGGGTTGATCAGGATTTAGAGCAAAATAACTGGACAAAATCAAAAGTGCTCGCACTTATCATACGCCTAATGGAGGAAACCCATATACGAATTGGCAATGAACAGTACGCAAAACGGAACAAGACCTATGGCCTTTCAACTTTACGTACGCGCCATGTAAATACATTTAAGGACAAAATTAAATTCGAATTTAAGGGCAAAAAAGGGAAAGAGCACAAGATTACCTTACGTAACAAACGATTGGTCGGTTTGGTAAACCGTTGTGAAGAAATTCCGGGCTGGGATTTATTTCAATATTTTGATGCAAAAGGCGATAAGCATTCTGTTGACAGCGGAATGGTAAACGATTATTTACATAGAATAAGCGGCACGCTGTATACGGCAAAGGATTTTAGGACGTGGTCCGGTTCAATTATTTTTTTCGAAAGTTTAATGGAAATGCAGGAACCTAAGGATTCAAAGCAAATTCATAAGAATATCTTATCGGCTTATGACCGTACGGCGAAGGAATTGGGCAACACGCGAAACGTCTGTAGAAAATATTATGTGCACCCGATATTACCGCATAAATACGAATCGGAAAAGCTAAAGAGTGCTTTTGAAAAAGTGGATAGTATGGCTGTAGACCTTCCCTATTTCTCAATATCCGAGCAGGTCGTTCTGGACCTTATAAAGTCGTACAAGCCCATTTTACAGACCAACTAAGCGCCGTAAACACTATTTTTACTCGGCTCGCTTTACTTCACTTTCACTTTTAAGCACGTGGCCGCCATCTTCCTGTTTAATATATAGGGCTTTATCCTCTTTGGTGCCTTTTCGGGTAACCGAAGTTCCCTTTATGGTCTTCGTAATACTTTCTTTATAGGTATTCTGTACTTTTCCTTCGGCTGTGCCACTACCCCATTTCCATTTAACTTTAGTTCCTTTTCTAATCATATTTTATAGTTTAAAAGCTTATTATCTATAGTTGCATCAGAATTACAAAATACATTTCAAGCAACTTTTGGAGTTAACTATTAGGCTAGTTTAACAATCCTCCTCTCTGTACCGTGATAAATATAGCGGAAATTCTCGTCTATATAGGTTGCAATCAATGTTGGTTTTTAACTCAATTGTTTATCTGCTGACAAGGTTGTGCCGATTGAGTTAAGAGTTGATTCATTAGAACAAACCAGGAAGTATCTTTTCTTTAATTTTGTATCAAACGATTTAAATATGCTTTCTGAATATTTTATTTTATATGCAATTCTATTAAGTTTTGCTTTCGGGATTGCAGCTATTGTGTTTGTTTCTCGTAACAGGCATTCGAAAGTTATTTCAAGGAACAATTGTAGTGTAGAGGAACGCATTTTACCATTTATTGAAGTGCATAAATCGCTACTTTTTGAGACGGAAGAAGAAGTAACTTCTAAATCTAAGGAAGCGTTAAAGTTAAAAATTGAAGGATTTAAAACCCGTAATCAATTTTACAAATTTTAACGAAGCATATTAAAGTGGATGTAATGTGATGCGCATCCTTTAAAAAAATTATCACTCACTTAAATATATTATTTTATGAGTACATATACAGAATCAATTGGAAATAAATTGAACGATATTCTAGAGAAAACCTATGATGCCGAAAAAGGGTTCAAAAAAGCAGCTGAAAACACAAAGAATGGCCCATTAAAAGGTTATTTTGAACGTAAGGCTCAAGAGCGCTACGATTTTGGTCACGCACTCAAAACAGAAATCAAATCATTCGGTCAAGAAGTAGATAAGGGTGGCAGCTTCACTGGGGCAGCGCATAGAACTTGGATGGATGTAAAAGCCTTATTTTCTACCGACAATGCGGAGTCTATGCTCGAAGAAGCCATCAAAGGAGAAAAGGCCGCAGTTGAAGAATACGAAGATGTCCTTAATGAAACATCGCTTCCTACCAGCACGGCGACTTTGTTGACCACACAAAAAAGTCACATTTCAAATGGTTTGAACACCATCAAACGCTTAGAAGATATTAGCTAGGCCTTGTAATAAGAATTATAAAGGGCTCTCCAAAGTTAGCTTTGGAGAGCCCTTTTTCTGTAGGACCTTATTTAGATGTTACGATTGTATTTCCATCTGCAGTACATTCTTTTTGTATTGTTTGGGACTACAGCGATACTTGGCTTTGAAAATCTTACAAAAATAACTCCTACTCGTCAATCCTATCGTGTAGACCACTTCTGAAATATTCATCTCTGACGTTCGCAATAATTGTTGCGCAAGTTTTAAACGTGTTTCACGCACATATTCGCCTACGGTCATATCATGAATAAATCGAAAACCTTGTTGCAGCTTAGCAGCGGAAAGGCCCGATTTAGAGCACAGATTGGTAATCGAGTGCTGCACTTCCGGATAGTTCTTAATAAAATCGCTTACTTCGCCGATATCTTTCAGCTCCCGCTTGAGCAGCGTAGTAACCGGGTGTTTGCCATACTCCATCTCGAACCTGAACTGTTCTATTTGCTTCGCAAGAATTAAGTGACAAATACCTTCGAACTGCATCAAAGTAGAAAGGTCGTTCACGTACTTTGCATTTTGCAACAATTTAATATATTCTCCAATTTCCAGATTTATTTTGCCCAAATGAAAGTAACCCTTGTACTTATTAAAAGATTCAAAAAACTGGAGGGTGTTCGTATCAACACTTTCTAAGTCTTTATTTAAGCTCTTAGTGTAAATGCTTCTATCGATTCGAATGAGGTTTAAAATCAATCTACTGTCTTTTTTAATAAGCATTTCGCTTAGGAGCTCTTTACCGTTTGAAGCAACTGCGGTCTGCAATTCTTCTAATTTCGCAACCGATTGGTTTTCTTGAAATTTATGGAAGCAATTGCCCTCTAGGCAATATAAAAAGTAAACCATATCGCCACACGCATTGTTCAAGCGTACCGAAATGTCATTTTTAAGCGTGATATCGAACTCCATAGCGGTAAGGCCATCGTCAAAACATATGCATCGTACCTGGCCTTCTCCTATACTATTATCTATTTTCAGCGCTTGTACTCCATTCTCGTAAACTACTTCGCCAACAAGATACGCTGCCAAGAATTGCAGCTCCTGCTTTGCCTTTTTTTTTCTAGTTTCCATAATTTACCTTTTTAATAGAGGAGATTTTCAAACTTATGTTCTCGATGCATCATCAAAATTACCTCTAACGCTTGCCCGACCTTGCCGATTTAAAACAAATGTTTAACGCTATAGGGCAAAAAACAGTGGTTTAGCATGCCACCTTAAATATTTAATATTTAATGGGTTACATTTTATTGCAATTGAAACAATGATACTATCGCTCATTTCGTTACTTGTACCCTCATTAAAAAATTTCATGTACTACAAACTTTCAAATACTGCGAAACGGTCAAGAATAGAAAGAAGGTTTGGTGTGTCTTTTAAACATCCTAATCTCTACAAACCAGAGGTAGTCATTAATGGTTTGAACGAGACCAATGTTTCGATTATCACTTCGGAACAGTCCGATCTTGTTTCATTGGGTATCTGGGGTATTCTCCCAGAAAACTACGCTGATGAATGGGGCGTATTTCAGAATGTAACCAATACACTGCACATCGATGAAGCTACCATAGATTCAGACCTTTGGTATGGCAATTCCTTTAAGAAAAGAAGGTGTCTTTTTATCGTCACCGGTTATTTTACCTCCTATCTTAAAGAGGGTGTTGTATATCCGTACTACATCAGCTTAAAGTCCGGAGCGCCTTTTGTTCTCGCTGGTATCTACAATACTTTGGAGGATGGTTTTATTACCTGTTCGTTGGTAGTTAAGAAAAGTGATGAATTTATCAAAAAATTTCAAAATGTTGGCGCCGTTATGCCTATCAAAATTCCAGAGAATCTCATCGATATCTATCTTGACAATTCTATACGGCCGAGTGACATTAAAACTTTCTTACGTGAAGACCGCGAAAACAAATTACACGCCACACCTATTGAAAAGGAATTCTTTAATCAGAACATTTCATACGACAGTATGTTAGAGCCCTATGATTACCGGAACTTACCGGCCGACGAGTAATCTTACAGCTCTTTCTTCAACAACCTTTTACGGTATTCGGTAGGCAGAATACCATAGGCTTCGGAAAAAATCTTCGAGAAGTAACTTCTACTCTTTATTCCAATAGCGTAAACGATTTCGGAAACTGAAAGCTCGCTATTCTTTAAATAATCTCTAGAAATCTCTAACTTTAATTGTCTTAAATATTCATTCACGGATCTGGAATACAGTACCCTAAAACCCAATTGCAGTTTTTTCGGACTAAGACCTACCTGGTGCGCTAGCGAATTTACAGACATGGGATTGGCAATATTATCTACGATATACTCCGATAATTGATGAATTTTCTTGATGTCCCCTTTAGACAGTGATTCGGGAAGAACCACATTGTTTTCAAAGTTGTGGTGTTCCATCAGTTGCATGGCCAATATCAGGTACAGACGCCCTTCTATGGATAGCGTTCGCATAATCCCGTTATCGTATACCGAATTCAACTCTTTGACCTGATCAGCAATTTTTAGACTATAGGTTCCTTTGTGTTTATATGGTAAATTCCCGTTATCATCATTGAATAAGGATAAAAGGAGTTCATTGAGATACGTTACATTATTGTGCTTTTTCTTCAAATACTCTTTTCGCAAAATACGAATGAAATTCACCTTTATTTGCTCATCTGGAGGGAACATAAACGTCTTCTTCGAATAGCGTTTCGGAGCGAGAATAATATTCTGGTACTGCTCCAAATCAATAATTTCATCGGTATTATCGGGACTGTATTGAAAAGATCCCTTTGAAATAAAAACAAATTCAATGGGAGATACGCTAGCCGTTCGAAAGATAATTTTCACATCCTCATTGAATCTTACATTGCAATCTAAGAGTGAAATGCCCCAGTCAAACGAAATACTTCGCACGATACCTTTACCTAAGGCGTTATCAAAGGTCAAAACACGCTCGCCCCAGCTTTCGGTAAGGGTTCCTTCTAAGCAAACATTAAGTTGCTCAAGTACTACATCTTCCCTAATACTGGTAATAACAAGTTCTTTCATTTAGAAACCCTCCTATCTACAATTAATTTATGTAGTACAAAGAACCTGCGAAAAGAAAACTTACATTAACAGTTTTGAAACTCAAAATAACACAAATGGGCAGTTTGTTGTTTAACTTACAAGAGAAATTGTTAAACATTCATAAAATTCGTGCTAATGGCAATGGCACAAATACTATGTAAATTGTTTGCGCAATTGATAACTAGAAGCAGCTTGGTGAAGAGGTGTTCAAGATATCCTTCGACTTCTTACCCTATTTTTTAGTAGGTATTGTTTGGGACTCAAAGAATAACGCTCCTTAAATAATTTCGAAAAATAGCTTCTTGAATTAATACCGATTGCATAAGTGATTTCGGTAATGTTCAGGTCGGAGGTTTCGATTAAGACTTTGGCCATTTCTATACGAACATCACGGATATACTGGTTCACCGATTTTCCGTACAATTGCTTAAAGCCCATTTGAAGTGTGTTTTGATTGAGTCCTACCTTATTGGCCAAATCCACAACATTGTCTACAACCGTTATTTCGGCTTTTATCAAGTTCACCGCTTCCTGAATACGTTTAACGGTGGCCTGTCGCAAAATAGAGCGCTTGTCAGGCTCGTTTAGGTCATCTAAATATTGTTTAAAATGGTGGGTGAAGATTTCATATGCTTTACCTTCTAAATAAACCGCCCGCATGAAACCATCCAGTTCGCATTCCGTAAATTCATCTATGAATTTCGAGATATCCAAGCTGTAATAACTCTTATGAAAGAATAAGTTGATTCCATTTACATCCCTGAAAATCTTCTCCATTTCCCCGTCCATTTCGACTAGAAAGCTTTCTATTTTTCCTTCAAAGAGCTTTCTATTTATCTCGATACTAAAAATACAGACAGGCACATCGGCCGGCATTTTAAAAATATGATTGTTTTTAGAAGTGCCCGACAAAATCGCGCTTTCGAGCTGTGCAATTTTATGTTGTTCTTTTGTGCCTGTAAAAGAATGTTCGAAGCCCGCCTCCCTGTTGAAGATAATTTTTAAAGGGTGTACTACCCCTTTTTCCATCTCAAAATAGAGGGCTGTTTTCAATAAATAATCCGATTCTATAACACCAAGCCCGTTTTCAAATTGAGTTGCCTTCACATAGCCCGAACCGAGTTCATCAGGAATACGAATGCAAATCTCATTGTGCTTCTCATCATACTCGGTGCCAAATTTTTTTGCCATGTCCTTGACGACGTCATGCACATTAAAATCCCGGATTTCTAATTTTTTGGCCATCCTATCCAATTCTTGTGAATTTAAAGATAACATATTATATGTATCGGTTCTTTAGTAAAGCACCATTGTAAATTTAGATTTTCATTATTTAATGTATTTACCTGATAATCAAACCTTGCGAAAAGTTAAATGAGCTAACAAAAGGTGCGATACCATTAAGCTGCCAAAAGGGTTAGGGCGATATTTGTAGAAACAAAGCAATAGGATATTTCCTTTTTTTGAAATTTAATATTAATCTTTTAAAAACTATATTATGTTACGTTGGACCATTACATTTGTTATCTTAGCCATTATCGCAGGAATATTTGGTTTTGGCGGTATCGCAGCTGGTGCAGCCGGTATAGCTAAAGTATTATTTTTTATATTTTTGGTACTCCTTGTAGTATCCTTGATAAGCGGAAGAAAAAAGGTACTGTAAAATCTATAAATAGAAATACTATAATTATGAAAAAATCACTAAAATTTTTTATGTTAATGTTAACAGCTGTTTTTGTATTCTCAATTTCGAGCTGTAGAGAAAAAACAACAGGGGAAAAAATAGAGGATGGCGTTGAAGAAGTAGGAGAAGATGTTGAGGACGCGGTCGATGATGCAGGAGACGCTATCGAAGATTCAGTTGATGACAACTAGTCATTCCTTATAAGCCACTAAAAAAAGGGTGAATGTCGTACGACATTCACCCTTTTTTTATCTCATTTGTTCGCTAGAGAAAACCTGAAAGTCATTCTCCTTTCTCGAGACCGGCACTATCAGAAGTTATTAAGGTGTTAAAGTCTGAAGGGGAACTGATTTGATGAAACGACCCGCCTATGATTACAATAGGAGTAGCTAAGGTTTCAGGATGGTTATCCAGTATTTTCAACCAATCGTTTTCCTCCATTACAATTTCTTGTTTCCCATACAATTTGGTAAATACTGGATGTTTTTTATTGATCAGCTCGTTTACACTTTTACCCAGCCCGTCGGCTATTTCTACCCATTGCGTACCTGTAACCTTATCTTTGGCCAAGTCTCTCGTCAGAATCTTTTTTTCGCTGGCCGCTACGTAAGCTTTGGTCTGCTTCCCGATTGAATTCCCGGAATGATAATACAAGCTGATTTTATTTTTGTGTTCTGAGATTACACCCATAATATTGATTTTAAAGGTTTCCTTAAAAATAAACCATTACCGTGGGCGCCCTTTGCTCATAAGCGTGATATACTAGCACAATCGGCAACACAGTTTGTTAACGTCTATTAAAAAGCTATCTTGAAGTCGATGACGACAATGAACACCGTACTGTTACTATTCTATTTGATCGTTACACTGTGGGCCATCTTAAGCATCATCTTTCATGGATCTAGGCCCACAAAGTCGGTAAGTTGGGTTCTGACTGTCATAGCCTTCCCTTTTGCAGGACCTCTTTTGTACTATATGTTCGGAGTCAACAGAAGGAAGTTCAAGATATTTCGTTTAAAGCATGCTGCACGAAAAAAACTGTATACCATATCAGGTGAAGAGCAAGAAAAACTAGCGTACCTTAAAGATTTTGATGTCAGCAAAAAGGCCAAACTTGCACGATTAATCAAAAAGAACAGTTTAATGTCACCCTATGCTGGCAATGAAGTTACCTTACTTCATGATGGGAGGGCTACATTCGATTCTATTTTCGAGGCAATACGAAATGCCAAGGAATACGTACACATGCAGTATTATCTTATAGAAAAAGGTGAACTCACCGATACCTTTTATGAAATTTTCAAACAAAAAATAGCAGAAGGGGTGGTGGTACGCATGATTTATGATTCACTTGGGAGTGCAAGTCTTCGCGGTACGGCCATTAAGCGTTTTAAAGAGATAGGAGTGAAGGCGCATTCTATTATGCCGCTGCGTTTCGGAAATATGCTCTTTACCTTAAACTACAGAAACCACCGTAAAATTTTAATTGTTGATGGCCATACGGGTTTTACCGGAGGGGTTAATGTCTCTGACAAATATATTCATCCTATTTCGGAGATGGGTATTTGGGAAGATTTTCACATTAAGATCAAGGGGCCTGTCGTGAATAGCTTGCACCGTATTTTTTTAAAAGATTACCATACCTCCAGTAAAGAAGATATATTCGATGCAAAAAATTTCCTGTCAAGTATCACGTCATATGGGGAGGTAACCATGCAAATTGTTTCTAGTGGCCCCGACTCTAAACAGCCCGCTATTATGCAGGAATATATCGCAATGATCAATTTGGCTGAACATCATATATATATAGCAAACCCTTATTTTATTCCTGGCGTTCCTGTATTAGAGGCTTTGAAAATAGCCGCCTTGAGTGGTGTTGAAGTAAATATCCTTGTTCCAAAAAAATCAGATTCGATAATGGCGCGGCTCGGTATGGCTTCTTATTTTGAGGAACTGTTGGCAGTTGGCGCTAAAATTTACACCCGTCCCGATTTTTCCCATAGTAAAGTTATTGTTATAGATAGCGAAATCGCTTCTGTAGGATCTGGAAATTTCGATTACCGAAGTTTTGAGCATAATTTTGAGGCGAACGCCATTATATACGATGAAGACATCTCCAAAGAGATTACCGCAGAATTTAAAGCCCACTGCACCGATCTGATTTGTCTCAATTATGAAACATTTAAGAAACGTCCGGCGTGGAAAAAATTTCTAGAAGGCTTTGCAAAGTTCTTTAGCCCATTACTCTAAAGAGGTGATTGCGTTCTGCAATTAGAATTAAGAATGAAGCAGATGGGTCTTGGATCTCAAGATGCGCGTGTAAACCGAGCCGATTCGGGTAGCAATCCTTGATATCAAAATAGCTGTTCCTGCTAATAACAATCCTCTATTTAGTGCTTTAATAGTACAAAAGAATTTTTCTCCAAAGTTTAAGCAAAAATCCATATTTATATAAAATTCTGATTATCAATATAATATGTTTTATATGGTTCTTTTTTGGCGTAGAAAACGTTAATATTATCATAATATAGTACCTTTTTATACATAGTACTGTAACAAAATGAAATGTGTCTCGTCTAGTAGATGTAGTACAATTTAAAACAACAATAAAAACTTTTAAAAACTAGAAATTATGAAAGCATCAACCACAAAAACAGCAACGGAATCGATAACCGGCCAGTACTTTTCATCCTTTAGAAAAAGTAAAAGAGCACAATGGGCACAGTACAGAAACTTTAACCGCTAATCACGGGATTCACCATCATCAATCAGACTGCCGAAAGCCAGTCACAAAAAACAACATCATGAAATCATTCATCAATCAATTACCGACAGTTAATCGTAAGTTTATTCCCTTTTCAAGTCTTAGGGATAGCAAGAAAATTCGTTTGACAGTTTGCGGAAACCACTTCTGCTAACCCAATATAAAAGACTGGAAAAGAAAGGGATAGGATTTGAAAAAGTCCTTTCCCTTTTTTATTTAATACCTTAACTTAGTCAAAGTAATGGATAGCGAATCGGCATATTGCGCACTATTTCAGGCGTATCAAAATTGGCCTCTAGCGTGTTCCACAGATTTAAATAGGTCTCTTTTTTAAGGGCAAGGCCGCCAAAAAGTAGCTACAGAGGTAGTATAAATTACGTGCAACCAAAAACCACAGGATCTATAGACATGCCGTAATACTTACCATTAAAAAAAGGCAAATGAACCGAAGTATACTCTTTTTGTACTATTGTTCTGGGCACCAATTGGTTAATTTGCTTTTCATACTTGAAATTTGAAAAGATGGTCCTATCTTACTGCTAATCTTTTTTTTGATTACAGACCATAATATGTCGTTAATGGATAAAAAAGCAGATGTCTTCACTGACACGGGAGAATGCTTTTTAGTGCACTAACCAAAATTCTGGTTTACAGCGGTGCCAAAGTGGGCGTTTCAAATTTTACCCAAAGGTTGGCAGTACGCTCATCAATGGCCGGTATTCGCAAAAAATGCCCTTGAAAAAGTATATTTACTAACAGATTGCAACGGAGTATTGTTCATACAAATTGATGGTTTGCTAAGCCCTTACATAATCATATGATGAATCGCTGTTTCATTTTAATAGTATCACTGTTGCTAATAGGAATCAATTCTTACGGCCAATCAATACCGCCTAAAAATGTGTTACTAATTTGTATTGACGACCTAAGACCGCAATTGGGTTGTTTCGGTGCTGAATATATACATTCCCCAAAAATTGATGCGCTGGCCAAAAAGGGCCTTTCTTTGATGAATCACTATGTGAATGCGCCTATTTGTGGCCCCTCGGGATATACTTTGTTGACAGGAAAATATGGTCCAGCTGAGATTGACGCCCTTTTTCAGCGTGCGGAACTGCTTGAAACGCCCAACGCCTGATTACGAAATATAATGCCTACAGGGAAGTGGAATCACCCTCACGGCGCTATGCACGGTTTGGCAAATGGTGTAACTCGAAGCAAGAAAAAAGGAGCCATGAGTGTTTATGAGACGGCAGCGGGCGAGGAGGACACCAGTCCGGATGACCTTAACCAGGTTATTCGCGCATAGGTTGCCTGCGTGCTTTGGACGAGCAGGAGGACTAGAAATCAGTATACGAAAAACACCATTTTAATTCATAATAAATACAACTTATGTCAATATCATACGAGACACGATATGCTTCTAGTCCGGAAGCAGTAAAAAAATACGACACTAAAGCTCTACGGGACGAGTTTCTCATTAACGACCTTATGCAAAGGGGCAAGATCAAATTAACCTATACCCATTATGATAGGTACATCGCCGGTTCCGCAGTTCCTGAGAGTCCATTGGCCTTAGAGGCGATAGACCCTTTAAAGGCAGCCTATTTTTTGGAACGACGCGAATTAGGCATCATCAATATAGGCCATAGCGGGGCTGTCGATGTCGACGGCACTTCCTATACCCTTGCGCACAAAGATGCGCTCTATATCGGAAAAGGGGCAGAGAAAGTAATTTTTAAAAGTGATGATCGTGGTAATCCGGCCAAATTCTACTTGAACTCGGCACCGGCCCATACAACTTACCCAACAATGAAGGTAAGTCTTCGAGAAGCAAATAAAATTGAATTGGGGTCTTTGGAAACGGCAAATCATCGTACCGTAAGCCAAATGATCATTGGCGGCGTGATGACCACTTGTCAATTACAGATGGGGATGACCGAATTAAAAACCGGGAGTGTATGGAATACGATGCCCGCTCACGTTCATGATCGAAGAATGGAAGTATATTTTTATTTGGATGTTCCCGAAGGGCAATCTATTTGTCATTTTATGGGGCAACCTCAGGAAACCCGTCATATCTGGATGCAAAACCACGAGGCGGTCATCTCTCCACCTTGGTCAATACATTGTGGCTCGGGTACTTCTAACTATACCTTTATTTGGGGAATGGCTGGGGAGAATTTAGATTATGGGGATATGGATGTGGCCAAGATTACTGATTTAAGGTAAGTACTGCGATGGAACTATCAATGTAGTAAGAAAAATTGCTTTGGTCATGGGAAGTACCTAGCAAAAAAACAAAACTTAATAAGATGCGAATAGTTTATATTTTTTTCACGTTGGTTTTCTCAATGGTTATATTATCATGCAGCGAAAAAGAACCCTTAAAACGACAGCTGATTGTAATTAACAATAGGGCCGCCGATAGGGCTACAGAAACAGTTTCGGTTACAATTGAATCCCTAAAATTATCAGGTACCGAAGGCAATTTAAGTATTAAAGATGCAGCTACCGGCACCGAATTGGTGTCCCAACAAATCGATACCGATGGCGATGGTACAATGGACATTATTTTGTTTCAACCAGAAATAGCGGCAAATTCAGAAAAAACCTTTGATGTGGTATTAGGTAAAAAAGAACCCGAAACGGATAGTATTACTGCTTGTTTTTCAAGATTCGTACCGGAACGAACAGATGATTATGCTTGGGAGAACAACCGGGTTGCCTTTCGAACCTACGGCCCTACTGCCCAAAAGATGATCGAAAATGAAGTAAAAGGGGGCACCTTATCCAGTGGTATGGATGCTTGGCTAAAACGGGTCGATTATCCTATTATAAATAAGTGGTACAAAAAAGAACTGGAAACGGATGGAAGCTATCACAAGGATACGGGCGAAGGCTTGGATAATTTTCATGTGGGCATCAGTCGTGGGGTCGGTGGAATTGCAAAAAAGGTAGATAGTATCTATTATATCTCTAAAAATTTCATTTCTTGGAAAACGCTCTATAATGGCCCACTTCAAACTAGCTTTGTGTTGACCTATGCAGATTGGGATGCCGCTGGTAAAACCATATCGGAGGAGAAAAAAATTACCTTAGACTACGGCAGCAACCTTTCTAAGTTCGAAGTGATGCTCGAAGGAACCGATACTATATCGGACGGGCTGACACTGCATGATAAAGATGGAATTACAGATGTTCAACTAGAAAACGGATGGGTCAGCTATTGGGAGCCTCATGACGATTCTGAGTTGGGAATGGGTATCGTTGTTCCTGAAAAGGCAATGACAGGTTTTGAGTATTACGATACAGACAAAAAGGATGAAAGTAACTTTTACGCCAATATTGCCAATGTTGATGGCAAAGCAACGTATTATGCCGGATTTGGTTGGAAAAAAAGTGGTCAGTTCAAGAATAAAAAAGAATGGAACGCCTATTTGAGCCGCTTTGCAGAAAACCTCGAAAGCCCCTTGGTGGTTGAAATAAAATAATTAGGCAGTACTAAAAAACTGCGAACCTCAAAGCGCTTGTACCGCTCTGTTTTGTATTTCGTGGCAGCTATGCTTTTTGGGAAGCTTGCGAAGCGCCCATATTGCGGTTGGGTTATGGTTTAGATGTTGGCCACGCAGTTCATGCCGCAATGGTAAAAATGGACGAAAACCTATAACACAATTCGGATGGTCAACTACTTCGGAGCCTTCAAATCTCGATTATCCAGTAAAATGAAACTAGAGAGATATCCCAGTCTCCTATTGGGGAACCGTACTCCAGTATTTGAAATTATTGCAGATGGGTAGCCTCGACATGAATGAGGTATCGGATGGGGTATTGGAGAACTTTGCACGGAAGATAAAAGTTTTGCGCCAAACATTCCTTTTTCGAGAGAGGCAACATCCCTTACAATTTTTTCAACTTAAGAGAATTCCGCAGTTAGCGACATTCGTATTGCTAGAATTACGGCATATAGCGCTGACATATTCGTGCCAAGGAAGCAAACTCAGGAAATCGATAGATCGTTTATATAAAAATGACGCCCTCTTTTCGCAGCGGTATTCCAAAATCAGTACTAACTCCGAATTGATTTTATCAAAGCCATCGTATTTGCAACGAGCTCTTTTAAGCCTTGGAAATCCCGCTTCTCCAAAATACTGCTGCTGATCAATTGCGACCCCATTCCTACACAGGTAACACCGGCATCAAACCATCCTCGCAGATTCGATTCTTCTGTTGTGACTCCTCCTGTGGGCATAATATTCGTCCAAGGTTGCGGACCACGTATTGCCTTAACGAAACCAGGCCCATAGGTTGACCCAGGAAAGAGTTTAATGATTTCGCATCCCAGCTCCTCTGCGTTGTTAATTTCTGTAAGAGAACCACATCCTGGCGACCACAGTACCTTTCGCCTATTACAGGCAATAGCTATATCTTCCCGAAGAGACGGTGTAACTATAAAATTAGCACCCATTTGCATAAACATGCTCGCTGCTCCGGCATCGGTGATAGAACCTACGCCCATAATCATGCCCGGTAGTTCTGTAACGGCAAACTTATTAAGTTCGGAAAATACCTCAAAAGCAAAATCGCCCCTAGCGGTAAATTCCATTAGACGTGCTCCGCCATCATAACAAGCGCGTAGTACTTCTTTTCCCAGTTCAATATCGGCATGATAGAACAAGGGGATCATTCCCGTTTCTTTCATTACCATTGCTACTTCAATCCTTGAATAGTGTGCCATTTTAATTTACTCTTGTCTGTTATCTAGACACGCGCCCTGAAGCATCGCCCCCCATTAATTTATTCACCTCATCAACGGTTACTAAGTTTGCATCGCCTTTGATGGTGTGTTTTAAGCAGGATGCGGCAACCGCAAAATCAAGCGCATTCTGGTCGTCTTCCGGATACTTCAATAATCCGTAAATCAAGCCTCCCATAAACGAATCGCCACCACCTACCCTATCGACGATATCGGTAATCTGATACTGGCGGGTCTCGTACATTTTTTCCCCATCGTAAAGTACCCCCGCCCAAGTATTATGTGATGCCGAAATAGAGCCTCTCAGCGTCGTAATTACTTTTTTTGCGCTGGGGAATTTCTTCATCATCTGCTTACAGACCGATAAAAATGCATCGGCCTTTACATCGTGCCCTTGGGTCGTAATATCCAAGCCTTCAGGTTTGATATTGAAATGCTTTTCAGCGTCTTCCTCATTGCCTAAAATGACATCACAATAGGATGTTAGTTCGGTCATGATGGCCTCTCTGTCTCCTCCATAATTCCAAAGTTTGGCCCTATAG
>Ga0079203_1001464_pt1 | contig 17334 bp, 14 predicted proteins | sample PorBlaMBantryBay_FD_68602 | JGI IMG/M metagenome (GOLD analysis project Ga0079203, IMG submission 68602) | Marine algae microbial communities from Bantry Bay - Bantry Bay, Ireland | ecosystem: Host-associated > Algae > Red algae > Blade | place: Bantry Bay, Ireland
ACACATCGAATTTTATGTTTTAAAATTTAAGATTTAAACTTTAAAAGGGTGACTAGCTCAGCTGGTTAGAGCAGGGGCCTCTTAAGCCCAAGGTCCCGGGTTCGAATCCCGGGTCACCTACCATCCAGGACTCAATCGTTAAATAATACTTCCAATCAAGGTTTTACCGCTAAGGTAAGCCTTTTTTGTTTGTCTATTATGATGTTCGAATATAATAACTGTATAAATTTACCCTTTCGAACATAGTTTCACTTATCAAAAGCTTCATTAAGATTAAGAAAAAGATCCATAAATAGCTTGTATTCAATGATTTTCTCTCTTTTTCACTGTTCTAACTTCACTATTTCATTGTTCAAGTAGTCTATTTTCTCATTATATATTTTGATGTCTTGATTATATACTTGTTCTTCTAGTTCATTTTTTGCTCACATTCTATCGCTAACATATTCATCTCTTTCCATTGTTATCATAGATAGATTTTTTTGAGTGATTCTTATTCTACCATATCTCATTTGATTCCCTTCTTTTATTCTAGCTTCCATTTTAACGAGAAATTTCTCATAGTTCTCCTTGCTTGGCTTGAATTCTTTTAGCATTTCTCTTACTGCTTCTTCTATCTCAGAGTATTTTATTGAACAATTTAGATATTCAGATGTTTTCTTCTGCACTCTATACGATATTTGATGAGGCTCTATTACGTCTGCATATTCTGCTTTAGGATTCGTTTGTTGTAATTCAATCAATTTCTCTGTAAATCTTTTCTTGTTTGGTATCTGAGGAGTAGCACCAGAGCCATCAGGTGCAATTACGAATCATCAAGAAAAGGGGTAAATCTGCTTATTTTCTTCTTTTACGCTTTGTGAATAACGAAAACTATTTTCAATACTCCTATGAATTAAAAGATTATGGTCATTCTCTTGTATCATAGGCTCATACAGAGGATTAATTTCTCTAAGATCTGCTTCTGAGCTTCAATGAACATATATACCAAAATAGACTGGATCGGTTCGCTGTTCTCATAGTTTCTTAGCTGTAATTGATGTTTCTTTTCAGGCTCTATTAGTCTTCTTAAATCATTGATCATTTAGTCGTTTTGCTAGCTTCTCATTTGTTCGTTTTTCAGGGTTATTGATTCTCTTTTGGAAAGCATCTTGCATCATTCAAAAATATCTTTCATCAACTTCTAAAGATCTATTCTCGCCAAGTTTGTAGCCATAGAAAACTTTAGAAAAAGATATTCATTTTCATACTTTAGATTTATATCATCTTGAGACATCTTCACTTAGCTTATCTGAGTATTGTTTAGAGAATACAAACCATACTCAGAGCATCATTCTTCATCAGGCGTTATTATCAAAGGAAAAGTTAGCATATTTCAGATCTACTTTCTCTTCGTGTGCTAAGTGAATAATCTCTCATCAATCTACCATATTTCTTGCTTGTCTATCAGGAGAGTAGGAAATTACTCATCTTATATGACCTTTGCGAATGAGTCTGATTATTTTTTCCCATTTTGGTCTACCACGTGGAGTCTTTGCAGAATGTTCTTCTTTTACAATATAGAGATGTCTATTTTCTTGGTAGATTAATCTATTTCAAGCAATAGGCATACTGTCTTCTCTTTTTATCTCGTCTGGACTCTCAAATTCAAACGTTTCAGGTTTACTCATTATTTTTAGTCATTCATTTCTAGCAAATCTCAAACACGCTTCCATCTGATCTGGTATTGATTGTTGTTGTTTCCCTGATGCTTCATCAGTTGATTTTCTTACATAGATGATATATTCAACTTCTTTTTTTTCTTGCTCGAGATACGCCATATATCAAAGAGAACAAATAAAAAACAAAATAATACAATAAAACTAGTATAAGAAACTTACATACTTCAACAAGAAATTCTTGGAAAAAGAAAAAGAGGCGACTAGTCGTCATCCTCTTCTCCATTGATGTCTAGGAGCATATCTACTAGTTCAACTAGTACATCTCCAGCATCTACAGGTGTATTTACCATAATAGCCTATAAGACTCTCGACTCCAGGTATGGAGCATAATAAGAGTAGGCTTATTAAAGACCTTCTATTGTGGGAAGGTGTTTTGAATGTAATAATCTAGTTCAAGAATACTACTTAAATCTTTTGTTCTCTTGTATTGTTATAAATTTGGCTCATCATTCGTGTTTCTTTTTGCCTAACTCTCCATATTCAATCTTTTGATCTAGCTCAGCAAGGCGACTAAGATCATATTCTCTACCAAACACATCGAATCACTTTATCTTATTTTCCTTGATGCTTACAATAATCTTATCTTTTTGGTAGTCATCATCACGCACATTAGAAATGAGTGACCGTTCAGATTCTGATAAATAGTATGAATGATCTACAGTTGAAGCAAAATTTTCTTCATATTGTTTAGATATATATGTATTGAGATTTATTACAGTATGGTTTTTATGGTAGTTATAGTGCTGAACAAATCAATTATGCCCATAAGCAGTTTTAATTGTTATATCATCATCAAATAGATATATGTTAACTGTCGCCTTTCTAAACACTAATGAGAAATAAAAGAGTGTTGCGTCATTCGTGATATCTCTTGTCCATTCTGACTGAAATTGTTTAACTATATTTTGAATATACTCATCTTTGGTTCAAAGCCTTAAAAGTTCATTCACAAGGTAGAGCTCTAAGTCTTGGACTCTAGTAGAGATGATTTTATCTCACTTCACATTTAGAATGTTAAATTTTTTACATTGATTTAGAGTGAAATCATAAGCACTTTGATCTAAGTTCTCTAATTCATACTCACTATTCAAAGCGTTTAGACGCTTAAAGTCATTTTTCTCAAAAACTTTGTATGCTTTTCTTATGCTTTCAAACGTATGGTCTCTATATTCTTCTCTCATTGGATTCAATAAATTAGGTAAATACTTTAGTCATTTATAGTCACTTCAATTCTTGAGAATGTTGGATTAGCATTTTCTTCACTGAAGTTTGAGTTATCGTGTCTTGCATATCATATATGTCTATTGATCCAATCTCTTCTTGCAGAGGGTTTCGATAAGATGTCATTTATATAACTAATCAGTATGAGTTGCCCTACAGGCAAATCATCTATATTTATTTCTAGATATTTTTTAAGTTCTCATTTAGACATATATTGCAATTCATTAAGATAGTCCATCATCATTTTTGCTTGCTTTCTTTTTACTCGACCTTGTTTTCTAGCTTCTTTTGTAGGCTGATTTGTTTTTGAGAACTTATACTTTTTTATTCTTAATGAAGCATTTTCTCTTCTGATTCTCTCTTTTTCTGATATTTTCTTTCAAGTTTTAGTGCGTTTCCCACGTCATTCCTTGCGTCAGACATTAGTCATTAGAATCCTTGAATAGATAAATTTATATAATTGCAATATACAGATTACTAATTATAAGCCTAGTTATTAATTTTGAGTAAAAAAAGCTAGTAATTTCTTACTAGCTCTTAGAGTTCGACATCAATGAGAATTACTTTATCTCAGTTCGTGTTCAAGATAAATCTTGAAGTTTTCACTCATCTTGCTTCCATCGAATTTCATTTTGTCATTCAAATTTAATATCATTAGTTATGTCTTTAATATAATATGCTAAGTAGTCTTTTCTATATACATCTGTAAAGCTATAGCTACCAAGTTGCTCTTCATTTCGTGCTTCTTTACTTTGATAAATTTTCACTACAGCCTTTTTGATGTGTGATTTGGATAAAGACTCAACTAGTGCTACTATATTTGCCTTTGTTGCATCATCTTTGGAAATCAAGATTTCTACTCCAAGTCATTGACCGTCACTATCTGGATTCCATTCTCTCAGTATTTCGTAATCAATTATTGAGGGTTCAATATTCTTCACAGGTGGTTTAATCTCTTCGACAACAGGCTCTATTTCTACTGGCTTAGTTTCAATCTCTTCAATATTATTTTGAGCTTCAATTTCTACTTCTTCAAGAGCAAGGTTGTTTTCTTTGACTGCAGGCTCAAGATCATCTTCTTTAATTACGTTTTTTATTTCTTTAGCCATAGGATTGACTTCTACGATTGGAGTAGATTCTCATACGATAGTCTTTTCTTCATAAGATGGAGATATCACTCAAAATCAAATGAAAGAACCTACTATAGACAGGACAAAAAAGAGACTTAAACTTGTGCGATTAGCCTTTTCTTTGAAAAATTTATTGAAAAGAGATGGTTTTATTAATCCTAAAATAAGTCAAAAAATTGAAACAAGAGTCAAAATCATAAATAGATCATCCATAGAATAAGGGTGCATTATAAAAAGATAATTGCACCTATATATTCTACGTTTGAAAATAGGGAGGCACAATCCCGAGTTGCCGACCAAGACAAACTAACAAGTTACCAAGAACTAGTAGTGGACTGTACCTCCTACTTTGTTCTTGATACACAGAAAATCCCAAAGGATATGCGTCTAAGTGTTAGTTATTAAGTGCTTGGTCGGCATTTAATTTATATGAGTTTAGCATATTTTTACAACGAAAAAATGATCCTATTTTGAAATAGGGCTATGTTTTGAGTGGTATAAATGGACACTTATAGTTCTAATTCTAGATACATCATACTATGGTCTGATAATCACTTCTCTCTAAATGAATGATCGTATTCACAACTACTGACTTTATTATTTAGACTATTACCTATCAATATATGATCTATTCTAAAACCGTTTCCAGCGTTTGAATATCGTGAGTAATCCAATTTGTCATTATGTCTCGTCTTTCGTGCGTCAGTTAATTTTTCTTCACTTAGCTTAGCGAATTCAAGAGCACAGTAGAATGTTTTTCACTGCTCATCAGTAAAATGTTTTCAAGTATTAAAGTCTCAGGCTATGAGACTATTTTTTGCGACTACTTGATCTAGCAAGTATTGAAAAACTTTTTTCTTTTCATTCTTTTGTGGAAAGTAGACTCAGGAAATCTCTATTCATTCGTATTCAATAGTAAGTACATTGTTTTGATAAGTTTCTTTCATTACTCACTCTTTTTTTGTAAGTATACAAACTGAATTTTTGATTGGGCTAAGTCACTCGATCCAATAGTGATTATATAATCATTTTATTTGATCCAAAATTTCTAGTTTGTTGTTTCTCCATTCAGTCAAAATTAAAACATCTGGTTCTTTTACTAGTAGATTCTCTAGTAATCATTTAAATCTATTTCATCATCAATGACGAAGATTTTGAGTCATTATTAGCATATAAACTTTATATTTATAGAATGAAATTTTCTGATTTCAGATCATAAATTTTAGAATTATTTTATTTTTTGAATTATCGGATTCATTGCTATATATAATTTCTCCATTGATTCAGTCAGAAATTCAATTATTTGATTATGATCATCCTCATTAGTTATATTCACTCACTCTAGCCTATAACTAATTCTTGTTGCTTTTTTTCACTCTAAAGGATCTCGAATTAGTTGATCTCAAAAAACAGATTCTATCGACTCCTTATGCTTTTCTAATTTGTTGAAAATTTCTAAGTTTTCTTCAGCAGTCTTTTTATGGCCTGGATATAGTTCAACTGCAGCGTATGACTTAGTTATTATAAATGTATATGGAACTCCAGACATACCAGATCAAGCTGACAACCAATGATCTGTTGAGGAATTGACGTTTGAAAATAATTCAACCCTATCATTCACAACAGGTAATAACTTTTCCCAAAATGCTTTGCGAATCTGCAAGATTTTACTCTTATTGTTCTTAACTTGAGCTTCTTCTTGCTGCTTAGATGACATCTGAATTGTAAAGTCTTCAGCATCAGGAATTGGTATAATCTGATCAATACTAATCATATTATCATCTCATTGAATATACACCGTTGCTTTGAAACACTGAACCCTCAATCAATAATTCATTAACCATAATGCAGTTGAAGTCACTTCCTTGCGAAATTTTCAAGCAACCATAATAATTCTCTGAGATTGGATCCTATTGAATTCAATCTCATCAAGATCATCGACGTCAAAAAAAATCTCAATTTCTTTAGTAGCATTTTTTCCAGGCTCGTACTTATCTAGATATGATTGATAGATATCTATCAGTTCTCACTTTCTTAGAGTGCTACAATAAGATGCATATTTTAAAGATTGCCAGACTACATCACGTCAAGTATCATCTAGTTTATTTTCTATGATTACTAGATTTCATTCTGTATCCATCGCCAATAAATCCAATCTTTCTCTTGTATCAGAAAAACCATCAAATTCTTTTTGGATTATAAGCAATTCTTCTCAGAATATGTTAGGAGTCTTAGCAATCCGTTCTTGTAAATGACCTCTCTCCGTATAATTTTGACTAGAGAAGGATACTTCTTTGATCTTTGATATTGAATTAGATTCTTTAGAAATTTGGTACATATTAAAAAGGTTAATAAAAAATTACGACACTCTCATATTTTTATACATATACAAATAGAGCTCATCCGTCTTATTCTGCAATAGATTGAGATCATACGAACTTGGCAAATGATCATACAGATACTTCTCTATGGTCACTTTTACTTCTGCTTGTGTTTGATCCTTTTCCCATCGATTAACTGATGATTCAGTGACGCCTTTTATGATATCTAGTAGCTCCTTAGCTATTTTCTTAATTGCTTTCTCATCAGATTCTTCAAGATCTTCTTTGCGTAGAAGATCAAAGACAGCTAGTTGTTCTTCACTCATTTCTTCTCTAGCAGATCTGTGTTGCTCATCAGTCATTTCTTGACTAAGTTTTACTAATTCTTCAAAGATTTCTTCTATCTCTTTGCTTCACTCATTATACGCTTTCATCAATTTTTCTAATTTTTCCATTAACGTTTTTCTCGTTGGATTCACTGCTATCATTTTCTCTGTTGTTTCTTTCATAGATTTTGCGAGTTGTTGAATGATTGTATTTTTGTGATCTTCTTCAAATTCTTCTTTTAGCTTTGAGTAATCAATTTTACTCAAATCTTTCACACGAAAATTTTGAACAACCTTGTATTCATCAACTTTAATTGACCTGTCCAAAATCTCTTGGAGTTCTTGGTAGATTTCTTCTTTTGATACTCACTCTCATTCTCCCAATGCTTCTTTTACAGAAGCCACAAGAAATTTTACAAGACCTATACTTTTTCTGAATGGTGCACATTTAGGATCTGGCAAGAGAGCTTGATATCGTTTTTGAAAATCTGCACTCAATCTAAAAAACTCTTTGTAGCTTTCTTCACTAGAAATAATGCTTTCTATTGCATCTAATAGATCTATTCACGTACTTCAGTCAGCTCACAGTATAGTATCCAACACTATGTCTTTCTGATCTAGGTAGCTAGTAAGTAGCTGCAAACTTGCTTCAATATCTTCGACAAAAGTTTCTTTATTTTTGATCACATCACTTGGATCTCAAAGTTCAGGCGAAGCGTATAAGCTCAATGCTTTTTGTAGATTAGAAAATACATTTACATAGTCCACAATCAGTCCGTGCGTTTTTCATTTGTACACTCTATTAGTTCTTGCTATGGTCTGCATTAACGTATGATCTTTCATTGGTTTTTGTAGATATAGTGTTGTACAATTCTTAGCATCGAATCACGTGAGCCACATACTACATACAAAAACAATCTCTAGTGGATCATCAGTATTTTTGAATTTCTTTTCAAGGAGTGGTGTTCCATCTCAATCTTTTTCAATAATTTTATTCCTCAATATTGAAAAATCTCATCAGGAATCAGCCATCTTTCTATCTTCTGCTTGTTTGTCTCATAGACTAATCATTACTGCCATTTCTGGAGCATTACCTGCTCATCTAATAGACTCAAAAGCATTTTTCACTTTCCAATACATCTTCACGGCTGTTAGTTTATCTATGGCTACGACCATCGCTTTCCCATTACTTCATTCTCATCTCGATACGTAATGATGAGCAATATGTTTTGCTATTTCATCAAGCACATCATCTCTAGTAAGTATTGCATACGCTAGACTTATTTTATTATTTACAACATCGTCGTCATCTTTATTTGTGAATTTTTCTTGCAACGCTTCTAATTCTTTTGCAAGATCAGGGTTTTCATTCACTACCTTTGGAGTGTAGTTTTCATAATAGATTGGTACTGTCGCACCATCTTGAATACTCTGTGAAAAATTATAAACAGATACGTATTTACCAAATACATCTCTAGTCGCTTCAACATCTTCTTGGATGAGTGGCGTTCAAGTAAATCATAAGAAGTTTGCTTTTGGTAGAGCCTTCCTCATCCACATAGCAAGATCTCCATACTGAGATCTATGAGCTTCATCAGTCATTACGATTATATCATCTCTTTGATTCAGCTCTGCAAATGTTTCGTCAAACTTATGAATAAGTGTAAAAATAACTCTTCTATCTTGAGATAATAATTTTTTCAGATCCGCAATACTATCAGCTCTCGCATCAGCATCATTTACTACTCAACAAGTAGTAAATCATTTTGCTATCTGACTATCAAGTTCTTTTCTGTCAGTCACTATCACAAAAGTATAATTTCCTTTTGCTTGTCTGAGTATTTTTTGCACTACAAACATCATACTATATGATTTTCCACTTCACTGGGTATGTCGATACACTCACAATTTTCCATCCAATGTTCATCTATCTAAGAAATTCTCATACACATTATTTACTCACAGATATTGATGATTCTTTGCTACTATCTTTGCGTTGTAGTGATTATCAAACAATACAAAGTTTTCAACTATATCTAAGAGTTTTGCGTTATCTAATACTCAATACACAGCAGTCTTCATCGACTTGTTTGCTGTTTCTTTTTCGCTTTCGATTTTTTGTCGTGTGTAGAAGTGTTCATAGCTACTTGTAAATGCTCATAGCTTTGTCGTTGATCAATTTGTTAGGATCACAAATTGATTGTACACAAACAACTGCGGTATCGCTTCCAAATAATCTGTTATATTATCATCATACGCTTTCCTTACAGGTTGATTGGAATTTTTGCATTCTATAACTACGAAAGGTAGTCCATTCACATAGCAAACTACATCAGGTCTTTTCGTATATATCTTTCATTGTATGACTGGTTGCTGTTGAACGTGGAAGTTGTTATTGGTTGGAGTGCTCCAATCAATGAATCTAATAGTTGAAGTTTCACTGCTTCAATCAGTATTCTCATATTCGACTCAGTATCCATTCTTGAGCAATGTATGCACTTCTTTGTTTGCTTCGTATAACGACTTACTTGATCTATCTTTTGTAAGTTCATCAACTGCTTCGTTTATTTTTTCACTAGGTATATCTTTATTGAGATCTTGTAAAGATTTCAAAAGAATTTGCCTATGAACGACATCACTTTTTTTTCATCTGAGATCTTCTTCAATCGATAAGAAATTCCACTCCTTTTCTTTGCAAAAAGAGAGTAAGGTTTCTTCTACTACTGTCAGCTCAGTAAACTTATCCATTTGCTACAACATTAGTTCTAAACTCACTCGCTTCTTTAAATCAGAAATTGATTACAGATTCGTCACTGGCTAATCTTCCAGCTACGATACTTTGGTGGACGTTATTCAACTTAGCTGCACGAAGGATAGCCACTCTTGAGGGTTTTTCTCTTACGATATTGTATGTTTTTTCACTTAGGAGCGTAGATAATGCAAACTCATCAGCCTCGTGTTCTATTTTTTCATTTGTTTTGTCTTTTGATTCTATGTCTATCAATGTTTGTTTCTTTCAAAGATGTTGGGCAATATGTCCTAGTTCGTGAAAAAAATTGAACCAAAAGATATCTGTCTTGTTTCATTTATTGCTCAACTGGAGTACTGGATTATCTTTGTAATATCTAACGACTCATTTGACTGGTACTTTTTCAAAGTTCTCTTCGATAAACACAAAGTAAATTCCGTGAGTATTGCACATTACTTGAATCTTCTCTACATCTGGTCTATCTTTGCTTAGCAGTGGTTTAATTTCTTTAATCAGTTTTTTTACATTTGATTTTGAAAATCCATTAACTGTCTGAGTATCACAAATCTTTTCTCACAATCTAAGCCAAAGACTCAATGCATAGATATTATTATCAAACTTCAATGATTGTCTAAAGTATTTGGGTTGCACATACAATGACTCTATCGATGAAAGGAGACTAACTCACATAAAACTTTTCACTTCTCTAATCTTATCTTCAGCCTTAGTAAATTTTTCTAGCAAACCACGCTTGATGAGAATCCCAATATTTTTACTACAAAAGTTTTTGTAGCATTCTTTCTCTGTTTGTAATATAGCTATCTCATCCAATCTTGCTTTGGTCTCTTGAAATGTGATATCCATTTGTAGCCAAGTTTTTGCACTTATACCAAAAACATACTCTAGCTTCACAGCTAGTGAAGGAGTAATACTTACTTCTCATTTTACAATATCGATCAGATGTTTTTCTGAGATATCTAATCTAGAAGCAATTTCTTTTTTGGATAATCATCTAGCGACAATTTCTCTGTCGATAGTAAGACCTGGTGCTAATGCAACGTCTGGAGTGAAAACCATTATACGGATGGTAAAATTTAAAATTATTTTTTATAGTGTTCTGATATTTCTAGCAATTTGATTTCAGTGACTGTTTCAAACTTTTTATGATTTCTCCAGTCATCCGATACATTCTCTCCATTTACTTGCTCAAAGATAATTCTTCGTTTTCATCTCTTTCATCAACTCTCTGCATCAATTGCTAATTCATATTTTCTTTTACCTTTGAGTGAGTGGAGGTTTGCATCACGAAGATTCTTGATATCTCATAGATGAGCAAAATCGTGAAGCTGTATCAATCTCAGATAGATATCATCTGCTAGCTTCTGATCTTTGTACTTCTTGAGTAGAGACTCTAGGTTTGTACAGATCTTTTCTAGTTTATTATTTTTGTATGATACCTTCATTAAGACTATACTGGTTATAAAATAAAAAGCAACTTTTTTTATTAACGTTTGAGGTTAATTATTTATAATTTCTAGGATGCTTTCATTAGGACGATCACTGAATGTAATTTGATCGTGAGGACTTAAATTGTAATACACTTTAAGTGATGGGTATTCAGTGAGTAGTTTTTTCATTTGTTGATTTTTTTCTGTTATATGAAATTCATTAGATAAAAAATACATTGATGAATGTGCTATAGTTTGTTTAAATTCAGATGGAACTTCAACTTCATCAAAATTCAAGACTCGTTTTATCATACCAAAATAAACTGATAATGATTCAACTTTTTTATCACAGACATTTTCAATGATATCAAGCAACTCACTTAACAGATAATACGTGCCAGTTGTGTATTCTGAGATTCATTCTTGATATTTACTTCGATCTGTCACTTTCATTAGGTCTTTTGCAAGATACATTGGCGTATTTGAAAGAAATAACGAATCTATATCCACAAATTCAATTATTCTAAATAAACGCCAAATATGAATAACTAGATCTCTATTTCAATTATTGTAATCTGATCCTGGATAATATTCTTGATTTAGAAGACTGTGGTTGAGTGGATCATATAAAATCTTGCGTACAGAAATATCCATATTCTTTATCAATTCAAGGCTTCAAGAATTTGAAGTTAACATAATTAAATAGTCATTATCGAGATGTTCTTTTTCATAATCTAATTCAGACAACTGATATGAGGTAGTACTGCGTATATCAGTAAAAATTCTAGTTAGAAATTTTTTGTAAAATTCTTTTCAATGCTGTGAAGATCGATTAATATAATTTCTAATAATATCATATCACAATGCTTCGTTATTTATAGCAAGCTCATCAATAAATTGTTCAGAAAAAACATCTTCAAGCACAAAATTTGGTTGAAAAAAATATCTAATATTCTTACATAATATCACATTTATTAAACACTTTTTGATTAAAAAAAATGCATTATATGTTTTTTCTTTTGCCCTAAAAAATAGGCTTTTTTCAGCTGGAGTCTCTCATTCAAAAAACAAATCATCTTCATATGTCACACTTAGAGTTGTTCTACAATACTTTGAACGCAATTTTTGAAAAAAATTCTTATGGAATCATATATTGAAAGCTTTGTCTAAATTAGGTGTCAATAGTTCAAATAGTTCCTCTCGTTTTTTTCATACAAATAATTTATTTATATGAAACCTAAACTTATTCAAATTACTCTGTCTTAGTTTTCCTGTGAATTGTACTCAAATAATTGATAGAGCTTGGAGCAACCAAACCATAAGTCGATATATGTCTTTTGGCAAATCAAAGTGCAATAAATCTTCTAAGCACTCTACTGCCAGTCAAAATCAATATGATATAGAATCAAATGATCAGAAAAATAGAATTAATATCGTGAAGATAAAGAGTACTTTAAATATTCTACTTGAAAGAGAGATCTTAGTTTTAAGTCTATTCGGAGAAAGTGCATAGATAGCTATGATTATTGAAATATATGTAAGAACTATATCGTTATTCATTCTCTTTCTAATCAACTAAAATTTCTCAACTCACCAATCTTGGTAAGAGAATATCTCTTTGTTTTTTTAGGCTTACATTTTGCTTCGATAAGTTCACTATTTCCATATCTATTTTTGAAGCAATATTTTCAAAATCTTCAATTACTTTTATTGATGGGTATAGTAGTTCAATATTTTGCATATCTCACTTAGTGACTGATTGAAAAATAGATCATCAACCCATTATATCTTCAGCATAAAAAATAGATTTTAACTGTTGCAATATAAATGATTGGTAATTGTTATTATCCCTGATTGAACAGAGTCATCTTCAAATCATAAGTATATCATTAGCTATATTGATTCTTCATACAGGAGCTCTAACACTCAAGAGAATATCTCATTCATTAGCTATCCTTCATTTATCATACGTACAATATTTAGTATGAGTTGGGAAAATTGTTCAAAAATTTGTGACTCCTTGATGAAATGGTAGTCAATTTCATTCATTATTATAGTATTCAGATTTAGGAGATTGACCCATCAATAAGTCACAAGCATCATCAAGTTTTTTAACCTTCCATCCTTCAGGAATCAGGCCAAAATCACTCCCACTTTCAATCATCTCTACCTTCTCATATCAAGGAAATTTGAATTCTACAAACCATTGGCGATAGAGTGCTTGTGCTTGTTCTTCAAGTATTCTTATACGATGTGTATTGTTTTCTATGAGGTCATCGTAGTTGCTAAGGATGGATGCTATACGTTTTTGAGTTTTGAGTGGGGGGAGAATAAAATCAATATTATATATTCTATCTGGTGCAGTATGTTTTACAGTAGACCCCGTTGCAGATGAGCGGATTTGTCACCTATAATATTCAGAATTCAGAAAATGATAAAGATACTTGCGATTTAATTTATTTGAATCAATGGTAACTAGTCAAAGCCTTTGGTTATGTAACATATTTTTTTTATTGACTAATCAAGGAGCTCAAAGGTAAGGAGCAGATTGTTTAAGGTCTGTCATCGCAATAAGTAAGTCACCAATATTTAATATGTATTCTTTTGGAAATTCTCATAAATAATATTTTTCTTTTTTTCATTTTAATTTTAAACCATCTTTTTTACTAAAGTTTCAAGGGGAAAGTAAAATATAATCTCAAACATCACTGAAAAACTCACCTTTAAAGGCGTATCAATGCTTTATATGTATGTGCTTTCAGAGTTTAACTTTACTCCATCATTTTCTAAGCATTAACTTTTGCTAGATATAAAATTATTCAAAATACTTATATGACAATCAAAAGTAATTTGGATCATCATTATTGTACTTATCTTTATAATATCGAATTGGATCATCTTTGGCTTGTTGAGAAATAGAAGCATAATCTTTTTTAACTATTTTAACTAGTCTAGCTGTCCAAGATCGTTCAACTAAAGTGACTTCTTCAGTTTGACGATCTTTTGTATAGATCGAACTAATAGGTTGTTGATCTAGTCTATGGTTATCAAAAATAATACAATTTAACAATGCTCAAAAAATTGTTCAATGAGCGTCGATTTCTCATTTTTCTTTCCAGAAATCAAAGTATGATTTTTTCTCTCAAGGACTATATACTTTGGCAAACTCTAGCATAATGCTAACTCTTCGATCAATTCAAGTTTTTTGATCCTCAACAAGTATTTGATATTGCAAATTCGCTTTTCTGAGTCTACGCTTGATCTTTCTCATTGTGGTAGAATCAAGTTCTTTGAATAATCACTCAAAGAAAGAGACTACTTGTCATTTTCTGATATTGTCACTGGTTATTTCTTCTATAAATAATTCATCCACAAACTGCTCAAATGATGGTTCTTTGATAGAATGTTCAAGCTCAATATCTATGCACTTTTGAAATGATAATTTTTTCTCTTTTAAAGAATAGTTTTCTTCTCCAATTAAAGCAAGAACAATGATTCTTTTGTCTTGTAATATTTCTTTAACGTAATATGACAAGGTCTCCAAAAAGAATAATCATTCATCTCAAGCACGGTCAGCGTCTTCTATGGCTATGTAAACGGTATCTGATTTAATAGACTTTAACAACTCTTTTAATAGTTCTTGTAATTGAAATGTCCTTGTTGCTGGAGATGTTTGCAGGAAGTAATTTACTCAAGTTTCAATCGACTTTATTCAGGGCACGTAATCTCTCCACTTTCAAGGTAAATTTATTAGCATTTCAAATAAAGTTTTTTTACCATCGTTTTCTGTTCCATCTATTTTATTCATATATTCTGGTTTGTTTCATAATTGTTCAGCTATTTCTAATACAAAATTTTCCCATAAGTCTTTTCTTCCAGGATATTTCCAAGCTTCAAATTCGAATACAGGGTCCTCAATAGATCAAACGAATTGATTAAGAAAAGTGGTCTTTCAACTTCACAACTTTCATACTAATCAAACTATGCAAGATTCTCATATTTTAGAAAGACTACTTGTGAATCTCTCCACATCACTGGATAGATTCAAAAGATCTGTCGTGCGATGATATTCTTCAAGCATATATAATTTATCTGATTTTATAAATCATTTGTCGTAAACCATATTTTGAATCTAAGTTAAAATGTTATCCATATTCTCTACTATCTTTTTCTCTATCTCGTGAGCCTCACGTGTCAGCTCTTGAAATTCAGTATGTAAATCAGTCATCGTTGCTTCAAAATCAAAATCTTCATCTTCCGTAGATGCTACTCACGTATATCTTCACGGATTCAATGATCGTGAATTGCTTTCTATCTCTTCGAGTGTTGCTACTTTACATAGTCCTGGCACATCATCGTATCATTTGCTAAACTGTATATTGTATGACTCCAGGAGACTATCAGCAATCGTTAATCTTTCTTCAAGTGTTGATATCTCAGTTTGGAGAAACTTCTTCTCATCTTTGTCTTTGCTTTCGTCTAGCAGTACTTTCGATTCTTCAATTTCTTTTTGTATCATTTTCTTTTGCATAGCTATATAGCCATCAAAAGCATCTACTTTTTCTCATCTATACAGCTGTGCAATACGTGTGATATATTCGAGTTGCTCATCAGTAAACTCACGATGAGCTCTATCTACTTGACGAAATATTTCTTTTGCATTGATAAATAAGACGGTATCTTTGCGATCTGTATTTACTTTGTCCTTATCAAAAAACCATAGCGTACACGGCAAGGTCACGTTATAGAACATATTTGGTCATACTGAGATCATCACATCTACTGCTTTTTCACGTATGATTTTTTCACGGATTGTTGCTTCAGAATTACGTGCATCAGACGCACTGTTTGCCATTACAAATCCAGCTCTTCATCTTTTACTTAATGTCGTCCAGAACATTTGAATCCAAAGATAGTTAGCATTGTCATTAGAGGGTACTCAGTGCGTATAAAGTATATTTCATTGGACTGCTTCTTTATTTACTCCTTTCACATTGAATGGAGGGTTTGCCATTACATAGTCAAACTTACCTAACGCTTGATGATGATCTGCTGTGAAACTATTTCATTCTTTGATATGTGAGCTATCGAGACCATTTATCGCAAGACTAAGCTTTGCGATCTTTACGGTTGTTTCATTCTTTTCTTGTCCATATACTGCTATATCTTTCGTTGCTTCTGTGAGGGTTTTATCTTGATGTTTCTTGATATATTCAAGAGACTGTACAAACATTCATCACGATCCACACGCTGGATCATAGATCGTTCAATGAAAGGGCTCTATAATTCCTATAATGAGTTTTACTAATGACCTTGGCGTAAAGAACTCTCCACTTCATTGACCGTCTGCTAGAGCAAACTTACCCAAGAAATACTCATAGATGTTTCCAAACACATCTCATTCTAGAGAGTTCATCTTCTTACTATTGAATGTCTTGAGCAGTCACTGAATGATTTGATTATTGTCTTTGATATTCTTACTTAGCTTATGGAATGACTTTGAAAGAATTCAACTAAGTGATGGGTTATGTTCTTCTATGAGCTTCATAGCATCATTTAGTGCTTCTCATAAGTTTACTGATTCAGGTAGATCGAGTAGGTATTGATACTGAGCTTCCTCTGTGAGATACACGACACCTTTTGCTAGATAGTCTGCCTTGCTTAGAGGTCTTGGTCATCTAGGTCAAGCATTCTTTTCCTGTTCAGCTTTGAGCTCCTTATCTACTTCTTGAAATCTCATATCTGCAAACTTCAAGAAAATTACACCAAGCACTGGTTCTGCAAACTGTTGTAATCATAGATTAGACATAGCTCTTAGGGAGTCTGCTGACTTCCAAAGTTCATTCTCTATATGGGAAATGTTTGACATACACGTATAGTAAATTATTATAAAATACTATAACATATATACATATAAGAAAAATAAAATCAATATATTTTATTCACTAAGTAGGTTAATTATTTTTTTGAAAATAAAATTTTCCCTTTTGATTTTTCCTCAACACCTACTACATAATCTCTTAATGTTCTAATCACACTTCTATAAGAATAAATAACTAATCATTTTCTTTTATATTATACAAGGAAAGCTCCTTATTCGAGAATTGATCTAGCAGTTTTCCTTCTCATTTATACCATCAGCTATAGCACTGTATTATAGGTCTTAACTCGTATATACTGCTTCTATTGATGTATTCGTAGATGTGTTCGAAATGAGTCACACCAAGGCTACCATCCAGGACTCAATCGTTAAATAATACTTTCAATCAAGGTTTTACCGCTAGGTAAGCCTTTTTTGACTTCTCACATAAAGCACTAAACCAATAATAAGACTAATAATTCATGCAAAAAAACATAATCGCCCTATTGGAATAAAACCAAAAGATTCAACAAGTCTACCATCCTCAGCGACATAATT
>Ga0079203_1001466_pt1 | contig 17328 bp, 16 predicted proteins | sample PorBlaMBantryBay_FD_68602 | JGI IMG/M metagenome (GOLD analysis project Ga0079203, IMG submission 68602) | Marine algae microbial communities from Bantry Bay - Bantry Bay, Ireland | ecosystem: Host-associated > Algae > Red algae > Blade | place: Bantry Bay, Ireland
ACATCTGCAGCACGTCAGACAACGCCAATGGCGTTCAAGAGCGCTCTACCCGAGAACCGCCAGCGCGTGTTTACAACGTCCCCAGAGTTGAGCGGCGAAGCCGTTGAATGAGAGCAGCTCATTCGGATAGGAGAACACGCCGGGTCCGGCAGTGATAGCGACGCAGGCGGCGTCGAGCATCCGTTCCTGGTCGAGCCGTTTGAAAGCGGTGGCGTACCGTTCGGCGTAGCTCATCCCGTCGAACACGGGGTCGACTTGCATTCCCGGCGGTATCGCCTTGCTCCCCAGCAGTTCCTTTGGCGCCGTCGTCTTTTCGGTCTCCTCGACGACCATCAAGTAGCCAACCCACGGCCGCATCTCGGAGATCAGCAGACCTCGCTCGTGTGACTTCCACACGTCCGCCGCTTGACCAATGGCTTCCTCAACCCGGTTGTTGAAGTTGTTCGCGAGACTTGAACCCTGCGACTTCGCCTCAACAATCGCAAGCGCGTGGCCCTTGTACTGGAGCACAACATCCCAGGACTTGGTCTCGCGATAGAAGCCCGGTAGGTAGATCTTGTCTCCAGCCGCTTCGTCGGGCGTAAGACCGGCGTCAGTGACGACTTGCCGAATGAGCTCCTCGAACGGTTCCATGTGCTTGCCCGCCCGAACTGACCCGCTGGTCCCATCGGCCGAACCGGTGTCGCTGGCTTTGGCCTGCTGACTTCCCTTGATCGCCCAGAAGCCGTCGATCGCCGCTTTGAAGGCTGGCTCATAGTCGGGGACAGAAGGGCCAGCGGTCACAGAACTTCGCCTTCGACCAGACATCCGAACTTCACTCCATAGGCGCTGCAGGCAGCTTCTGTTGCGGCTTGCGCATCGCGATCAGCAAAGGCGGATCGCAGGGCATCCGCTGTCGCTGGCGAGAGACGCGCTGGATCAGGCACCCGGATCTTTCGCAGATACTGCGCCTGGAAGCGGTAGGTGCCGCCGCGCATTTTGACGCAGTAGGCGCCGACGAACAGGTTGGCGAAGTCCGAGAGCAGCAGGCCGCCGAGTACCTCGAGGTCCCAGTCACGTGACACGACGAAGTACAGGTTGTGATGCGGGTAGTACTCGCCGCGGTCGAGCACCGGGTGGGCCGATGCTTTCATGTCCGGCAGCAGCAGCTTCGCCTGCGCCTGCAGCGATGGATCGACCTTGTCGATGGTTCGGTGCCAGGTCGCCGGTCGTTTCTTGGCTACATGGCGACCTTTGAGAACCGCTTCATGCTGTTCGTAGTAGGCGGCGAGCTTCGGGTACTCGGCCAGATCAACGAGCGATCCGTCTTTCCACGGATTCAACAGATACCGCTGATCCCACTGCGGCCGGCCGCTTGAGATGTCCTTCGATCCGATCAGGGGCAGCAGCCGATCGCCCTCGACGTCCGGTACTTCGTCGGGGATGTAGACCCGATCGCAACCGGAGGCGACTCCGATACCGACCCGGGTCCCCGTCGCCGCGTCTTCAAGCGGAGCGAACCGAGCTTCGAGATCAGCGATCAGCGCCAGCGCCTTCAGACTCCCGGACGGCCACAACGCTGGACCTTCAAACCAGCCTGACAGCTGCCCCGCTTCGAATGCATCGGACTTGGGCGCTCTCCCGCGACCGCCCTGAACCCACGGAAGCACCTTGCGCGCAGATGCGCTGTCGAACCGGTCGTTGGCGTGAACCAACCGTGTTCGCTTCTGCGCTCCGTTGCGCACGATGGTCACCGCCGGATACGCCGAGACATCCTCTTCGAACGCGTCGACGTCATGCATGACAACAACCGTGTCGACCGCGTAGTCATCTGAAACGAACTTGCGGAGGCGTGCGCCATACTGATTGTGCATCCAACGGTCGGCGCAGATGAACGCCAACTTGCCGTCGGGTTTGAGCTGAGCAAGGCCCTGCTCAAAGAAGCCAACGTAGACGTCCGCTCTCCCTCGCATGGTGTCGCATTCAGAGCGGTACGCCTCGCCGACCTTTGCCGGCACATCCTCGAGGCGAATGTATGGAGGGTTGCCGATCACGAAGTCGGCGGATTCGACCGGGTGTTCAGTGAGAAGGAAGTCGCCCGCGGTCACCCACCCTTCAGCGAGTCGATCCGCCACCAATTCGGATTCACCAGTGTCCAGAAGCTTGGCCCGGATCGCCTTGCGGGTGACTTCGGCGTTGTGTTCCAACAAGTCGAACGCCCGGATCGCCTTCTCGGTCTCAGCCAAGGCGACGTTGTGGGTTTTGCAGGATTCGATCAGGCGCTCAACGATCGGCAGGATGAAGGCCCCGCACCCGCACGACGGCTCGACCACCACCTTGTCTGCGAGGTTGGCCGAAGGTTCGTACCCGACAATGTCGAGCATGAAATCCACAACCCAGCGACGGGTGAAGACCTGGCCGTGGTCTCCGTCAGGGTCTGGACTCCAGGTCACCATCGTCCTCGGTACGCGCATCAGGGCCAACTGCTCGTGAGCCGGGCTCACGAAGTGCCGCTTCCGATCCCCAAACTACATGCCTGCCGTTCCACAAGGCAGGACGCTACGAATCCACAGTGACAATCTCGAGCGAGCCTGCCGATGACCTCGGGGCTTTCGTCCAGACGCGTTTTCGATAGCAGGCGACCGGCAACGGGAAGCTCGAAGGTCCGCTGCGAGCACCCGAAGGGCCGGGAATCGAACCCAAGCACCTTGCCATCTGTTTGAACGTTTCTACCGAGCCGACGCCGGGAGGGAACGGTCCGATGGAGGGTCGGGACTCGGCCTCTCGATAGCGAAGGGCATCGTCACCGCCCACCACGGTCAAATCGAAGCGACTTCGGTGCTTGGACAGGGCACGACGATCGCGATCGAGCTCCCGCTCGAGAATCCAAGTTTCGGTGGGTTCACCAAAGCTGTCACCTACGCGAGGGCCCGACCCTTCGGGTTCTTTTCCAGTTGAAAGGCAACCTGAAAGGAAACGCCTACTTTCTTTCGGATGCCCACCTGCTCACCATTCGCGAACCTTTCCAGTCAGGCGCTCACTCTAAAGCAACCAGCTCTTACCTAAAGAGTCACTAGGGTTGCGGGATGAAAGCCATCAACTACGCCACGACTCGATTCGGGCAAGCCCAGCAAACGCCAGGCAAGGACGGCTACACCGCCTTCTTTCCAGCGCCGATCCCGAGAACGATTGATCTCACCACCGAAAACGTGATCAAGATGGCCAACGCGGAGGCAGCTCTTGGCCGTCTTGCTGGCGCAGGACGGCTCCTGCCGAATCCACAGCTTCTCGTCGGTCCGTACCTGCGTCGAGAGGCTGTTGCTTCGACCCGGATCGAAGGCACGCAGGCGTCGCTGACTGACGTGTACGACGCCGAAGCGGCTGACCAACCCCTCGGGCCGGATGTCGAAGAGGTCATCAACTACGTCAGGGCAATCGAGACTGGTCTTCAGCGACTCGACACGCTTCCACTGAGCACACGACTCATTCGCGAAATGCACGCCCTCATTCTTGACGGGGTCCGTGGCCGAGATCGTCAGCCCGGTGAGTTTCGCGTCTCGCAGAACTGGATCGGAGCCCCAGGCGCAACCATCGAGACCGCCACGTTCGTGCCACCACCGCCAGACGCGTTGGGCGACTTACTCGACGATCTGGAATCGTTCGTACACGAAGAGGCAAGCCTGCCCCCACTGGTCCAGGCAGCACTCCTTCACTACCAGTTCGAGACAATCCACCCCTTCCTCGACGGAAACGGCCGCCTCGGACGCCTCCTCGTCGTATTTTTCCTCGTGGTGCGCGACCGATTACCTGCTCCCCTGCTCTATATCTCTCCGTACTTCGAGGAGCGACGAACCGCTTACTACGATGCACTTCAAGGCGTTCGAGAGCGCGGCGACATCGATCCATGGCTGTCAATGTTTCTCGACGCTGTGGCGACCCAGGCCATCGATGCCGTCGGCCGAGCCGAGCGGTTGACCGACCTCCGGGAGGGATACCGCCAACGCGTCCAGGACGCGACACGAGGCTCCGCCAACCAACTTGTCGACCTCGCATTCGAGCAGCCAGTTCTCACCGCTCGAATCGTGGAGCGACGCCTCGACATCACCAGACCATCGGCCTTGGCCGCGCTCCGGGCACTGGCAGATTTGCAGATACTCACCGAGGCGGCAGACGGGCCCAGAGGACAGCTTCGGTGGCGCGCTCACGACGTTCTCCGTGTCCTCGTGACCGACGAACCGCCGACCGCCTGACCCGAACTTCGTGCCTAGAACGGGCGGCCTGCAGCGGTTCCTGCGACGCCCCAGCCGCCATCCGGCAAAGGCAGGTGACAACTCCTCTTATCCGTATTACGCTTAACGAAGTGAGGATCCATCCGACAGCCAACAAACACGGCTTGTCCGACGAGCAAATCCGCCACGCTTGGAACAACGCCATCGGCCACTTCACCATCAAGGCCGACACAGAACCACCGAAGAGTCTCTGCATTGGTCCTGATCCCGCCGCCAACCTTCTCGAGATTCTCTATCTCGAACTCGCGAACACCGAACTCATCATCCACGCCATGCCACTTCGCCCGGTGTTCCGGGCCCACCTCACCGGAGACAACTCATGACAACCAAAGGACACACACCCACCAACGAAGAGATCGCCAAGATCGCCGACGACTTCGCCAACCACGAGTTCAGCAACGACGAGCTCACCACCATCAAGAAGACCCGCCGCCGCACACCCACAATCGGCGACGCCGCCGCCGAAGTCGTGACCTTCCGGGCACCACCGACCTACAAAGAACGAATCAAGGAGCGGGCCGAAGCCGAACACACCTCAGAGAGCCAAGTCATCCGCGACGCTCTCGACGCCTATCTCATAACTGCCGAGTAGCCGGGCGACGCGCTGCCAGTCAGCAGCTGTCTGTGCCTAGAACGTGCCTGGAAGAACGGGGAAACAGGGGTTCTGATCGGTGATCAGCGGGATTCCCGCTAAGCCTTCGACACACCACCTGACTAGGGAAAACCCTGGTCAGCGACCTGCAAGGTCCAAGCTGCCCGGCAGCTTCCCAAGCTGAATACGGGAGTTCGGTTCTCCTCACCCGCTCTCTGGGTTTGAGTTACAGGCTGGGCTGAAGAGCCTGGCCTGTTGCGGTTTAGGGCGACAAGGTCGACCAGGAACCGCTCAAAGATTCGACCACCCAGGAGTGCGTCCAGCGACAGCCGGGTGACGACACCTCGGTCCGGCGCGAAAACTGTAGTTCTACGTCGGTCTTGGACGGTTGGCGTCGCCGGCCTGACGACCAACCGGCAAGAGTCTGCTGGCTTCGCCGGCCCTCGTTGCGCCAGACTGTGGCCATGTTGATCGTGCGTGGCACCAAAAAACTTCGAGACCGGGTCAAAGGAGCACCTGCGCCAGGCGAAGGCGAAACGTCCACGTCACCACTTGGTGACTGGTTCGCGACCGCGCTGTTTTGGAAGCCACAGGTCGTTCTGCTGGTCAACACCCGCACCTTCCTGCCGGTGTTCATGCCGCTGGCTCCAGCGGCGACGCTGCTGGACCGGATCCCCGCTGCCATTGCTGAGGTACTCACTCATCACGGCGTCCCCACCGACCACGTGGACGCTGAACTCATCGCGATGTCCGACGTGACGTTGGCTCCCACCAACGATCGTCAGGTCCTTGGCGTGGTGAATGAACTTGCGTTTCAAGCAGACCATCGGCGCGCCTTCGTGAGCGGTGGACTGCTCGGGCTCTCCTTGGATCTCTCACGGCTACCGCTGTCTCCACTCAGAAGCCGTGGAGGCCGCTCTATTGATGAGCTGGAAGCGATGTTTGCGCCGGACGCGAAGATCCTTGCGTTCCCTCCCGCTTCACAAGCGAGCAGCACTGACGCGGCCAGCGCAGACCGACCGGGCCGTTCGGTGCACCGGTTGAAGGTCACGCTCAAAGATATTCGTCCGCCGGTGTGGCGGCGCGTTGTTGTTGACGGCAGCGAAACACTGCACCACCTGCACACCGTCATCCAGGCCGCCTTCGGTTGGTTCAACTCTCACCTGCACGCATTCGTCATCGACGGCATCGACTACGGCATCCCGCATCAGGACGACTGGACGACGGTTCAGGATGAGCGGCGCCTCACGCTTGACGCGGCGCTCCGTACCAAACGGTTCACCTACACCTACGACTTCGGAGACAACTGGGTGCACGACATCGTCCTGGAACAGACTTATGAGGTCGGGAGCGACGACGCACCGGCGGCCGTTCCGGACTGCATCGACGGTCGACGAGCTTGCCCGCCCGAAGACTGCGGAGGCCCCTGGGGTTACCCCGAGTTGCTTGAGATTCTGGCCGACCCCAACCATGCCGAGCATTCCGAGCGTCTCGAATGGCTCGGCGGACCTTTCGATCCCGAGGCGTTCGATGCATCAACCTTCGCGGACGATCTCGCGTTCGGGCAGATCGTCGAGTACAACGACTTTTCATAGGTGAAACCCGAGCCGCGTGAAAGTGACCTCAGCAGTCAACATCGACCGGCCTGCGGCTTAGGTGTTCGAGTACCCGGCCAACATGGAGAACTACCCGGTGTGGCAGAACGGTCAGGTGCGCTGCACCTGGACCAGCCCACCAAGGACTACCAACGACGCAAAGCCCTCCTCGAATCCCATTAACCAGCGAGGCATTGCCGGGCGAAAGTGACCTCTGGAAAGACCCCGGAGTTCGCCTCCTAAGCTCGCACAGCATGACCAGCGACACCGTTCTCATTGACTCGCCAGCCGAAGGCGTCACTCGCCTCACGCTGAACCGCCCGGACAAGCTCAACGCGCTGACGCTCGAGTTGGTCGAAGCGCTGTACGACGCCCTGGCCGCCGTCGACGCCGATCACGACTGTCGGGCCGTCATCCTGACCGGCGCCGGCAGAGGCTTCTGCGCGGGTCTCGACTTGAACGGATTCGGCACCGTGCCCGGCACCGAGAACCAGGGTCGGGTACAGCAGGGCATGGCCACCCAACAGCTGATTGCCAACCTGGTCCATCAGATGCGGGACGTGCGCCAGCCGATCATCTCGGCCATCAACGGGGCCGCGGCCGGCGGTGGGTTCGCGCTCGCCTGCGCATCGGACATTCGCTACTGCGGCGAGAGTGCCAAGTTCGGAACCGCATTCGTTCGACTGGGCTTGAGCGGTTGCGACATCGGCGTCAGCTGGATGTTGCCCCGACTGATCGGCGCCAGTCGGGCATGGGAATTGCTCCTGACCGGCCGAGTGTTTGACGCCGCCGAAGCTGACCGCATCGGTCTGGTCAGCCGGATGGTGCCGGACGCGGTGCTCGAAGACACGGTGCTGGCGGTGGCCGCCGAGATCGCGGCCAACAGTCCGTTCGGCGTGTGGATGACCAAAGAAGCCATGTGGTCCAACCTGGAAATCCCAAGCCTGCGCGCCGGTATCGATCTGGAGAACCGCAACCAGATCATGGCCAGCCAGACCGCCGACGCTCAGCTCGGGCTCAGCGGCATGCCGGGCCAGAAGCGGGAGTGGACGAACTCCTGACCGCTTCCACCGTGGAACGAACGGACCTGACTACAGCCGACTGGCAACGCAGATATCCACTCCACATAGCGGTGGACCAGATTGCAGATCTCAGCGTGCCCGGGTCCTACTCCTGAGCCAGAATGCCGTCAACGCGACTCAGGAGCTCCTGGTCGTCATTGTGCGAATGGGTGAAGCCCAGTGATCGCTCAGTTTGCACGGTCTCGATCGACCGGTACGCGTTGATGTACGCCCGCCGAAAACTCGACGGCGAACTGTTCCCGCCCGAACCATGCAGCACCCCTTCGTTGTGCACCGTGATATCGCCGCGACGAATCTCCACCGGCGTCATCTGATCACCGGCCAGCAGATCGGTCACCAGCGTGTGCTGCTCCTCCCTGCTCTCGCCGGCCGGTCGATGAGGTCGAACCGGCTCGGTGTGGCTACCGGCCAGAAACTGCATGCAGCCGTTCTCCAAGGTGGAGTCGTCCACCGCCAACCAGCAGGTTGCGGTCCGTCGATCGTCGGTGTTGATCCAGTACGCCTGATCCTGATGCCAGGCAAACACCGCATCCTCTCGGCCCGGTTGTTTGGCCAGCAACTGATCGAAATCCAACACCATCCCGTCGCCGCACAGCTGGTCGGCAATGGTCTGGCTCACGCGTTCGAAGATGTTGCCCTGCCATCCCGGGTGGTACTTGCGCGGCAGCATCACATTGAACAGCACGAAGTTGGCGGGGTCGCCGCCGAAGTCGCCCGTGACCATGTCATAGAGATCACGGCCTTCGACCTCAACCTCGCCGCGCATGAACGCGTCATACACGTGGTCAAGCTCGGCAACCTCGGCTTCGCTCAACACGCCGGGCAAATGCACATACCCGTCGCGCTCGAACAGCTCCCGCTCCTGCTCGGTGATCACATAGCGCTCGTCAACTCGATGACCCATGACCTGAACCTACCGCTGCCCGGAGACCGCCAATCCACAGCGCCACGCCCCGCTCGGCGAAAGGGCCTCAGAGCAGGGCCCGCAGCCCGGCGGTAACCACGGCGGCGGCAACAACCACGACGATGAAGGGCGCTCGCCGCCAGACCAGGAGCGCGGCCACTCCCAGACCAGCCAGTCGCTCATCGATGACCAGGTCGCCGCCCTTCAACAACGTCAGCGAGACGATCACCGCCATCACCACCGCAGCCGGAATCAGCCCCGCGGCTCGGGCCAGTACCGGACGGCGTTCCAACAACGGACCAACCAGAAACGCGCCAGCCAGCCGCTGACCCCACGCCCCAATGGTCATCACGATGATGGCGACCGTCGTCATGTTGACCCCACCTCACTCCGCACAAAGAACAAACCGGCGGCTACACCCAGCACACTCAGAATGATCGGCAGTCCCGCCGGCGCGAACGGCAACAGCGTGAGGCAAATCAGTCCGCCAGCCAGTCCGGTGATCAGGCCGTCCCGACGACGCAGCAAATTGCCGATGATCGCCAACATCGCCGCCGGAAAGACCGCGTCGAGACCCCATCGGCCGGTGTCACCCAACACATTTCCCAAGAACGTCCCCACCGCTATTCCCGCAAACCAGCCAATCATCATCCCGGCCGTTGTTCGCCAGAACTCGCGCTCCACACTCTTGGGATCGGGTTGCTGCACGGCCACCGCAACATTCGGATCGAACGCGTTCACCGCCGCCGCCGCTCGGCGCAGGAAGCCCTCCGGCAACTTCGGACTCAGGCTGACCGCCAGGATCCCGAACCGGGTGGCAACCACCCACCCCGCCGCAATGGCAGCCCAGTCGCTGCCCCCGCTGTCGCGCACCGCCAGATACGCAAACTCCGAGGTGGCGGAGAAGATCACCGACGATGCGATGAAGGCCCGGGTTGGCGATGCGCCGGCGTCGATGAGAACAACCTGCAAGGTCACACCCAACGAGAAGAACGTGATGGCCATGGTGGCGAAGTCAGCCAAGCTCAGCCGCGGCGCGGCCGGGGTCCGAACTGCGGTCGTCGGCCGGCCATCTTCCATGGCGGGAGTGTAGATCTCGGCCAGCAATGGCGGACCCGCTGCTCCCGGCCACCGGCCGCTGCTCATCGATGGACGCGGTGGATGCGGTGGACGCGGTGGACGCAACTGCAGCATTGAAAGCCACGGTCCGCACTCGACCAAGTCGCGAATCTTGGGGCGTCTTCATGAAGGATTCATCTTCGAAGGCGTACAACGGTCCCATGGGAACCACCACCACCGCCGACCGTCACCCACGCCCACCCAAAGCCGTTGCCGTATTCATCGCGGTTCTGGCCGTGGCGAGTGCCGGAATCGGGGCGCTATGGGCAACCAGCGCCATCGCTCAGCCCCCACAACCCGCACCGCCGCCGGTGCTGCAGAACGGGGGGTTCAGTCAGGGGTCCAGCCATTGGTGGACCGACGGAACGTGGCTTCGGGTGGCGAACAGAAGAGCGTGTGTGGCCGTTCCGAACGCCACCATCAACCCGTGGGACGCGCAGCTGGGCCAGTCAGGAATCTCACTGCAGGCCGGCCAGCGGTACCGGGTGCAGTTCCGCATGCGCGCCAACACCGCCACCTCGGTTCAGGCCGTGGTGCAAGACAGCGAGAGTCCCTATACCTACCACCACGCCAAACGACTCCGGCTCACCCGGAGTTGGCAGACCCACAGGTACAACTTCACTGCGCCCACGTCCAATGCCCACACATCGTTCATCTTCAAGTTTGGTGGCCAGTCGGCGTCGAAGGTCTGCGTTGCCTGGGTGTCGATCAGGGCCACCCCGATGCCGCCCCCCGCACCAACGCCAACGCCAACGCCAACTCCAACACCACCGCCAACTCCAACGCCAACGCCAACGCCAACGAACGCTCAGGAAAACCTGGACCGGATACTCAGCAACCCCACCCGAAACACCCAGTTCGACAGCAACGAATTCCGCGACGTCCCGATGGACCAGATTCAGGTGAGCGACTTGACCGTGGACGGGGATCTCTACAACGAGACGCTGCTCGACACCAGTACCAGCGGCTACTTCCGGGTCAAATGCGAAGTCAGCCACTTCGCCTATGACGACCCCATTGTCTTCCCCAACCAACCAGGTCGAGCCCATCTGCACATGTTCTTCGGCAACTCCAACGCCAACGCGTTCAGCACGTTCGACTCGCTGCTCAACAGCGGTACCGGAACCTGCAACGGCGCCGACCTCAACCGCACGTCCTACTGGGTCCCCGCAATGCTCGACTCGGACGGCAACGCACTCATCCCCTTCGAAGTGATGGTCTATTACAAGAACGACAACTTCAGACTCAACGGTGCCAACGAGTTGGTCGGGCCGTTCCCTGACAACCTTCGCATGGTGGTTGGCAACGCCATGGCCAACCAACCCCAGACCGCACTGACCGGCGGCCCCGGATCCTCGCCGGTTATCAGCTTCAACTGCGGACCCGCCTATGGCAACGCCAATCAGCTCGGACCGTTGATCCCGGATTGCCACGGGACCGGCGGTGGCAACTACGGCCCCAATGGCCGCGCCTTGGAAATGAAGATTCTGTTCCCGCAATGCTTCAACCCCACCGACGGCACCTACCGGTCCGACGGCGAGCACATGGACTACTCCGAAGGCGGGTACTACAGCCCCAGCTGTCCCGCCTCGCACCCCTATGACGTGTCCTCGATCATGTACCGCATCTTCTTCAGTCCGGACGAGTACGGCGGTTCGCTCACCGACCTGCATCTCAGTTCCGACGTCCGCCACGATGGAACGATCCTGCCCGGCGGGACCACCGCCCATGCCGACTGGTTTGGCGCATGGAACCAGGACGCAATGGACCAGTGGGTGCGGAACTGCAACAACACCCGGGCCGATTGCGAAATCGGACTCCTCGGACGCAACCCCCTGGTCTCACTGGTGCCGCGGCAGGAAGGCTTCTATCCCTACGGGTATCGGGCGCCGGCCCAGGAGCTGATTGAGCTCTGCCCCGGTCGGGAGTTTGACACAACCCGTCCGCTGGAGTCGGTGGCCAACTGCCACATGGGATAGACCCCATGGGCACCGCACAGCTGATAGGTCCCTAGCACCCGTCACAACCGGCCGGCTTCTATCACCCGCTCCAGGAACTGCTGGGTCCGCCGAAATGCCGCGCATCGGCGGCGCTGGTTCGGACATGCGGTCTGACACCATGGGGCGATGGAGAAGTGGTCGACCAGCGGGGCAGTCCGAGCGATGATCTCGCTGGTGGTCGTTGCGTTGGTCGCGCTTCCTGCAGTGACCGGCAGGGATTCGTTTCCGCTGTCCAACTATCCAATGTATGCGGAGGCCCGACCCGCGATGGCCACATTCAACACCGCCGTCATCATCGGACCTGACGGCAACTGGCACCGGCTGTCGCTGGACTGGATCGCCAACACGGACGACCCGCTCGTTGCGCAATCGCTGCTGAGTACCGAACTCCATCGGGACGGCGGCGAAACGCTCTGCAGCGAGATCATCGACCGCGCCCCCAGTGCTTCACCACCAACCATTCAGCTGGTGGCCGATCGCGTGGACCTCCAAACCGGCCAACTGCTCAGTCGCACCGTCCACCGCGGATGCGATCCATGATTGGGGTGCTTGTGCCCGAGGGCTCGGCCCGCCACCTGGGCATCTTCCGCGCCGCCGTCGGGCTCTACACCACCGTCTACCTGATTGTCCGGGCGCCGTCATTCCTGAGCCTGGCCACCAATGACGCCCAACGCTTTGACCCGGTCGGGATCGGTCGCATACTCACCGGCCCGCCGCCGGCAGCGCTCATCCACCTCCTCTTCGGCGCCACCATCGTCCTCGGCGCCGCAGTCACCGTTGGTGCCGCTCACCGGATCATCGGACCCCTGTTCGGACTGGCGGTGCTGGCGCTGTTCACCTGGCGATCGTCCTGGGGTCAGATTCTGTGGTTCGAAAACCTGGTCGCCGTCCACGCACTGGTCGTCGGCTTCAGCCCATCGGCCGACGCCATCACCTGGCCGCGCCGCTCGTCCACCGCTCCCGACCACCAGCGTTATGGCCACCCGGTGCAGCTCGCCGCCCTGATCACCGTCACCACCTACCTGGTCTCAAGCATCGCCAAGTTGCGCATTGGCGGGCTTGGCTGGGCCACTGGCGACACCCTGGCCAACCACATTGGCTTCTCGGCCCAACGACTCGCCGTCTTCGGCGAACGACAACCCGTGGCCGCCGACCTGTTGCTCGACCACACCCCACTGCTCACCGTGGCCGCAATAGCTCTGCTGGGGCTCGAACTCGGCGCGCCGATCGTCGTCCTGACTGGCCGCAGGATCCGATGGTCGTGGAGCGCGGCGATGGTCGCCGCCCACATCGGCATTGCGCTCACCATGTCGGTCGTGTTTGCCTACCACCTGATCGGACTCGCCATTCTGCCGGTCCTGTTGGCTGGCGACCCCCGCGCAACTGCGACAGCAGAAGCCGGATAGAAGACGGTTAGAAAATGGTGTAGCCACCGTCGACGCAGACCTGCTGGCCGGTGTGGAAGCTCAGATCCGGGTTGGCCAGGAACGCCCCCACCTCCCGAAACTCCGCGGGGTCCGCCCAGCGGCGCACCGGGGTGCGCTTGGTGGTGACTTGGCGGAAGGTGTCGTTCTCATACGCCGACGCCGCCAAGTCCGTCATGGTCCACCCGGGCAGCAGTGAGTTCACCCGGATCTGATCCCGGGCCAGCCCAACCGCCAGCGCCCGGACCAGTCCGTTGAGCGCCGTCTTCGATGTGCCGTAGGCCTCGTTGCCGGCCGCACCGTGAATGGCCGATGTGGAGGAGACGGCCACCAGGCTGCCACCAGATCCCTGTTCAACCAGCACCCTTGCCGCTTCGCGCAGACACAGAAACACCCCGTCGAGGTTGACCGCCATGACGGCCCGCCACTCCTTGAGTGTGAGATCCAGAAACGGCGTGCCGGTTCCGCCGCGGCCGGCGTTGGCAAACAGGCCATCCAGGCGCCCGAAGTGCGCCACCGTCTGGGCCATTGTAGATACCACGGCGTCCTCGTCGCTTACGTCGCAAACCCACCCGTGGGCCGACGCGCCGCGCTCGGTCAAGCCGGCAACTGCGGCCTCGTTCTTCTGGGCGCTCCGACCCCACACCGCAACCGAACCGCCGTTGTCAGCGATGCCTTCAGCCAGGCCGAGTCCAATGCCACCGTTGCCGCCGGTGATCACGAAGACCCGACCGTCAAGAGGCCTTGCCATTTGCTCAACCGACGTGTTCACCATGGGGCAATGGTAGAGCAGGTTGGCCAGTCACTCTCCGAACTCGCCAGCTCGGTCGGTCCTCGTTGCGGTTTGGCGTTGCTCCACCAGCAACGGCATCCCTCCTCTGCAACCAACGGCCGCGCCGAGCGAGGCCAATCAGTGGATCGGCTGGCTTTCGGTCAACGTGACATCGGCGGCATCGTCGGCGTAGGCGGCATCGTCGGCATCGGCAGCATGGGCGGCATGGGAGTCAACGACCTTGACGTCGGGTTCGGGATCATTGTCGGGTTCGGGATTGTTGAGGAAACCGAAGAATCGACCTTTGACCAACCAGCCAATGGCAAACGCGGTGACCGCCACAATCTCGGACCACAGGAAGACCAGGTCCCAGCCACTGCTTCGAGCCCAGACCAGAACGACCAGCGCGGCCACGATCGTGAGCCCGCACGCCCGGTAGATCGTGTTGCGCCGCCGCTTTGCATCGGTCAGCGGTTTCCCCGGTGCCGACTTGGTGAAGAGGAAGAGACAGAAGATGGCCAGGATGACAAAGAGAATTCCCGCCGAGACGTTGTGCACATTCAGTGCTCGGTCACTTTCGTTCTCGGGCGTTGGCGCCAGCGCAACGGTTGCGCAGGCAATGCCTCCCACGATGCTCAGGGCGTTGTCGATTCCATAGCCCTTTCGGGGTTTGATCTGGTAGGTCACCAGGAACAGACCCATGGCAAACAGCGCGCCAACAAACCAGTTTCGACCCGGGCCGTAGTAGTAGTGACTGAGCGATCCGTGGAACACATCGTCACCAAAGACTTCGTCGATGAACACGACGATCGGCGTCAAAGTCAGCGCCAGAAGACCAATGAAGATCTGCAGCGCTCGATAGGACGTGACAAATTGCTCACCGTCTTCGGATCCCAGCCAGAACGTCTCCAGCAGCCGCTCACTGGTGACCCCTCCTTGTCCTGTCGTCATCGCGCTCGCCTTTCATCCTGTGCTGCCGGGCACTGCCCCGGTTCTACCACCTTGACGCGCTGACGTCCGGTCCGGTTGACCGCCGCCGCAATCGTGGCCCGCGAACTGGCGATCCCGGCGGTGGTCGGGACCGAGAACGCAACCGCCACCAGGAGCACCGGCCAGCACACCACGGTGGACGGTGACAAGGGAACGGTCGAGCTACCAGCCCGAGCGCACCTCGCAGTAGCTTTGACTGCGAACAAGGGGGACAACGCCGGTGAAATGGTTCTACACATTCGATCATGCCCATGAGCAGCCAGCCGGCGAGCTCAAAGCCCTTCTTGGTGGCAAAGGAGCAGGCCTGGCCACCATGACACAGTTGGGGATACCGGTACCTCCGGGGTTCACCATTCCCACCACCGCGTGTCTGGAGTATCTGGACTCCGGCTGGTCCTCAGAGTTGAGCAACGCCACCACGGCGGGTGTGGCGACCATCGAGGGCGCAGTGGGGCGACACCTCGGCGACCCGACCGCGCCGTTGCTGGTCAGTGTTCGATCAGGCGCCGTCCAGTCGATGCCCGGGATGATGGACACGGTCCTGAACGCCGGCATGACGCAGGAGGTTGCGCGGGGTCTGGCGGAACTCACCGGCGATTCAACCTTCGCCTGGGACACCTTCCGACGCGCCATCACCAGCTATGCACAGGTCGTTCTGGGTGCGCCCGTCGCCAAACTTGGATCGTTGGAAGCAACCGCCACCGGCACCAACGATGAAGAACGCTCTCTGGCATTTGCGGCCGCCGTCAGCGCCGCGGGTTATCCGGTGCCAACCGACCCGCAGCAGCAGGTGAACGCCGCCGTCGAAGCAGTCTTCGGCTCCTGGCATGCGCCTCGGGCCACCGCCTATCGAGACCGCGAAGGGATCGATCATCACCTTGGTACCGCGGCCAATGTTCAGGCCATGGTCTTTGGAAACATGGGCGCCCGCTCCGGTACCGGCGTTGCCTTTTCCCGGAGTCCCTCCTCCGGAGAGCCCGGCCTGATGGGCGACTTCCTTGTTGGCGCGCAGGGCGAAGACGTGGTGGCTGGCACCCACCAGACTCAACCGCTGGCTGACCTTCAACAAAGGTGGCCGGACATTTGGACCGAACTGAACGCCGTGGCGACCCGGCTTGAACATCACACCGCTGACATGGTTGACCTGGAGTTCACGGTGGAGGACGGTCGACTCTGGCTGCTGCAGACCCGCGTGGCCAAACGAAGTCCGGCCGCCACCTTCCGTACTGCGGTGCAGATGGCCAACGATCCGGACTTCCCCGTTGACCGGGCCGAAGCAGTCCGGCGCTGCGCGGAGCACATGGATGACCCACCCCGCCTGCCTGTCCAACAGGGCGCCGCCGCGGCCGACGAGGATGTGGTCATCGCCGCCGGCCTGGCTGCATCGCCGGGCCGAGCCATTGGCGTGGTGTCGGTTGACCCCGACGATGCGGTGGCCCGAGAGCAACGCGGCCAACCCGTGATCCTGGTCCGCCGGGAAACGTCGCCAGCCGACGTCCACGGGATGGCAGCTTCGGTTGGACTTGTCACAACGGTGGGCGGCATGGTCAGCCATGCGGCCGTTGTCGCTCGGTCATGGGGGTTGGCGGCCGTTGTCGGATGCCCGGACATCCAACTGAGCAACGACGCAATTCTTGCTGGTGACCGGCGAGTGCTGGCCGGTGAGACCATCACTGTTGACGGTGATACCGGACGGGTTCTGTTGGGCGAGCGGCATGCCGATACCCAGCCACTGCCCGAGGTGGCGACGATTGCCACGTGGGCCCGGGCCGCCAATGGGCAGGCGGCGACCGCCGAAGGATCGGCGGAGGTGAACGCCGACGACTGCCTGCGGACGTTGGCGCTGAAAGGCATGGCGAAAGCCGACGGCCTGGCCGAAACACTGGGAACCCACGAGGAGCGAATCAGTGAACTCTTTGTCGAACTTGAACAGCACGGCCTGATCGCCGAACTGAACGGCGGCCGGATGCGGCCCACACCGCTTGGGGCCGAGCACGTGGCGGGGCTCTACGCGTCCGAAAGCGGAGCGCTCGATGCCTGCAACACCGCTCTTGAGGCGTTCCATCAGCCGAACCTGGCACTCAAAGAAGTGGTGACCGCGTGGCAGGTTCGCACGGTGGACGGAGCGCAGGTCCCCAATGACCACAACGACCCCGGCTATGACACCGCGGTGATCCGCCGGCTCCACAACGAGGTCCACGCGGGGGTGACTCCCATCATCGCCGAACTGACCACCGTCCTCCCCCGGCTTGGTCGATATCACGCGCGGCTGGAAGCAGCGCTGGATCGTCTGGCCGAAGATGACCAGCGCTACATGGCCCATCCGCTGCTGGACAGCTATCACACGGTCTGGTTTGAACTCCACGAGGAACTGATCAAGCTGGCCGGCCGAAACCGCAAAGACGAAACCGAAGCTGGCCGCGCCTGATGCCGGTGGTCACGCCCACCGAGCCGTGGGCCCGACCCCCAAAAGTTGTTTCGCCTCGCAACGTCCAACCGTGGGACGGCGACGTTGACATCGTTGGCACCTCTGCAACCATCGAAGGGGCCACCATCACCGGACCTCTTCCCAACCACGTCCT
>Ga0079203_1001467_pt1 | contig 17326 bp, 15 predicted proteins | sample PorBlaMBantryBay_FD_68602 | JGI IMG/M metagenome (GOLD analysis project Ga0079203, IMG submission 68602) | Marine algae microbial communities from Bantry Bay - Bantry Bay, Ireland | ecosystem: Host-associated > Algae > Red algae > Blade | place: Bantry Bay, Ireland
CGGCCGGGTCTACTTTAATAAAAAAAGAGCTTGTTATAAAAACTTCTTTTCGATTAGTGCCATAAAGCGCTCTTCGTATTCTTCTTTACCTTCCCAATTGTTATGATCTGGTTTCACCATATTGTTAATAAACGAAATAGAGCGTTCTTGGGTATCGATAGTTCTTAATTGAGACAATACACGATCATAATCTTCGGTTTTCCCATCGAATAAATGCTTCACGAATGCCAGACGATCGTTCAAATCTACCTTAATCGCTTTGGAGCTCAATTTATCGTTCAAAGATTTGGGCTTGATTTCCGCTTTTAATTGCTGCTCTTTAGAGGGCATAAACAAGTCCTTATCGTTTTTAAGATAGTTAGGGGTTCCAAGAAATTCGGCCAAAACATCGTCTACAGGAGTTTCGCTAGGCATTTCGGAAACCATATCCTTTATGGTATCCATTCCTGGTATCATAATATCTTCATCATGCGGGTTGTTCTCCGGCACCTTCGTATTTTCATTCAGCACCGCATTTGCCATTTTCTCGAACCTTTCGGCAAGAACATTTTTAGACACATCAACTTCGATATGGTTCAGTTTCTCTTCGATGAATTTTAATACAGCAAGTTTTTCGTACAATGATCGGGCCGATTCATATTGCTGCGCAATACTGTCATTATCGGCATGCACGATAATATCCGTACATAATTTCCGAAGTTCCTCTTTTAGTTTTTTCTTCATCGGGGTAAATTAATTTACACTCGTTAGGCGTAAGCTGCAAAAGCTGTACCTTTTTTGCTAATTTTATGCTTGTTAAAACAAGAACGGAAAAAGACCTTGATTTCGTCTAAGCAGTCTCTAAAATTACAAAATGTTTCTCGAAAATACTGTTAACCATAAAGAACAATTCGGTTGGATCGAAGTTATCTGCGGCGCTATGTTTTCAGGAAAAACAGAAGAATTGATACGTCGCTTAAAACGTGCGCAGTTCGCCAAGCAAAAAGTCGAGATTTTCAAGCCCATGGTCGATACAAGGTATAATGAGGAAATGGTCGTGTCGCATGACGCGAACGAGATTCGGTCTACACCGGTTCCGGCTGCTGCTAATATTCGTATTCTAGGAGATACCTGCGATGTTGTTGGCATTGATGAGGCCCAATTTTTCGATGATGAAATCGTAACGGTGTGCAATGATCTCGCCAATAAAGGGGTTCGTGTTGTGGTTGCCGGTCTTGATATGGATTTTAAGGGCAACCCATTTGGCCCTATGCCGGCACTTATGGCGACGGCCGAATATGTGACCAAAGTACATGCGATTTGTACGCGAACTGGTAATTTGGCCAGCTATAGCTTTCGAAAATCGAACAATGACAATTTGGTGCTCCTTGGGGAAACAGGGGAATATGAGCCGCTGAGCCGTGCTGCTTTTTACAAAGCGATGTTGAAGGAAAAGGTAAAAGAGTTACCGGTAGATGCAGAGGAGATTACTTCAAATGTAAAAAAATCGAATGGGTAAGGCTACCGAAACAGTGTTGGAAATAGACCTTGGCGCCTTAGAACACAATTACCACTTTTTACAATCGAAATTAGGTTCGGAAACCAAATTCTTGGCCGTGGTAAAAGCATTTGCCTACGGAAGTGATGCGGCGCGTATCGCCCTTAAAATGCAAGCCTTGGGAGTAGATTATTTTGCTGTGGCCTATAGTAAAGAAGGAATTGCGCTTCGCAAAGCCGGCATTACAAAGCCTATTTTAGTACTGCATCCATTACCATTGCATTTTGGCGAACTCATTGAACATTGTTTAGAACCAAGCATTTATTCAAAAAAAGTACTAAGGCAGTTCTTAGAAACTGCAGAAAAGCACGGACAAACGAAGTATCCGGTGCACCTTAAATTCAACACGGGTCTCAATCGCTTAGGATTTTGGGCGCGTGATGTGGATTATATAGAAGAGGCGTTAAGAAATCGAAAAGCAATCAAGATAACCTCAATTTTTTCGCATTTGGCGGCATCTGAAGATTTGAATGAAGAAGATTTTACAAGTGTGCAGATTCGTACATTCGAGAAAATCTCCAAGACGATAACCACTCGATTGGGCTATCGCCCTTTCCGTCATTTATTAAATACCTCTGGTATTTTAAACTATCCCGAGGCACAATACAATATGGTACGCAGCGGCATTGGACTTTATGGTTACGGGAACCACCCAGAAATCGACAAACAATTAAAAGCGGTAGCGACACTGAAAACGGTTATTTCCCAAATTCATAAAATTGAACCTGGTGAAACAGTAGGGTATAATAGAGCTTTTTCCTCAAAAGAACAGCGTACCACTGCAACCCTCCCAATAGGTCATGCAGATGGTATCGGACGGCAATACGGTAATGGAAACACCTTTGTGACCGTTCATGGTAAAAAAGCATTTATCATAGGCAATGTTTGTATGGATATGATCATGATCGACGTTAGCCATATCGATTGCAAAGAGGGCGATGAGGTAATCGTTTTTGGCGACAGCCCATCGGCAGAAATATTCGCCGCTACCGCCAACACCATCTCATATGAGCTCCTCACCGGAATATCGCAGCGTGTAACACGTGTATTTATAGTTGATTAAATGGCTATTAACATTTTCTTATGACTTTTTTTTTTCCTAAATTGCCAGCTAATTAACCAATTAAAATACTATAATCATGTTAAAAGAGTTTAAGGATTTTATTATGACCGGCAACGTTATCGACTTTGCCGTTGCGGTAATTATGGCCACTGCACTTGGGTTGGTCATAAACGGATTTGTTGGCGATATCATTATGCCGATTGTAGGTCATTTCGCAGGAGGTCTTGATTTTGCATCTATGGCTTATGTACTAGATCCTGCAGTTGTTGCTGCTGATGGTACGGTTACAACACCTGAAAATGCTATTCGTTATGGTAAGTGGATCAATACAATCATCAACTTGATTATTGTAGGTTTTGTAATGTTCCTTATGGTCAAAGCATATAACAAGACAAAAGCGCCAGTTGAGGAAGAAGCTCCAGCTGGACCAACTGCGGAGGAATTGCTTGCAGAAATTCGTGATGCCTTGAAAAAATAAGAAATAGCCAACCCTTTACTGGGTTTACCGCTACACCAACGAAACCCCCGCCAAAAGGCGGGGGTTTTTTATGCTCAATTTGTTCATCCTCAAAATGTTTTAGTACCATGTTGAACTAAGAAATTCATTTCAATTGAATGTTACATTTGTAACTTTTTGTTGTATTTGCTTGATTTCTTTTATTTCACTTGTGCATGAATTTCGGTTGACCTACTTTTACCATCTAATTTTTAGCAAATGAAAGTAGCGGTTGTAGGCGCCACCGGAATGGTCGGCGAAGTGATGTTAAGAGTACTGGCAGAACGTAATTTTCAAATTACGAACTTGCTTTTAGTAGCATCAGAACGTTCAGTGGGAAAGAAACTTTCTTACAATGGCCAAGAACACACTATTATAGGTCTGGCAGATGCCCTAGCCGACAGACCACAAATCGCTATATTCTCCGCTGGGGGCGAAACCTCTCTGGAGTGGGCACCAAAATTTGCCAAAGTAGGGACTACGGTAATCGATAACTCATCGGCTTGGCGTATGGATCCGGACAAGAAATTGGTTGTTCCCGAAATCAACGCCCATGAACTCACCGCTTCAGACAAAATCATCGCCAATCCCAATTGCTCTACAATTCAAATGGTCATGGCATTGGCCCCGCTGCATAAGAAGTATAAAATGAAGCGTGTGGTCGTATCTACATACCAATCGGTATCAGGGACAGGTGTCAAGGCCGTACGCCAATTAGAGAACGAAATTGCTGGAATTAAGGGCGAAATGGCCTATCCCTATCCTATTAGTAGAAATGCCCTGCCCCATTGTGATGTCTTCCTTGAAAACGGCTATACCAAAGAAGAAATGAAACTGGCTCGCGAGCCTCAAAAGATATTTAACGACCGCACTTTTTCGGTTTCCGCTACCGCGGTTCGTATTCCTACTGCAGGTGGCCATTCAGAATCTGTAAATGTAGAGTTTGAAAATGATTTTGTAGTGAACGAGGTACGGCAACTCTTGAACGACACACCTGGGGTAACCGTGCAAGATAATCCCGACACGAATACCTACCCGATGCCCATCTATGCCCACGATAAAGATGCCGTATTTGTCGGCCGTATTCGTCGGGATGAAACCCAACGCAATACATTGAACATGTGGATCGTTTCCGATAATCTCCGCAAAGGCGCCGCTACAAATGCCGTACAAATTGCAGAATACCTTGTTAAAAACCAATTGGTATAAATTTTCGTCATTCTTTATTCGCTGTGCTCCTCTGCAAGAGAACAGGCCGCTACAAAACGTTAAGCAAAACCAAAATTGGAAACTTTCCCCGCTTTTTGTGGTATTTTTAGCGCATAATTCGTAGAAAAATGAAAAAGCTATTCCCAATTTTAGTAATAGTCACCGTATTATTCGCTTGTGAAACCGAAACCAAAAAAGAAACAATAGCAGTGAATTACCCCACAACCACCAAAGTTGATACTACATACACCCATTTCGGAACTGAAGTACAAGACCCTTACCGCTGGCTCGAAGATGACCGTAGCCCGGAAACAGAAGCCTGGGTCAAAGCGGAGAACGAAGTTACCTTCGGATATTTAGAAAAGATACCTTTTCGGACCGCCCTAAAAGACAGATTGGAAAAACTCTGGAACTATGAGAAAGTAAGTTCCCCGTTCAAAGAAGGCAGCTACACCTACTTCTATAAAAATGATGGCTTACAGAACCAATATGTGGTGTACCGGCAAAAAAAAGATGGGGAACCTGAAGTATTCCTAGACCCGAACACCTTTTCGAAAGACGGTACCACATCACTTGCAGGACTCAGATTTACAAAAGATGGGAGTTTGGCCGCATATATGATTTCAGAAGGGGGTAGTGATTGGCGAAAAGCAATCGTGCTGAACACCGAAACCAAAGAAATTATTGGGGATACCTTGGTTGATATCAAATTCAGCGGCCTATCATGGAAAGGCAATGATGGCTTTTACTATTCTAGCTACGATAAACCAAAGGGGAGCGAACTTTCGGCAAAGACCGACCAACACAAAGTGTATTTTCACAAGTTAGGTACGCCACAAAAAGAAGATCAATTGATTTACGGTGGAAATTCTGACGAAAAACACCGTTATATAGGGGCCAGCGTTTCGGAAGATCAAAACTACCTGTTTATTTCTGCAAGAACCTCGACCTCTGGCAATAAGCTTTTTATTCAAAATCTCAATGATCGAAATGGACTACTTATTCCGATTGTCTCGGATACCGATTCGGATGTATATGTTATTGATAATGTAGGTTCAAAGCTGTACATCGTTACCAATAGGAACGCTGCCAATACCAAAATAGTGACCGTTGATGCTGCCGACCCGATTCCCGCCAATTGGAAAGATTTTATTCCCGAAACCGAAAACGTGCTCACTCCCAATACCGGGGGCGGCTACTTTTTTGCCGAATATATGGTCGATGCCATTTCGAAAGTATTGCAATACGATTATAAAGGGAAGTTGATTCGAGAAGTGGAACTCCCCGGAATTGGAAGCGCTTCGGGCTTTGGCGGGAAAAAAGAAGATAAAGAATTCTACTATTCCTTCACCAATTATAAAACCCCCGGAACCTCCTATAGATACAATGTTGAAGATGGGAAGTCTATCATACATTGGAAACCGCAAATCGATTTTAATCCAGACGATTACGAAAGCAATCAGGTATTTTACACTTCTAAAGACGGCACTAAAATACCGATGATCATCACCCATAAAAAAGGTCTTGAACTAAACGGTAAAAACCCGACCATTCTTTATGGTTACGGGGGTTTCGATGTCAGCTTAACACCCTCTTTCAGTATCGCCAATACCGTTTGGATGGAACAAGGCGGTATCTATGCCGTACCAAATCTTAGAGGTGGGGGCGAATACGGAAAAAAATGGCATGATGCCGGCACTAAAATGAAGAAACAGAATGTTTTTGATGATTTTATCGCTGCCGCAGAATATCTAATTGCCAAAAAGTATACGAGTTCGCCTTATTTAGCGGTACGCGGTGGTAGTAATGGTGGTCTATTGGTAGGTGCCACAATGACCCAAAGACCCGACCTGATGAAAGTAGCCTTGCCAGCTGTGGGCGTAATGGACATGTTACGTTACCACACCTTTACCGCTGGTGCGGGTTGGGCATACGACTATGGTACGGCCGAAGACAGTAAAGAAATGTTCGAATACCTAAAAGGGTATTCGCCCGTTCATAATGTAAAAGCAGGCGTGCAATACCCAGCTACCCTGGTCACGACCGGGGACCACGACGACAGGGTCGTGCCGGCACACAGCTTCAAATTTGCTGCTGAACTTCAAGAAAAGCAGTCGGGCAGTAATCCCACTCTAATTCGTATTGAGACGAATGCAGGGCATGGTGCGGGCACCCCCGTAAGCAAAACAATAGAACAATATGCCGATATTTATGGCTTTACACTTTATAATATGGGGTTTGAAGAACTTCCCAATAAGGCAGTATTAAAAGAATTTAAAGAGTAATCTTCAATATTTTAGAGGTAAGGCCGTTTCTTTAATAAAGGCGGATTTATACTTCCCTAAACCCCAACCCTATCTTTTATGCTCCATGTTGACCATGTTTCTTTTGCCTATGATGAGACCCCCGTTTTGGAGGATATTAATCTCAACATAAAAGAAGGCGAACACGTTGCCATTATAGGGGAGAGCGGTTGTGGTAAAAGCACTTTGTTAAAGGTTATTTACGGTCTTCTGCATATTCAGGTTGGTGAAGTGTATTGGGGAGAAAATCAAGTACTTGGCCCTCTTTATAATCTGGTACCCGGGGAGAACTATATGAAATACCTTTCCCAAGACTTTGATCTAATGCCCTATACCACTGTCGAGGAAAACGTTTCACAATACCTCTCTCGTTTTGAACCGGAAGTCCTGAAGAAAAGAACCGTAGAACTATTGCAAATGATAGAGATGGTCGCCTTTGCCGAAACCAAAGTTAAGTATTTGAGTGGCGGTCAGCAACAACGTGTTGCCCTAGCCAGAGTGCTGGCCCAAGAACCGGATATCTTACTATTAGACGAGCCTTTTAGCCATATAGACAATTTTCGAAAAAATGCCCTTCGCCGGAACCTATTTAAATATCTCAGAACCAAAGGGATTACTGTGCTTACCGCTACCCACGACCATAACGACATGCTTCCGTTTGCCGATAGGGTCGTCGTTTTAAGGGATACGAAGATTATCGCCAAGGACCACCCCAAAAATCTCTATCAAAGACCTCAGGATATCTATATTGCTTCACTGTTTGGCGAGGCAAACAAAATTCCGATTAATATCGTCAAATCCTACGCCGACACCAAGAGACGAATTATCGTATACGCACATGAATTTCGGGTATCTGAAAAATCCGGGCTTGAAGTTACGGTAACCAGTTCTTTCTATATGGGCGGTCATTATCTTATCGAAGGTGTGTACGAAAATCAAAATATTTATTTTCATCATCATCAAGCTATTGACGAAGGCACCGATATTTTCTTGAATGTTTCAATAGATGTAATAAATAAGCGAATGTCGGGCGGCTAAATTAGTGAAGTCTATCAACTAAAAAGTAGGTTTGGATAAAGAGTGCATTTTACAGGAACTTCAATTTAAGGCCGTACGCAGCAGTGGTCCCGGTGGGCAAAACGTAAATAAAGTTTCAACAAAGGTAATATTGACATTTGATCCGCGACACTCGGATGGGCTTAATGAGACCGAAAAAGAGCGTATTCTAAAAAAACTGGCTTCAAAACTGACCAAAGATGCCATCTTGCATCTGCAATGCGATGAAAGCCGCAGTCAACATAAAAACAAGCAACTGGTAATCGAACGACTTTTCGACACCCTTACCAAGGCATTGAAAAAGCCAAAAGCCCGAAAGAAAACCAAACCTAAAAAATCAGCAATCGAAAAACGGCTAAAATCAAAAAAGCGAACTGCACAGAAAAAAATGAATCGGGGAAAGCCGGATTTGGAATAGAATAGTGTTTCCGTACTTTAATTCAAGGCCATTACCCCTTTTGCAACTTTTTCCACTAGCTATTCTTCTGTAAGAACACCCAATGCAGAGAGCATTTTTCCAAAGAGTTCATTGTTGTCATAGAAACCTTGAAAATTGGTCGCCCTAGGGCCATAGGCAAAAATCGGTATCATCACGCCAGTATGATCGTCTGTAGTAAAATCTCCCTCAATCTCATTTCTAGCACTATTTCCTTGAGGAACACTCAACCCGCCAGTTTCGTGGTCGGCCGTAATTATGACCAGTGTATTTTTTTGGACATCGGCAAATTTTAGGGCCTCTGTAATTGCTTTGTCGAAAGCGATGCTTTCTTTGATAATGCCGCCAATATTATTCTCATGCCCATAGTAATCTATTTTCGCACCCTCCACCATCAAAAAGAACGGTTGCTGCTTTTGATTGAGGAAATTCAGCGTGTTCTTGATGGCTTCTGCCAATGGGGCCGGGGCCACATCTTTAGAAAATAAAAACCCTATTTTTTCCTTTTTGCTAAGGCCGATAGCACCTAAAGAAGCTTGCATTTCAAAATCGCCTATCCGCTCTTTTCCTTCCGATAACGAATCTGCAACGCTTATAAAAACAGACAATGGGGCCTTATACAGGTCGTTCCGTATTTCGTCAATCATCGAACGGTCTTTTTGATGAGCGTAAAAAGCGGAGGGTGTTGCACCTGTAATTTCATCAGTGGTCACAATCCCGGATACGAAGCCCTTTTCCGAAAGGATTTCGGTAATATTTTCCAAACGATTCCCATTTTCCCCCACTCCGATAGCCCTATTTGGGACTTTTTCGCCTGTGGCCATGGCCGTTGCCCCGCCCGCCGAATCGGTGGTGAAATCGTCACTTGACTGCGTTTTCAGAAATCCTATATTTCGCAATTGTGTCAAGGACAATTCCCCGTTATTGGTCAAAGTGGCCGCCGAAATTTGTGCTAGACCGTTGCCATCGCCTATAAGCAGAATTATGTTTTCAGGTGATTTCTCTTTTCCATCAGATTCGAAAGTCGGCCTATAAATCTCCGAAAAAACAGAATTTCGGTATTCCCTTTCCATTAGCGTGTTTAGATATAGGGCACATTCAAACGGTTTGTCGGTATTGATAAAATCCACTCCTAAATGCACAAGGGCTTTCCAAGCGGTCTTCGAATCCGGAGTGGCCCAAAAACGAAACGGTTTATTATAACTATGCGCTTTTTCTACAATGGCCTTTACGTTCAAAAGGTCTTTTTTCGTCATTCTACCTTTGCCATTCCAACTGGTAACATTTTTTAAACTTAAACTGATAAGCCCGATTTTATCAAGAATGTAGGAGTCTTCCAAAGCCTCTAAACTTTGATAGTCGAACAGAATAAAATCCGGATAATTCACATATTCCGAAGGTTTTGGCCGATTCCCCGAAATCACGATCGAAATAGCCCTATTATTTATGATATCAGGAAATTTTTTTAGGCTTTTAACCAGCGCATCGAGGGTGGTATAGGGTTCCGATTTAATATCTATAAGAAGCTGTAGTTCTTTTGTTTGTTGGTTTCCTAGTACCATTGCCTTTTTGAGTGGTTCTAAATATAGATTTTCAAAAGTTCGGTCAACTTTTATTTCTTCCGTTGTATGGGCCACGAACAAGGAGTTGTCAACCAAGAAAACATCGGTCTCTATGGAACTTGATCCCGCCGAAAAAGCTTTCCAAAAAGGCACATTTTGCAGGTAATCGTTATGAGAATGTATCTTGAATTCAGTCTCGCTTTGGGCGGGCAGCTGTTGTGATAAAAATAGAAATACAATAATTACGTTTTTCATACTTAGTTTGGTTATCACTCATTTTCAGAAAATAGCAACACATTACTTTTCGTTGAAAACACATCACCATCCAACCCTAGCATCTTTGCTATGGTAGGCGCTATTTGATTGCTGTACAATTGTTCGGTCGTATCAACTTCACCTTTGTTGGCAATACCTTTTCCGAAAGCGATTATCCAAACACTTCCCGCATCTTTCACATCGCTGCCATGACCGGTCCAGGTTTTCAGGTCTAAGGCGCCCCTTCCGTGGTCGGTGGTGATTATAAAAGCCGTCGTGTCTTTATAAAAAGGGTCACGCTGCGTAACATCCCAAAGTTCCCGTATAAAAGTGTCGGTAGTGTTGGCCGATTTGAGGTATGCTTCGTAGTCGCCGTCATGTGCAAAGTCGTCCGTTTCACCGTAGGCAATGTATACCAGTCTAGGATGGTTTTTCTTCATATATTCCAAAGCAAAATGATGTGTAAACGCGTCTAATCGAACCGTTCCCCATGGGCTCGGCACTTCCGGCTGTAATTCATTCAGGAAGCGCTCCCGGTCGGTCAGGTCATCACCTTTGGCCAGCTCAAAGCCAGCGTTAACGGGAACTCCGGAACGTTCCTCGTTTATGATATAGGGAAAAACATCCCAACTGCCAAAAGCAGCTACCTTGCCTTGGTACCGTGGGTCGGCATTGGCTATTTCCAATATGGTCCGATTTGGGTTGTTTATCTTATCGTTACTGTCGATTCGAGAATCATCGGCCTTTCCAGTCAAAATCTCATTGTATCCAGGATATGAAAACCACATTTTATTAGTCAAATCTACTTTGCTGCCTAAATTTCTATTCCCATGAATCTGTCCGATTTTGGTGACTTCCTTCCAAATAAAAGGAAAGAGATCCTCCCTTCGTTCTTTAAAAGCTTCGCGCCAAAATCGCTTTTTGAGTCCCATGGTATCGTGTACATAATCCGTATTAGTTACCAAAAGCGAATCGGCGCCTGAAAAGAGCTCTTGCCATCGCAAGCCGTCTAAAGTAATAAGTACGACTTTTGTATCCTTGTTTTGGGCTTTACCATGAAAAATGCAGCAGCAAAAAAAAATGAAAACAGGAACTAAGGTGATGTTTTTCATTCGTCTGTGTATTAAGAGGCTGTTTTAATTAATTTCCAAAATTTTAATGGATTCGCCATTAAAATTGAAGGTGTCTCCTTTTGATTTCCCCATGATAAGCTGCCCTATAGGAGCCGCAGCTGAAATACAAAACACGCTGATGCCCCCAAGAACATATTCTCCCGCCGATAGCGCCAAGAAATAGTCGGCCTTCGATGTCTTCACCCAACTACCTAAAATAATGGTTTCCGCTGGTTTAGCAAGGGGAATCCTACTCAATATCGCTGCCATTTTTTCGGCTTCCGCCAACTGATGGCCCAACTTTTCTCTTTCAAGCTGTAGCATGGCACGACCAGTTTCATGCTTATCTCCAGCACTGCTTTTCGTTTCTGAGGTTAGGGAATCTTGAACGCCAGCGATATTGTTCTTTATACGGGCTAATCTGCTTTGTACGTAATTTTTACAAAATTCATAGAGTTGTTCTTTTTTATTCATAAATCTCAATCTAATAGGTGGGCCAATTCATTTCCTACTGCGCTGCCAATGGCAATCCCCATTCCCCCTAGCCTTACACCACAGTATACATTATTGGACAGCTGTTTGATAATCGGTCTTTTTTTACCGCCCACACCCATAATACCACTCCAATTTCGGTCAATTTCGAAAGGGGTATCGGGAAGTATTACCTCCTTTAGCAATCGCCTTAGTTCTTCTTGAACTAAGGAAGTTCGACCAAATTCAGCCGTTGCCTCTGTGATAAAATCGAGATTTCTACCTCCCCCAAACAAAATTCTATTATCGATGTTTCTAAAATAATAATAGCCCTCGTCAAAATGAAACGTTCCCTTTATGTGTAAATTTTCGATGGTACGGGTCACCAGCACTTGCGCCCTTACCGGCTGTACATCTTCTTCTAACAGCTCTCTTGAAAATCCGTTAGTAGCCAGTAAAAGCTTCATTGAACTAAATTCAAACTTGGCTGTTTTTATATTGATCGTAGTGCCAATATCCTCAAAATCGGTGACGGTGATGCCATTTAAGATTTGTACCCCTTTTTCTTGCACCTTTTTCACCAAGGTGGCCATCATCTTTCCCGTATCGATCTGCGCCTCAAAAGTGTTCGTGATATAGTCCTGTTTTATGCCCCTAAAATGAAACGTATTCGGTGTACTTTGGAAGGCATCGGCGTTAAAAATCGGCTGTAGCAATTCATTTATCGAGGACATGTTTTGCCTGCATTGGTCGAACCTTTCCTGTTCTCTTTCGAGAAACAACTCATGACCGCCCCATTGTTTGTAATCGATGCAGGAATCCCCAAGCTTTTTTCGCAACAACCGAATGCCATCAAAGCGCATTTGAACCAATTCATAAACCTCTTTTTCGGTATGGCTTGTTAAATCGGCTAATAATTCTGAAATGCTCCCGAAACAGGCAAATCCTGCATTCTTGGTACTGGCCCCTTGGGGCAGTGCGCCTTTTTCCAAAATCAATATTTTGGCCTTCGGAAAACGATTGGCCAAGGTTAGTGCTGTATTTAGACCAACGATACCGCTACCAACAATTGTATAGTCGACATGGGCAAACAAGGTCTTATATTCCCAATAGCTTAGGTTCATACGACTAAATTACGAACAATTAAGTGGTAAGAACTCGCTAAAAACTAGGATTTGTTCTATGAGCGAAACACTGGTGAGCCAATATCCCAAACAGACCGAGGAGTCTGTTTCACATTGGAACAAAGCAATAGCCTAATACAGTTCGTTCGTTTTTAAGGAGCGTTTCACCGATGAATTACAAAAAAACAGGTCTTCATCTACATTCGATAGCCCTTACGAACCCATTGGTCGGTAAAGAGGCATTGATTCTCCACAGCAAATAACCTCGGGGCCTTCGGCTAAATGAAGGCGAACAATCCCACGAGGCCTTAGACGGACAAGAACTTTAGTTTCAAGGCCTTCGTCCGCACAATGGCTACATGAAGGATGGCAAGCCTCGGAGCATTTTAATTCTCGACTATCGAGTCAATTGTCTTATTGTATAGAATCTAATTGCCTTTTCAGGACCAATTGCGAAAGGATGTTGATTTCTGGGTTGGTTGCGCTAAGCTCCCCCGACACTGCCACTCGATTTCGTTCTTTTTGGGCTGCGAATAGCTTTAATTTTTCTAGATTCTGAAAGTACGCTTTCAATTGGGGCACATCTATATCTGAATTCAATTTTTGAAAATCTACCCGGCAAGCAAAAAAATTAGAACTGATTTGATCTTGGGTGGAGATGGCGCCTTTGAAGGTATCAAAGACCGTATACCTGGGGCCATCTTTTGTATAAAGATCATACAGGGGAAATGGGGTGAAAATACCGCTTGAATCGATTGCCTTTCGCTCTATCAGATAGTCTTTTAAACGCAATTGTTCAGCACCAAGATTTATATGCACCTGAGGCACTTGTTTTTCCCGCAATGTACGTTCTTCTACTTTTTCAAAATTAGCATCGTACCCAAAGGTAATAATCGTATCTGTTTGCTTGGTTGTTCCTGCTATTGCCAAACTAAAATATCCGTTGGTTCGGTCGGCAATTTCGTCGCTGTTTAGGGCGTTCTTTTGAAAAAACGCTATCCTAGCCATTGTAGCAGCGATTTCTTTCTTATTCAGGGGATTCTCGAAATAAGTATCAAAATACACTTGAAAAGAAGCATTGGTGGTGGTTTCGACAGTAATTTCAGGTGGAAATTTCTGGGGTGTTTCAGTGAGCAGGTTTCCCGCTAAAACGGCTTTACCATCTTCAAAATCTAGTGCTAGACTACTATTCCCAGTTATAAAGACCACATGACCGTCATGGTCGGCTAAGCTTTTGATCAACTCATGCGAACCATCGGTAATCGTTTTTCCTTGCGTAAGAATGTCCTTAAAAATAGTATGACAGGCCCCTATATGAAGTGCTGGAGCCATTGCCATAACCAATTGTTTACCATTCCATGCCAATACAATTTTTGAAGACGCTATTTTGGCGAAACGATAATCCCCGTTCGCCGTCTTTTCAACCGTAGCGGATTTCTTCTCGATTTCTCGTGCGATATACTCCTCAAACGCTTCTGAATTCCTGATATTAAGAGTGCTGAAAAATGTATTCTTTACATTGGGCATTGTAAAAAGCACCAAATTATAGGGCGACAGATCAATACCCTTATCAATATCATCACCATCCGAACCTGAGAATTTTGCGCGTTCGTAATAATAAATGGGCGAAGTAAGGGCATCTAAGACTATGGTTTCCTTTATTTCTTGGAGTCCGATTTTTATCGCACTGTTGGCATCTACATGTACCTTTCCAAGCAAGGAACTCGATTTCTTAATCTCTTTATACCCGAAATAGCCTAGCAATATTAAGGCAACAAGGACCAAGAATACTTTTGAGAACCGCTTCATATGGCTAAGGATCTATTCGACCAAGGCTTCGATCATATTCAGGAAGTAGTCAAAGCTGTTGTTGTGTCCTGTTGAAGCCGTATTCCATATCATTTCACCCTTCATGGTATTGCCTTTGATTTTTTCAAAGCGGAATTGCACGTCTTCGGTATTTTGGGTCAAAAATCCGATTTTATCGCGTAAATCGGAAGGGTACGACTCTATTGGAATTTGAGCGATGATTTTTTTCCCGTTTACATACATGCTACTGACATTTTTCTTCATGTTCTTCTTATGTTCACCGGAAAGTTTCGAAACGTAAGTGCCTGTATTTATGGCCATCATGTCCCGCTTTGAACTTCCCATAAAACACATGTCGTCTTTGAACAGCACATAAAGATCAAACGGAGATGACTTGCCCATTGTCGTAAACCTATACATGCCATTCATATCCTCTAATTCCCCTTCGTTTAGACCAATACGTACCAGTCTATTGAACAATTCTTTTTGTTCGGATGAGAACATGAACATAAAATCGGGTACGGTTTCGGTCTTGGTCTTTTCGACCTCTTTGGTATTGTAATCCTCATCATATTCATAATCGATGTAGGTGACCGTTCTTTCAGAAAGATCGTTCAAGACCAGCATCATATCGCCGCGAATGATTTCAGCCGCAGCTTCCTCATCGATCAATACAGAAAATAGATATGCTCCTAAAGAAATTGCATCGCCATAGGTATTCGACTCTTTGTTCGATACCAAGTTATTCATCATTTCTGGATACGCATTCAACATGCCCTCGGTACTCATATTCAGCGACCAATAGCCCAGCATTCGATCTTCGTTTACATACTGGGCGAACTTAGCGTTCAACTTCCCGTCGTACATCTGTTTGTACAGGCCGGCTATTTCATCATTCATGGTGTATACGGTCTTTATGGCGGCATGGTCTTCTTCAAAATCCAGTTTGGCAGTTATAGACATTCCCCCATATAGTTTCTCAATATCCATATAAGAATATGGATTAGAAGCGCCAAAAAGATAAGTAGCAGACATGGCGTCTTGATATATTTTACCAAAATCAGCAACCCAAGCGCTGGCCTCCTCGCTACCATTCCCGATACTTTTAAGGTAGCTGGGATTGTTCAAAATCGTACCTTGGGAATAATTCGCCGCCATAACCTCCATGGCCTTTTTTAACGTAGTTTCGGCAAGTGCTTTTCTTCTAAGTAAACGTTCTGCCTCGCGTTTCTGCATTCTTTCTTCCCTTTCTGCCTGCTCCTGTTTGTATGCCTCGCTATTGTAGTAATCGTTATAGCTGTCGGTCGGTTCAACAACCGTTTCTTCAATTACCTCTTCCGCTTCGGTGATTTCCATCGCCCCCTCTTCTATTTCTACCGCTACCGTTGTTTCGGCAATTGCCGCTTCGACCGCATTTGCAGCTTCTTCTGCCGCGTCTTCGGCTACAGCATCAGCGGCATCGTTAGCGGCCTCTGTTACTTCTTCAATAGGCGAGTAATTCTGATCATAGATGCCATAATCCTCATAATACTCATATGACGACGATTCGTTTTGGTCCTTAGCGAACATCAGTATTAGTGCATTTTCATTCCACAAAGTCGTTACCCCATCATATTCATCCTGAAAATAAGAGAGCCCATTGGTGCTCTGTATTTTTTCTTTTTCCGAGGTACTTAGTAGGTTTATAAAGCCTTGCGCATCTTTTAATGGGAATAGAAAGCAATTGCTATACACCCCTTCATCTACTTCTAAAAAGTAGTAAAAGTTCTTTTCGAGATCAAAACCTGCGTCTTCAATGGTAGTCACTTTACCGTCAGATTCCCTGCTTAACTCCTTCGCTAGCATTTGGCCTAGCTTGGAAGTGGTAAAGTCCTTCACGGATACCAGATTCGTAAGCCGCTCTCCCTTAATCGTAATTACGGCTGCCGCATCGGAAGGTATTTTAGAGCTTAAATCTTGGGCCGAAAGCCCTAAGGATATGCAAAATATACTAATTGTAAGAACTATTTTTTTCATTTGTTATGGGTTTTATCTGGTCAGTTGGATTTTATTTTGGACATTTTTTGAGCCGGTGATAAATGACATTGCATCAATACGTAACATCACGGCTTGCTTATTGGGCGCTATTTTTGCGTTTTCGTTGGAAACACTTTTAACCGCCTCCTTAAATCGATAGATACAAGTGTAGCTGGCATCTTCAAATATTTTTTTATCTTCTTCATTCAAGGTCGCAAACGACTTTTTGATGCTGGAGTCATACTTAAAATTACGTTGAAAGGTTCCTGTAGTTTCGTTAAAAGCGAAGTTTTCGGTAGTAAATGCGGTGCCCCCTTTTTTATTCTGCTTTTCAATTAGCTCTTTGAAGATATCATTGATGTTTTCTACTTGCTTAAAGTCGCAAGCAATGGTGAACAGGTAGTTATCCATATCCTTGGTTTTTTTAATATTGCTGATACCTTCCGTTTTTTCTAAATGTTCTACCACATCTTTCATCGCCTCGTTCATATCGTCTTCCGAGGGTATCTTGTAACCATTGATACTGTCCAAAAGCATTATAGATGCTAATTTGGTCTTGCTTTTACTCATATTCAGCGTGACCAACATACTGCCGCTACCATCGGGGTTCAGGTTGATCTCTTCCAGAATTTCAAAACAGCCGGTACATAGCAGCAGCATCGTAATAAGAGCGGTGTAGGCTAGTGTCTTTCGGAACATCTATTTCGTTTAATTGGTTGTTTTGTAAACTGAATTATCTGCTTAAAATTGTACAGCTTTTAAGTCAAGTTCTAGTCTGATACAAAAATACGTCGCGGTAATAGTATAACAGGGCTTGTAAACCGTGAAAGTGAATCCCTGAAAAAGGGGATAAAAAAAGCCCCGCTCACAGGCGGGG
>Ga0079203_1001501_pt1 | contig 17086 bp, 13 predicted proteins | sample PorBlaMBantryBay_FD_68602 | JGI IMG/M metagenome (GOLD analysis project Ga0079203, IMG submission 68602) | Marine algae microbial communities from Bantry Bay - Bantry Bay, Ireland | ecosystem: Host-associated > Algae > Red algae > Blade | place: Bantry Bay, Ireland
TTGATTTACATAAAAAAGGAAAAATATACCGTGGACTGAGAATGACGAACTGGGATCCGGAAGCCAAAACGGTACTCTCCAACGAAGAGGTAATTTATACAGAAGAAAATGCTCAACTCTACCATGTTCGATATCAGATAGAAGGGACTGAAGATTATGTAACGATCGCAACTACACGACCCGAAACTATTCTTGGAGATAGTGCCGTAGCCGTTAATCCCAAAGATGAGCGATATCTTCATCTTCATGGAAAAAAAGTAATCGTTCCCATCGTAAATCGAGCAGTACCAATCATTGCCGACCGATATGTAGAAATGGAATTTGGAACGGGTGCCTTAAAGGTTACCCCTGCTCATGATATGAATGATAATGAAATCGGTGAGCGACACGGACTGGAAACTATTGATATTTTCAATGAGGATGGAACGATGAGTGAAACGGCTGGTTTCTATATCGGAGAAGATCGTTTTAAAGTTCGGAAGCTGATCGTAAAGGATTTAAAAGCCGCCGATCATATTGTAGCAATAGAAAACTACCGCAACAAAGTGGGCCGTTCCGAACGAACCAACGCCATCATCGAGCCACGACTTACTTTGCAATGGTTTATGAGCATGAAAGAGTTTTCCAAAACCGCACTAGATGCCGTTGCGGAAGGAGACATCAAGTTCTTTCCAGCGCATTTTCAAAATATGTATAACAACTGGTTGACGGAAGACAACGTTCGCGACTGGTGTATCTCTCGTCAGCTTTGGTGGGGACAACGCATTCCTGCTTATTACTACAAAGACGAAATTTTCGTGGCAGACACACCCGAGGAAGCACTTAAACAAGCAAAAGAAAAAACAGGGGATAAAAATCTGACCATCAGCGATTTACAGCAAGATGAAGATGTATTAGATACCTGGTTTTCAAGCTGGTTATGGCCGATTTCGGTTTTTGATGGTTTTGACAATCAGGAAGAATTAGCCTACTACTACCCAACCAATGTACTGGTGACGGGATGGGATATTATTTTCTTTTGGGTAGCCCGAATGATTATGTCTGGCTATGAATATTCAGAGCAATTACTTGGTAAAGCATTCGTAGAGAAAAACGGAAAATTCCCTTTTGCAGATGTTTACTTTACAGGAATGGTTCGGGATAATAAGCGTCGGAAGATGTCGAAGTCTTTGGGGAATTCACCGGAAGCATTAGAACTAATTGAGCGATATGGTGCCGATGGGGTACGCTTTGGAATGTTGTCGAGTGGGGCAGCAGGGAATGATATTGTATTCGATGCACCGATTGATCCGGTTACAAAAAAGGCGTTAAGCGAAAGTGCGAAGTGTGAGCAGGGCGTTAAGTTTTGCAACAAAATGTGGAATGGTTTACGAATGCTAAAGGGCCTCGAACTGACGGATGAAAAACCTGCTGAAGACATCGAGCAAATTAATCAACTGGCTATGAACTGGATTGATAATAAATACCAGGAAACCCTCACACAACTAGAACGTCAATACGAAACATACCGCTTATCTGATTCACTAATGACCTTGTATAATTTTATCTGGAATGATTTCTTTAGCGAATATTTAGAATTGATCAAACCACAATACAAAGAAATCGCAAATGGCGAAAAAGCACAAGGCCCGCTCGCTCGTAACGTATATACACATGCGATAGATTTGTTTGAAAAAATCATGACGGTGCTGCATCCTTTTATGCCGTTCGTTACAGAGGAAATCTGGCACGAACTCCGCGACCGAAAACATGGAGATGACTGTATCATCAGTACGTATCCTAAAGCGCAAACCTTCAATGCAACATTGATCAAAAAAGTAGAATCAGCCAATGGCGTAATTTCTCGTATTCGTGCATACCGTAGCGAGAAAGGCGTAAAGGCGCATTTGCCATTAAAATTATTTGTAAAAAATACGATTGGCGCAAAAGAATTGTTGAATACCCCCGGATTGAAAGATGCCATTCTTAAACGAGCAGTTATCGAATCGCTCTCGCTTACCGATACCGAGAGCATCCCAGATACCGTCTCCTTTGTCATTGGTACCGAACAGTTTTTATTGGAGCTACCCGTGACGATTGATGCAGCTGCTGAAGTTGAAAAAGCGAAGAAGGAATTAGGACGACTGGAAGGAATGGAAAAAGGATTGGCGAAGAAACTGAGCAACGAGAAATTTGTCAGCAATGCTCCTCCCGCAGTAGTCGCAAATGAGCAACAAAAACTAGCAGATACCCGTGCAAAAATGGCTATCGCTCAAGAAACCATCGAAAAATTCGGTGGGGCAGGGTAGTGCCAGCTAAACCTATAAATTCTCAATGGCAGGTTATTTGTAATATGATAGTTAACATACTACTAATAATCTGCTACTATGAGAAAACACTATCTGGCCTTACTGTGCCTGATACTCTGGGGCATTCCCTATTGGTTCAAAGCGGAAATCATCCCCTTAGAGCTGAATTCTCGGGAGCCAGCCCCTAAGATCTTCGCCCGTCTAGCGGGTGGACTTATCCTGGTCGAAGCTACCCTGAACGGGCAAGCTGGTACCTATATCCTCGATACGGGTGCTTCTCACTTGTTTATTAATAAAAAAAATCTACTAGATAGTAATAATTACGCCGCTGGATTAGGTGCAGGTACTTCCATCAATGAAGCGACCATCTCGACCTTTCAGCTAGGAGCTCAAATTTATACAGACCAAATCGTCTATCAAATGGATATGTCTCATCTGGAACGGATCAAAGGTTGTCCCATCGCTGGGATTATCGGGATGGATATGTTGAGAGATTTTACATTACATATCAATTATGAAAAGGGTATTGTGGTGCTGCAACCTGCTGATATGACAATCATCGAGCAAGCAAAACCAACTAAAATTATTACACTCACCTGGCAAGAACACTTTCCCATCGTCGTCGTAACCGTCGATCAACAACCCTACAATTTTGCGATTGATACGGGAGCCGAGACGAATTTGTTTTTTGATAATTATGAGAAGCGCGTTGAAAAGATGGTGAAGCATAGCGCTGTGCGTAAAGTTTGGGGGATCGGTAATACGGCGGTACAGATGAAGAAGATTGAATTGACACAACTTCATTGTTTGGATCAAGTGTACTACAATCAGGAGTTTATGTTTGCTAATCTTACTGGTCTTAATCAGTCTTATGCCGTTTCATTGGATGGTATTTTAGGGTTTCCATTTTTAAAGAATCAATCGTTTACCTTGGATTTTCAGGCGGAAGAGATGCGGATTTGGTAAGAGGGCAGTTCTTTAGGAATGTTGATAAAATAAATTAAGACACTATGCTTCCTCTTTTTCCATCACTTACTTTTAAGAAATAAGACCTTTGAATAATCATATACCTAAGTGTAGTTTAAAAGTACTCTATTTACATGAAAAGTGTGCATAATAAAGCCCGCGGGCGGGCTTTCCCACCCTTTAGGCTTGTGACACCGTTTGTCACCCCCCATGTCGAAATTTACCATCAGGCAAACTCCTTCCATGTCCAACCTAGCGTTACCTTGGTCAGGATATAATAATCCAAATTTCATGTTGCGATTTTTTGTTTGTCTAATCTAGGCCAAAAACCTACAATGACTACTCAGATATTCTGTACAGAATGGAATTCCATTAAAATGACAAAGCGGGCCATTCCCACCCAGGAACGCACTGGCCTTATCGTTCAGCAAACATACAACACTTTTTGTTTAAAACAAAATATTTTGAAAACTATTATTAAAAATAGCTTTTAACAAATAAATCCTGCTATCTCCTACATCCTTCCTCACTCCATCTCAAACATCAAAACTAAAGTAGGATCAGAACGTTTAAAGCAGTGCGGGTTCTTTTTATAATTTAGTAGCTAAATATCCGCAAATAATTTTGACAAAAAACAACTATGACACATACCTATAACATCGAAGGAATGACCTGCAACGGCTGCAAAGCATCCGTCGAAAAAAATTTACTATCTATTCCTGAAATCACGGATGTAACCGTTGAACTGGAAAAAGGTCTCGCTATTATTCACACTAATAAACGTCTAAATATTACAGCGCTAAGACAAGTATTGCCCGCAAAATTCACCATTTCAGATCATCAGCCTTTACCACCAATATCGTCACCTTCCCCAATTGAAGCAACCGCAGAAAAAACCAAACTCCAACAACTAAAACCCTTATTCCTCATCCTCGGATACATCTCCATAGCCAGCGTATTAATGCACCATCAAAACTGGGATATATCTGCAATCATGCTGGACTTTATGGGACTCTTTTACATCGTTTTTAGCTTTTTTAAAATACTGGATTTAAAAGGTTTTGTGAAATCTTTTAGTATGTATGATCCATTGGCGAAGCAGATTCCAGCTTACGCCAACATCTATCCATTTATTGAAACCGCACTGGGATTGATGTTCCTACTCCGTTTCCAAATTCCAATTGCACTGGTGCTCACCCTTGTCATTCTCGGTATTACCACCATTGGGGTAACCAAGACATTATTAGACAAAAAAACGATACAGTGCGCTTGTCTCGGTACTGCATTAAAACTACCTATGACAGAGGCTACTTTTTTAGAAAATGCAATTATGATCGTAATGGCTGTAGTAATGCTGACTCAAGTAATTTAGGATCAAACATTCTTGAAAGACCATTCCCCGTTAAATTCCCGTTAATTACGTATTTTCGTACATCAAAATCTAAAAAAAAGCCTTTAAAAGGTATGGCTCACACACCAGACCATTTTGACGATTTTTTTAAGCAGCTTGGACGGCGGCGGATAGTGAAGGGTTCCTGGCGAATTCTGCGTTACGTATTGATGATTTTGGTCGTCCTGATGGTGATCGGATGGTTTGTTTTACAAAATGGATGGGTCCAGAATCGACTGATGGGATATGTGACTGATTACCTGAGTGAGGAGCTGGATACGAAAGTAGCCGCTAGCCGGATCGATTTTGACTTTTTTGATAAATTAGTGTTGGAAGGATTTTATGTCGAAGACCACCGTGGGGATACATTGTTGTTTAGTCGGGAGTTGAAAGCTTCCTTTGATGTCAACCTCCTCAAACTCTTTAGAAAGCAATTCGATATTGACGATATCTATCTCACCGATACTCGAATGAAAATCATGCGCGATACTGGAGAACAATTTAATAATGTTCAGGTTATCCTAAAGCGATTGGTCAAAGAGAAGAAAAAAACTGGACCGACCAACAAGGGTAAACTACCTCTATTATCTGTAGAAAATGTTTATCTCGACAATATTACTTTCCTTAATGATGATCGTGTCAAAGGTGAAGAAATTATTACCTTCCTCGACGGCGCACACATCGCCGTTAATTTCCTCAACCTGGAAAACGAATTGGTTGCCATCGATAACTTTACTTTGGAAGGACCCAACGTCGTGCTGATTCAAAAAGAACCCCATCCGCTTCCTATCATTCCTCCTGTCATAACGGTTGATTCGACAACAGAAAATACAGCAATTCCCACAAAAATTGATACCACAGATTTCAAACTGCTCATCGCCAACTTTGAACTGACTGATGGTGCTTTTAGTCTACGCAATTTCCGGAAAAACCCGACTCCTTCTACCACCAATCAAGAGCTGGATTTTAACAACCTTACGGTAAATAATATCCAAATTGATCTGGAAAATTTTTCCATGCAAGCGGGTGTTTTTGAAACCAAAATAAATAAACTACAAGCCCGTGAAAACAGTGGATTTGAATTGTCAAACCTATCTGCGGAAGTAGCTAAAGTAAGTACTCGAAAAATTGAATTCTCCGGACTCGACCTCCGTACACCGTATAGCTCATTACAAGATAAGCTATCACTAAATTATCGGAGCTACGAAGACTTTAAAAACTTTCCTGAAAAGGTACTTCTTCAAGGAAATTTTAATAACTCCCGGATTGCACTTCGGGATATTCTGGTCTTCGCCAAAGGATTAAAAAACAATGCTTTCTTTGCGCAAAACGCTGATCAAGTGGTAGAGATTGATGGAAAGATTCAGGGACGTATCAATTCTTTAAAAGGAGACAATGTTCAAATTCGATTAGGGGAAACAACTTTTTTAAAAGGGAGTTTTTCTTCTCGTAATCTGACCAAAAAAGGGGAAGAGTACTTGAGTTTTAATCTGGATAATTTTGAATCAGATATGCAAACGCTACGGCTTTTGATTCCAGGTTTTAATCCTCCGGCTAACTTTGACAAGATTGGCCGTTTTAAGTTTGATGGAAATTTCCTGGGCTTCTTTATTGACTTCGTGGCAGCAGGTAATCTACAAACAGAACTCGGTACGGCTACAATGGATATGCGAATGAACCTGCGGAAAGGACGAGAGATGGCACAGTATGCCGGAAATTTAGCGCTGCAAAATTTTGACCTGGGCAGATGGACTGGAAATAAAGATATGGGGATGGTGAGCTTCCAATCAAGAGTAGAGGAAGGACAGGGCCTGACATTGGAAACCGTAGATGCTAGAGTAGGGGGACTTATTAGTGAACTTACTTTTAAAAATTATCTGTACAAAAATCTTTCCCTTGATGGAGCTTTAAAAAGAAATCTATTTGATGGTAAACTGAGTATCCAAGATGATAATATCGATTTTACATTTGATGGGTCAGTGGACTTTACAGATAGTATCCCAAAATTTGATTTTGCTTCCCAAATTAATCGAATAGACATCAAAACACTTAATCTTTCGTCAAAGGATTTTGTGCTCAAAGGAAATACTAAAATTCAATTAACAGGAAACAACATATTTAATATTCAAGGAGACTTATTGTTACGCGATTTTTCTATTGTAAAAGATGGAACAGACACTTTTAGAATGGATAGCTTATTGGTCTTTTCAGAACTCTTTCCTGATACAAGACGTAGCTTTTCAGTTGGGTCAGATATTTTAGATCTAGAACTGGATGGTATCTTTGATATTCAAGAAGTACCAAACTTGCTCATTGCTTATTTAGAAGACAATTACGGTGGTCTTGCCAGTCGATTTAATATAAAAACCAATGGCAATACAATCAAAGAAAGTAAATTCAAATTCGACCTCGCTCTTCGTAATAGCGCCAACTGGACTCGACTGCTCGACCCTGATTTAGATACCTTAGAAAATATCGTCGCTTCTGGTTATTTCGATAATATTCGAGATTCCGTTTATTTGGAGCTGTCCGTACCAGGTATTCATTATAAAAATTTATATTTTGACGACATATTGTTGGACATTGAAGGGAAAGAAGATTTTAGTGACATACATCTTGAGGTGTATCATAGCAAAATCAATGGACAAAATTTTGAGCCGATAGAACTTACTGGAGAACTAGCCGGAGACACCTTGTTTTTTGAAGTTGTATCCACCAACTTTACCAGTGTCTTTGATGATTTAAAATTAAATGGTCAATTTTTCCCATTACCAGAAGAAAATTTTCAAATCAGCTTCTTTCCTTCCAACCTTGTAATCGTTAAACAACTCTGGGACATCGCACCGGATAACTATATTAGATTTGGTGAAAATTATTTGGAAACTAAAAATTTCGACCTTCAAAGCGGTGAGAAACGTATCAGTATCAATAGTATTGGAGAACGAGGGTTACAAGTCGAACTGGAAAATCTTAGCCTTGGCCTAATAGATGATTGGTTGGATTTCGATAAAATGAATTTTAGCCAAACCATCAATCTCGAAATATCTGCCGGAGATGTGTTCAATCTCAAAGACCTCCAACTCAATGCCATCGCAGATACCCTGGAAATTAACGGAGATGATTGGGGACAACTTTCCCTCACCGCCAACCTGCCAGACCTCACCGCTTCCACAGATCTCTATACCTCGATCACCAAAGGAGAGGAACAATTAATCGTTAAAGGAGCACTTTCTCCATTTAAAAAAGAAGGAAGAGTATTTGAGAATGACTTTGATTTTGACGTAAGTATTAAAAACTATAATCTCTCTATTGCCGAGTATTTTATTAGCAATATCATATCTGAAACAGTGGGTAAGTTTGATTCCGGCATTAAACTGAATGGAAAGTTTGATAAACCTAACATCAATGGTAGCATCCGAATCTATGATGCAAGTCTACGAATAAATTATACCAATACACGTTATGACATTCCCGATTCTTATACGACGATAAACAATCAAATTTTTGATGTGTCAGGCAACTACATGATTGACAGCCTCGGCAATCGCGCAAATCTCTACGGTGGTTTTCTCCATGACCACTTGAAAGACTGGCGGATGGGGGCAACGATAAGTGCGGATAAATTTTTATTCTTAAATACAACTAAAGAGAATAATCCGATCTATCACGGAACTGGAATCGGTAGCGGTAGCATCCGTTTTTCAGGCTCATTTAAACAGATTGATATTGATATAAATGCCAAAACAGGATTAGGTACCAAGGTGGTTATTCCAGTGTCAAATGCTACGAATGCCGCAGAAGTGAAATTTATCGAATACATTGAAGCAGATAAAAAAGAGGATGATGCCAATGCACGTCGTCGTACAGAACTTCGGGGCGTAGCCGTCAACATGAACATCGACATGACCGAGGAGGCAGATGCTATGCTGGTATTTGACGAACGGGCAGGAGATATTATGCGTGGTCGTGGAAACGGCAATATTCAATTTTCTGTTAACCGGCTAGGTGAAATATCCATGTATGGAACCTATGATATTGTACAGGGAAATTACCTTTTTACTTTATTAAATTTAGTAAACAAACCCTTCGTGGTAAAAGAAGGTGGAACCATCCGCTGGGAAGGTGATCCTTATAATGCCATCATTGATATCGAGGCAGAGTATCGGGGATTGAATACTTCTTTATCTAACTTTATTTCAGAATATCTGGATGGAGTCAATCCTGGAGAACTAGAACTGGAAGCGCGTAAAAGTCAGAACGTATTGTTGACGATGTTTTTAAACGGCCCTCTGAAACAGCCCGACATTAATTTTGATATCAGCTTCCCCGGCTTACAGGGACAGTTGGAAAATGTGGCAGATTCTAAGCTCCGTATCATCCGACAGGATCAGGCAGAACTCAATAGACAGGTTTTTGGGTTGCTCGTGATTGGTGGCTTTCTGCCTTCTAGTAATAGCAATGCACTAGCTGGTCGTGGCGACCTTATTCCCATCAACACAATTTCAGAATTATTATCCAATCAATTATCTATTCACCTTACGCAATTGCTTTCGGAAGTTTTTACAGACGTAGGGTTTATCTCCGGTGTAGATTTTAATATTAATTATAATGTCTATGATAACGAACTCAGCCTAACAGATAATGGTCTTCCTCGGACCACCGGAAGTGCACTCCAGTTACGTCAGTCTCTCGACTTATTTAATGACCGACTTACTGTACAGGTGGGAGGAAATATTGACTGGGGGAGTAACTTGGTAGAAACATCCAACTCGGCTTTCCTCGCTGGTGACGTAGTCATCGAATACGCAGTGACCAAAGATCGTCGCTTCAAAGTCCGTGCTTATCAACTCACCGATGCCACCATCCTGGGCCGCCGGAATAAACGAGGACTAGGCATTTCCTGGCGCCGGGAATTTGATAATATTAATGAGTTTTTTAAAAATATGAAAAAAGACGCGAAAGATAACCTGAAGTCAGAAGGAAGGAAAGCCAACTAGCCAATCTTGACCAGTTGGCTTTCCTCCAACTTGTTACACGCTCAAAAATTAATTTTAGGAAGTCAAAACGAACAGTTATTAGTTCCACGTCCCTTAAACAAGCGCTTAATCCAGTTTCATAAATTTAGTACTCACCCTAAGTCCTCTTTCAGAAATAATACTAACAAAATAAGTCCCTGCCTGAAAAGATTGTACTTCGTCCAACGAAATAGTAACCATACCAGCATTCACTTCCGTCGTACCATTAATCATCGATCGTCCAGTTATATCCGTCACTTGATACTGCACCAATTCTTCTTTAAATTCACTCATACGAAGATAAAGTGTACCGGCCACAGGATTAGGAAAGAGTTCCACACGCTCCGATTTTAACTCAACCACCACTATATTGCTATAGCTAAAAGCGCCATCGACATCTACCTGCTTTAACCGATAATAGTTAAGACCAGCAAATGGATTGGTATCCGTACTGGTATAATGACGAGCAAGCGTAGTTGTTCCAGCACCAGTCACTTGAGTTAGTGAAGTAAAGTTTCGACCATCAGTAGATCGTTCTATTTGAAAGTAATCATTATTGATTTCGCTGGAGGTTGTCCATTCCAAATCTACCGTTTTGGCAGAAGGCTGGGCGGTAAAGCGTACTAATTCTACAGGTAAAACAGATTGTCTTTCATGAGCACCCATATCGACTGTATTTATCATCCGCGTATTCATGGCAAAGTCCATTACTGTACCAGCAGGAAGGTAGCTATTTTCTCCTGTGTTAATGGCTACTGAAGCAGCATTCAGCGAAAAGTCTCCACCAGCGGCATTAATAAAGAGAGGGTCTGCACTAAATAGAGAACTATTATCACAATCAAGGGTTTCGTTTGGATCGGTAAACGCAAGTGCATTACAATCCACTTCCTCAAACAAAGAATTTCTAACCACAATGGTTGGAGTAGAAGGATCTGTTCCACTCATTCCAAAAATATCATTATAGCCAGCAGCGTTTTTCCAAAAGATACAATTTTCTACAGAGGTCACTCCATCAGAATTGGTAGATTCATTTTGATAAACCGCACCTCCAACGTTAGCCGTATTTTGATAAAAAGTAGAATTGATAATTTTGGTATCACCAACCGAGTTGTTGGACGTCAAGGAGTAAACCGCTCCCGCAGAACTATTTGAAGTATTACTATCAAAAATACAATTGACATAGCTAAGATTAATGACACTCCCAGCACCTTTCACAAAAGAATAGGATGCTCCACCTACACTACTACTACCGACTGCTCTGTTTTCACTAAAGCGAGTGGCCGAAATGTTGATGTTCAGAATACCTCCATTTGCACCATGGTAGATTGCACCTCCAAAGTGTCCACTGTTATTTTCAAAATAAGATGCAGTTATGGTTAGACTAGTATTTTCTCCGCTTCCGTTTGCACCAATATACATGGCACCACCACTATTTCCAGCTACGTTATCAATAAAGTTGGACTTATCAATTGTTAAAACTGCATTACCATCACTGTACAGTGCTCCACCTTGTTTGATTGCATAGTTATTGATAAAAGTAAGATAGGATAAAGTTGGAGAAGAGCTATTGGAGTTATTAGACATGGCATTAAAAAAACCGGCACCACTTTTTTGTTCTTGCAATGCACTCACCCCTACATCCGCATTACCATCCCGAATGATAAAACCGCTAACGGCTGTTGCCGCTGAAGCATTTTGGGTGTATAGCACCGTATGACTGTTATCACTAAAATCTCCTGATACGCCAATGTCACCACTTAATGTAGTACTTGTGCTGGCTGGATTCCACTGACTCAGACTACTTTCATTGCCAACAAATCCACCATAAAGCTTTACGCCAGATGGTACCTGAAAATAAGTGTTTCTGTCTGTCCCCGTAGTTGGAAGATATACGCCATTTTTCACCCAAATTTCATCTCCACTGGCAGCAACTGCCAAAGCAGACTGCAAGTCTCCATAGGCCGTAGCCCAGGAAGTTCCATTTCCACCGGTTAATCCGCCATCTACAAAAATAGTAGCGGCTGATAGTGATGAAAAAGAAAAGAGGAGTAAAGTAACAAACGTGTAAGTAAGGGTCTGTAAGTGATTGGTTAAAATCATGTAGTCGTAAGTTTTGGTATCGGTAAAAACCGACCTGTAAGTGTGGTGTTAAAAATTTCCTAAGTCTTGTAAGTTTGGTGGGAGAGGAGGAAAGTAAGAAGGGGAATTGTTTGGTTGTCGTAAGTAAGTTGTAAGTAGATTCAATACAAAGATGGGGGTAATTGGAGATGCATTGCTATACCCATTAAAGTGTATTTTATTAATATTTAATAATATATATGTTTAAATAATTGAAAATTAGGTCTTTATGGTATTTTATGTAAAAATACTTTACTCAGATGGGTATTTCTTTATTATAAAATCTTACGTATATCAAGTAATTAGCCACTTATTTTCATTTGAAGCCACAGGTTTACAAAGCTTTAAAAGCTTCGTAAACCTATTATTACAAACCTAATTACGTAATATTTTAAATATCTTTACCCGAATAAAACCAAAAAATATGAAAATTTGCTATACGATATTTCTTTTATTTGCCGGAACAATAGTCTACAGCCAAGCTAGACAAATACCTATTGATACCGCTATCATAACCAAGCATACGACTACGGTCAAAGGACAAAATTTTCCGTACACCGCCAAAACGGGTACGCAGCCTGTTTGGGATGAAGAAGGAAAACCTATTGCGACGCTTTTCTATACCTATTATACAAGAGATGTCAAAACGCCTGGCACCCGTCCATTGATTTTTTCATTTAATGGTGGTCCGGGTTCCGCATCGGTTTGGATGCACATCGCCTATACCGGGCCACGGATTCTAAAAATTGATGAAGAAGGATATCCCATTCAACCTTATGGATTTAAAAGCAACCCTAACTCAATTCTCGATGTCGCTGATATTGTTTTTATTAATCCAGTAAATACAGGATATTCCAGATTGGTTCCCAACGAAAAGGGAGAAATGCCCAATAATAAATTGTTCTTTGGTATCAATGCCGACACGAAATATTTAGCAGAATGGATGAATACATTTGTTTCTCGTAACAACCGCTGGGAATCTCCTAAATATATTATTGGCGAAAGCTATGGAGGTACACGGGTAATGGGATTGTCTTTAGAGTTACAGAATTCACAATGGATGTATCTGAATGGTGTCTGAAAACAATAATGTCCGAGATGATTTGCGGCAAGCAATGGCACAGAATCCTTACTTACAGGTATTGAACCAATCAGGCTATTATGATGGGGCGACCACTTATTTTATGGCAAAATATACCCTGACACAGATTGACCCAAGTGGAAAAATGAAGGATCGGTTCTTCTTTAAAGGTTACCGAAGTGGCCACATGATGTACCTGAGAAATGAGGACTTGATTAAAGCCAACGAAGACTTACGGGAGTTTATCAAATCATCAAGCGCAGGAGGAAAGGCAGCAAGGTATTAAACTGGATTAATCATCAAATGCGGGTACTTCTTCTGTTTGATAAAATAAGGTACGTTGCAATTGCCAATGGTTATTTCGGAATACCCATATTTGGAGCAGTGGACGAGCATAAAGAAGCGTTCCTTTAGTATCGTAGATCGACCAGAATAAGTTAGCAGTAGCTACTTTGGTGCCGGTATTCGTTTCTAAAATTTTTGCTTTGACTTCCGTAGGACTTGTTTTATAAGACTCCTTCATGATGGCCAGTAATGCCGACTTGGTCCCTTGATAAACGGGTGATAAGCTTTTAAAATCATCCGCATATAGCTGATTAAGGGCCTCGAAATCACCGCTGTTTTCCGCACGGATAAGTTGCTCAATAGCAGTGTTGATAGAAATAACAGCGATTGGCGCCTTATCGGAAATCGTTGTTTTCGTAGTTTTACAACTTCCAAATAAAAAACAAAGTAATACGATACCAACCCATTTATGCCAACTCATCTTAAATACTTTTTTCATGGTAAAAATTTTTATAAAAATCATCAAGTGGTTCTTTCTCTTAATCATCCTTCCAATATTGATCTACTTATTAATGGCCGTATTGCTTTCTTATTGGGGAACCAACCCAGACAAATTGAACTGTATTGCTGACAAAAGGATTTATGTTTCTTCTAACGGAATGCACGTAGACCTTGTTTTTCCAATTGAATTGTTAGATAAAAAAATGGTAAATCAATTATCACCAATTACTACCACAAAATATTACGCCATAGGGTGGGGCGACAAAGGTTTTTATTTAGACACCCCCAGCTGGTCGGAGCTTAAATTTTCCACAGCGGCTACAGCCATGTTGTTTCGTAGCCCGACGGCCATGCACGTGACACAATACACAAAGATAGAAAAACACTGGATACCTATTTCTGTTTGTGACCAACAAATTCAAATCATCAATCAGCATATCGCCGAAACCTTCGAACGTGATGCTAATGGAGCTATTCAGGAAATTGTAGATGCTGGCTATACACCAGAAGATCGGTTTTACGAAGCGCATGGAAATTATACGGGAATCAAAACCTGTAATATTTGGGTGAATCAAGGATTGAAAAAAGCAGCTATTAAAACCTCGCGGTGGTCTCCGTTTGTGTTTGGCATTTTGCATCATGCGAAGGGCGCAGCGGAGCAAAGAGATAATTGACTACAGATCACTAAAAGATCAGCAAAAGAAGCGATAGGGAATGGGTCAAAATGCTCTACTTAACATAATATTAATTATAGGAAATAAACGCACTTTTAAAAATTAATGGAAATCACGTTAAAGAGCAGAAACCATTTCGTCTACCGTAACTTGGGCAAGTATAAAATTCTGGAAATTCGATTGATGATGGTATAAACTTGAGCTTCTATCAATTTCTGGTCATAATCCGCTGAGCTGATATGCTGGATGGTTGAAATCAATCTATCGTCCATTGTAGCTCTAGTAGCATCTTCTGAGGAAATATATCGCATACTCCAGTTTGCAAATTGAGGAACTGCTGGTATAAGATGAATGGTATGTAAAACGTCATGGCGAGCATCCGCAGCGATAATCGCCATGAGCTTGGCCAACGGTTCTTTTTCTCCTTCTAAATATTGTACAAATTGATTGTTTCGAGCGGTTAAAAATCCGGTGATTCCAGTTTTTTTATTCTTTACAGCAGCTTTTGTAGCAATTTCAATAACATCCTCTTTGTCTAGTGGATGAGTAAGCTGACTGAGGTAAATTAAGGCATGAGTCATTGTATAATAGCTTAACAGGCGCTTAGATTCAAAGCAGGATTACCGCTGCTTTATTTTGCCTCAAATATAAATATTTGTGAGAAAAAAACATCCTATAATTGTTTTTTGAAAAAAAAGAAGATCATTTAAATGTCAAATAGTAGCATCAGAGTTTCTAGAAATACTATTTATAATGGTATTAAGCTGCGTAGCCATTAATTCCTCACTATAATCTTCTGAGACAAACTGCTGAATAGTTGACATAAGCGTGTCGTTCATAGTCAGTCTCTTCACATCTCTAATAGGCACATAGCGCATATTCCAGCCAAAAAATTTAGGAAAAGCAAATTTGAGTGGTACTGTTTTTAGAATCTTATGGCGTGGATCGTCTTCAATTACGGACATTAAATTATAGATTGCTTCTTTTTCACCTTCTATATATTGAACAAAGGTATTGGCGCGGTATATCAAAAATCCAGTGATTCCAGTTTTTTTGTTATTGAGGGCAGATTTTTGCGCAATATCTTTAGTCACTTCTTCATTTATTTCTATTGTGGCTTGACTGATATATATTAAAGCATGAGTCATCTGAAAAGGCTTAGAACTTTCAAAGGTTTTACAATATTATTTTTTACCTTAACAGATGAAACTCGATTTTGTTAAAAAAAAGTCACCTGAATTATTTATAAATACTCAGGTGACTTTGTCTGGAAAAAATGATTACACACTACCCTTCTGCCTGATAAAAAAATTGCTCCAGAACAATCTTTCCATCCTTAACTTCATACACACAAACTTCACTATCCTGTGCTCGTGGTCGTCCTTTCATCTTAACATCCATTCCCATGGTCAGTGTGAAAAAGTTACCAGCTACAACCGGATCAGATACTTCAACCCCAAATATTTCCTCTACGCTGTTTTCCCAAGCTTCTCCTTTTGCTCGAAATTCTTCCATACCTTCAGCACGTTGCGTAAGCATCGCACCCTGTGGCTCAATACTGACAATTTTCGGTGAGTACAATTCTTCAACGGCTTTTTCAAATTGACCTTGACGGCAAAAATCAACCAACTGATTTGCGATTTCTTGTGTAGACTTCATGATGTAAAATTTTATGGGGTAATACTACCCCGTTTTAAAAATAACTTGTTTCAGCCACAAGATAAAAAACAAGTATTAAAAAACAAATTTATTTTTATTTTTTATTTTAAAACATTTTATGTTTTGCGCGATTTAGTAATAGCCGAATCATTGTTTGACCATTACTTATCTCAACCTACTGCTTAGAAAGCGCGGCTTTAGCCATTCCCGCAAACATAGCGATCAGCAAAACCAATCCAATAATACTTCCAATCGGATTCTCTATCCAAGAAGGTTGATCGGTATTAACATCTGGGGAAATGCCTACGTCCTTAATCTGTGCGATAGCTAGGGTTGCCATAATCATTAAAAGGAATAGGACTGGAAGTGATCTCTTAATTAATTGCATCGTTTTATTTTTTTATAATCAGAATTTAGAAAAAACGCAAGTTACTAAAATAATGAGACGGTAACTTTTCTGGGCAGCTAATATTTACAATTAGTTAATTGAAAAACCTACTTCTTCTTCCACCCGTCCTTCAAACTCACCGTTCGATTAAACACCAGCTGGTCTGCCGTACTATCTGGATCTACACAAAAATATCCCATTCGCATAAACTGAAACCGATCTCCGGCCTTTGCAGTCTTCAGACTCGGCTCTACATACGCCCGCTTAATCACGGTAAGTGAATCTGGGTTAAGAAACTCCGTAAAGTCCTTATCCTCATGCGCCAGTGGACTCTCCTCGGTAAATAACCGATCATACAACCGAATCTCAACAGGAACGGCCTCGGCCATAGACACAAAGTGAATCACGCCTTTGCTCTTGATACCTGAGTTACCTGAACCACTTTTACTCTCTGGAAAATACGTTGCATGAACTTCGGTTACCTTCCCCGCTTCATCTTTTACACATCCAGTACAATTCACAATATAAGCTCCTTTTAAGCGAACATTTCTTCCTGGTCCCAGCCGGAAATACTTCTTCGGCGGATCTTCCATAAAGTCTTCCCGCTCAATATAAAGATGCTTTGAAAAAGGAATCATTCGACTTCCTTGTGATTCATCTTCCGGATTATTGATAAGCGGCAGCTCTTCCGTCTGATCGTCTGGATAATTGGTGATAACCA
>Ga0079203_1001522_pt1 | contig 16849 bp, 17 predicted proteins | sample PorBlaMBantryBay_FD_68602 | JGI IMG/M metagenome (GOLD analysis project Ga0079203, IMG submission 68602) | Marine algae microbial communities from Bantry Bay - Bantry Bay, Ireland | ecosystem: Host-associated > Algae > Red algae > Blade | place: Bantry Bay, Ireland
CTACCCGCCAATGGCGATTTGTTGGGCTGATTGGCATACGCCTCGCGCAAATCCGAATTTCCACTACTCTTGAATTTTCCTTTAATTAAAAGGATCAATCCAATTACCAGAACCATAAAGCCAGCTAATAACGCTAAGAGCGTAGTACCTGTAACTGCAATGTCCATAGTTAGAAATTTTTATTAATAAATCGTTTAAAAAAATACAGTCCCAAAAAGGAACCAATAATATTAGCAATAATATCCGGCACTTCAAAATATCTATTAGGAAAAAAAGTATATTGGATAACTTCCATACCAATTCCATATATAATACTCACTGCCAGAGCGGTAATCATACCTGTTTTAACCAACGGTAAGGTACGGTTTTTTGTAGAAGCTCCTAATATTAGGATGCAAAATATTCCATAAAAAACCAGATGTCCTACCTTATCTACTGCGATATAATCCCAAATACTAGGTGGTAGTTGGATACCTCCTTTCGTAGAAAGGAATAAGATAAGTAGGCTCCATAGGATTGCTGGTAAATAATATTTCAAAACAGAAGTCTGATTAAACACCTTTGCACACCTATATTATAAAGATGCAGTACAATTAATTTTTGGTGGGTGAAAAAAATATTTTTTCAATAAAATTTAATTATATCCAATTCCTTGGACACCTGCTGTTAACTAATCAGGGTAGTATATGCGGTTGCATCAAGTAATTCTTCCAATTCGGATGCATCACTCAGTTCAATTTTAACAATCCATCCTTTACCATAAGGCTCTTTGTTAACCATCGTTGGGTTATCACCTTCGTTTTCATTTAATTCGTCATTAAATTCCAGAATTTTCCCAGAAACAGGCATGAATAGGTCAGAGGTCGTCTTTACTGCTTCTACCGTACCGAAGACCTCCTCTTTGGCAAGGGTTTCTCCTACCGTTTCTACTTCCACGTAAACCAGCTCATCTAGCTCCCTTTGTGCGAAGTCAGTGATTCCGACAACAACAATATTATTGTCCTCTACCCGAATCCATTCATGATCCTTGGTATATTTTAACTCTTTTGGTGCATTCATTTTCTTAAGTTTTAAAAACAATTGGCCCAAAAATATATTTTTTTGAGCCAATTACAAAGTCTTTTCAATTATTAAGCAGTTATTGAACTATTGATATTAATTCATAGTTATTTCTTCTTCCTGCTTTTTCAGGAACTCCTTTACCCATTCTGTTGTAACAGACTTAGGACGTTCCAATGGAAAGCCAAGGGCACGAGACCAACATAGTGCAGACAGTACGCCAAGCGCACGAGAAACACCGAAGAGTACCGTATAAAAGCTGTATTCTGTCAAGCCATAATGAACCAGAATAGCTCCAGAGTGCGCATCTACATTCGGCCAAGGATTTTTCACCTTACCCAATCCCTTAAGGACTTCCGGAATAACATCAAAGCATTTCCAGACCACATTTACAATATCAGAGTCTTTGATATAATCTTCAGCGAATTTTCTTTGGGCAGTAAACCGTGGGTCAGGTTCACGCAATACAGCATGTCCATAACCGGGAATTACTTTACCAGCATCCAAGGTCTTATTGACATACGTTTTGATTTGTTCTTTGGTAGGCTGACGGGTTCCTAGCTCGTCAATCATTTCAAAAATCCACTTGATTACTTCCTGATTAGCAAGCCCATGAAGTGGTCCTGCCAGAGCATTCATTCCTCCTGCAAGGGAAAAATAACAATCACTAAGCGTCGATCCAACTAGGTGCGTAGCATGTGCGGAAGCGTTACCTCCTTCATGGTCTGCATGAATCGTTAGGTATAAACGCATTAACGATTTAAAATCTTTTTTATCAATTCCCAGCATCTGCGCAAAGTTTGCTGCCCAATCTAACTTAGGATCTGCAGCAATATGGTTGCCTTTATGGTAGGTGCGTCGGTAAATATACGCAGCTACTCGTGGTAATCGAGCAATCAAATTCATGGTATCCTCATAAGTCGGATCCCAATAATCGTGCTTACTAATACCTTCTGCATATCGTTTTGCAAATACACTTTCAGATTGAAGTGATACGATCGCAATGCTAAATTGTGTCATGGGATGTGTATCCGCAGGCAGCGCGTCCAGCACTGCAAAAGTGTGCGCAGGAACCGTGGCACGTTCTCGCCATTGTTCACTTACCCAATCCACTTCCGCTTTAGTAGGAATCTCTCCTGTAAGCATCAACCAAAACAATCCTTCCGGTAATGGTTCTTTATCTCCATCTGCAGTAGGCAATTTTTCACGAAGCTGTGGGATAGAATAGCCTCGGAATCTAATTCCTTCAATAGGGTCGAGATTAGAGGTTTCCCAAATCATACTTTTTACACCGCGCATTCCGCCAAATACATTTCCAAGTAAGACATCTCCTACTTTTTTATCCCGATGTGTTTTGAGCAAGCTTTTCACTTCGGCACGTAGTGCAATTGCTTTTTCCGAAAAATTCTTTTTTAATGGATCCATTTTAATAAGTAGCGTTTTATTTAAGTTAAAGCTAATTTTTATTTATAATAATATATATAATAACTAATTAACCTACAATAGATAGAAAAAGTTTAGTTACTTGTTTTTTGATTTAAGAATCAAAATCATATTCCAGTTGACGCATCGCTTGTTCGATATCCTTCTTGGAGGCACCGGCAGCGTTCATCTCTTTATATAAAGAAGCTTTTTGTCTTCGAATTTCCATACGTTGTCCGTGATATACCTTCAATTGTTCTTTAGTTAACAAATTTTGGATAGCAATTTCATTCCCTTTATGGATACCTGCTAGTTTTTGCTGATATTTTTGATGGTCGCTATTTTCCAGAGTAACGATTTCAGACAATTGCTGGTCTTTTCGTTGTTGAATCCGAAGTACTTTCTTTTGCTGGGCATCGTCCAAACTAAGCAGCGCTGTTAATTGACTGGTTTTTTCCAATGCACGAGGCGTAGTTACAATTTCGGTCTTTTGCGCCTGTACTAAAAAGGCTGCAAATACACAGCATAGGCTAAGGATTATTTTTTTCATAATTTTACGACTTTATATATAAATTAATTATAGTTACTAAAAGGCAAAATACAACTTTATGTTGATTACTCTAAACAGAAAGATAAAGTTCTGGGAAAAAAACAGATAAAATGATAATAATTGACGAGATTTTGATAAGTGATGCCGTGGTTGACACCCATTTTCTCTGTAATCTTACGGCTTGCAAGGGGGCATGCTGTTGGGAAGGAGACTTTGGAGCACCGCTTGAAGAGGCAGAAATGAAAGCATTAGAACGTATTTATAAAGATATTAAACCTTTTTTGGAAAAGGAAGGTATTAAAAGATTAGAAGAAAAAGGGTTATTTACTTATTTTGAGGAACCAAAAGAATATGGAACAACCCTGCTCGACAACGGAGCCTGTGCCTACCTCACCAGAGATCAATCCGGTATCGCTCAATGCGGTATCGAACAGGCTTACAAGGCTGGAGCAACGGATTTTTATAAACCAATTTCTTGTCATCTCTATCCTATTCGGGTTAATAAAGACGAGGATAAAGCTTTTGAGGCATTGAATTATGATGAATGGGATATTTGTAGCGCGGCTTGTACATTAGGGAAAAAGAAACAATTACCGGTATATCAGTTCGTCAAAGAGGCATTGATTCGAAGGTATGGTGCGGACTTTTATGAACAACTTGACGCAGCGGCAAAACACTTAAAAAGCGGACTGCTTAATAAGGATTGATTTTTGGTTATTATTTAAGGAATGTTGACAAAAAATTTTAAAAAAATATGGATTTCACGACTACAATCACCGATCAACAATTAGATACCTTTATCGAACAAGCCTTGCATGAAGATGTACGCGATGGCGATCATACTTCTCTGGCTTGCATTCCACCCAGCGCACGTACGCGTTCCAAACTCCTCATCAAGGATGCCGGAGTAGTAGCAGGTGTTCAACTAGCTCAATACATTTTTAAAAAGGTAGATCCTAAAAGCTCCCTTAATTTATTTATGAAAGATGGAGACAGTGTTAATTTTGGAGACATCGTTTTTGAGGTTGATTGCAATGCTCGCGCCATGCTGATGGCCGAACGGTTGGTACTTAATACCATGCAGCGAATGAGCGGTATTGCCACACTTAGCAATCGATTTGCTTTTGAAGTAGAGGACTTGGATGTGAAAATTCTGGATACCCGTAAAACGACTCCGTTAATCCGTTTTCTGGAAAAATGGGCGGTCAAAATCGGTGGTTGTCATAATTATCGATACGGTCTCTACGATTGGATAATGATTAAAGATAACCACATTGACGCTTGTGGTGATATCACTACAGCGATCCAGCGAGTCCATGAATATTTAAAGAAAAACAATCTTGATCTAGGAATTACTGTGGAAGTTCGAAACTTAGTAGAATTATACGAAGTGATGAAAGTAGGCGGTATAACCCGAATCATGCTGGACAATTTCGATCTCCCTATTTTAAGGGAAGCAGTATTGACCATTGATGGAAAATTTGAATCTGAAGCCTCTGGTGGAATTACCATTAACACGGTTCGAAAAGTAGCTCAAACCGGCGTAAATTATATCTCTTCCGGTGCGTTAACCCATTCGGCACAAAGCATGGATATTAGCTTAAAAGTGATGGAAGAGTTGTAAATAACTGTTCTTTTTATTTTTAAAAATTTCAATATAAAAAAAGCCCACAACAAATGTTGCGGGCTTTTTTATATAAAATTATTAGGTCGTAAAGCTTATGCTAGCGTCTGTTTCACTTCAATAATTTCGTAAGATTCGATTACGTCTCCTACTTTTATATCATTGAAATTTTTGATAGACAATCCACATTCCAGTCCGTTTTTGACTTCTTTAACATCATCCTTATGACGCTTGAGTGAAGCAATTTCTCCCTTCTGTCCTTCTTTTACTGGGAACACTACAATACCATCACGGATTAAGCGGATATGATTGTTACGAACCACTTTTCCTTCCTGCACATAACACCCTGCAATGGTTCCCACTTTACTAATCTTATAAACTTCTCGAACCTCCACCTGCGCAGTAATCTTTTCTTCTTTGGTCGGTTCAAGCATTCCCTCCATTGCCATTTTGATTTCCTCAATAGCTTCATAGATAATAGAATACATCTTGATTTCAACCCCTTCTCGCTCCGCAAGTTTACGCGCTCCTAAAGAAGGGCGTACCTGGAACCCAATAATAATCGCGTCGGAAGCAGAAGCCAACAGTACATCGGATTCGATGATTTGTCCAACCGCTTTGTGGATCACATTTACCTGAATAGATTCAACAGATAGTTTGATTAATGAATCAGCTAAGGCTTCAATAGATCCATCCACGTCCCCCTTCACAATCAGGTTCAGTTCCTTAAAGCTACCCAATGCGAGTCGACGACCGATTTCATCCAGTGAAATTCGTTTGTTTGCGCGAACCGCTTGTTCACGGTGAATTTGAGCACGACGAGAAGCCACCTGACGGGCTTCTTGTTCATTCTCCATCACTTTAAATTTCTCCCCAGCTTGTGGCGCACCACTTAGTCCAAGGACTAAAATAGGTTGAGAAGGGCCAGCTGTTTTCACTTTCTTACCTCGTTCATTAAACATGGCTTTGACCTTACCGGAGAATTCACCAGAGAGCATTACGTCGCTCTGTCTTAGTGTTCCTGTTTGTACCAAAAGTTTAGTAACAAACCCCCGACCTTTATCCAGTGAGGCTTCAATTACAGTACCGACAGCTTCTCGATCTGGGTTGGCCTTGAGTTCCAGTAATTCTGCTTCGAGGAGTACTTTTTCAAGGAGTTGATCAATATTTGCACCAGTTTTAGCAGAGATGTCCTGAGACTGATATTTACCCCCCCAGTCTTCCACGAGGAAGTTCATCTGCGCCAGTTCTCCCTTAATTCTTTCGGGATCAGCACCATCTTTATCTATCTTGTTGATAGCAAAAATAATTGGAACGCCCGCTGCTTGTGCGTGGCTAATGGCCTCCTTGGTTTGAGGCATAATATTATCGTCTGCTGCCACAATAATAATGGCAATATCTGTTACCTTGGCACCCCGTGCACGCATCGCCGTAAAGGCCTCGTGACCAGGTGTATCAAGGAACGTAATTCGTTTTTTCTCTTCTCCTACAAATACTTCGTGCGCACCAATGTGTTGGGTGATACCCCCAGCTTCTCCTTCGGCCACGTTCGCAGATCGAATATAATCCAGTAAGGAAGTCTTACCGTGATCGACGTGTCCCATCACCGTAACGATAGGTGCACGTGCTTCCAAATCTTCAGGAGCATCTACGATTTCGTCTTCCTCTTCCAGCTCTGATTCTGCACTGATAAACTCTACTTCATGGCCAAATTCTTCCGCTAGTAGTTCTATAATCTCCGCGTCTAGTCGTTGGTTAATAGAAACGATAACCCCCAGGTTCATACAAGTCGTGATTACCTGAGTAACCGATACATTCATTAGGCTGGCCAGCTCGGATACAGATACGAACTCAGTTAACTGTAGCTTACCCGTTTCCTTTTCGCTCTCAATCGTTTCCTGCTTTTCGCGCATTCTCTCGCGATTGTCACGTCTGATTTTGGAACGTTTATTTTTACCACCACCAGAAATCCGGGCCATGGTTTGTTTGATTTTCTCGTCAATTTCTTTTTGAGAAACTTCTTTTACTTCGTTGGTTCTACCACGACGGTTACCTCCAGAGCGGTTGTTGTTATTGCCTCCTCCACCGGAACGTTGGGTGCGATTAGGTGCATTTACAACCGTGGTTACTTTCTTACGACGACGACGACGTTTCGTAGCGTCAGTGCCTGTTTTTTTATCGTCTTTCTTCTTTTTCTTTTCAGGCTTTAACTTGTCTGCGTCAATCTTGCCGAGAATCTTTAATCCTTTAAGTTGAGGCGTTTTAGCACGAATTAAGTCCTCTCCTTTAGGCGTTGGCGTTTTATCATCGGTACTTTTAGCTTCAGCAGGAGCAGTTTCTTCTTTGGGAGCGGTATCCGATTTGACAGGTGGTTTAGTAGGTGGAGTGGGTTCTGGTTTTTTACTTTCTACTACTTCTTTTTTCGCTTCCGGTTTCTTTTCCTTTACCGGTTTTTTCTTCTTCTTGTCCAGATCAATTTTCCCTTTTATGGTTAAGCCATATTTGGGTCTATCTCCTTCTTTTTTGTTTTCCTCTTTCGCTTCTTCTTCTGGTTCTGGTGTTGGTGGAATTACTGCTTCCTCTTGAACTGGCACTTCTGCGACCACTTCGGGTTCGGGCGTTGGTTCAGGAACAGGGTCCGGTTCTGGTTCTGGCTCAGGAACAGTTTTGACTGGAGGAGGAGGGGGAGCGGTAAAGGTGATTTCCTTTTTAGGAGGAGCTTCTTCTTTTTTAGGAGTGCTGCGGGTGCCAATAATTAATTGATCTGCCTGTTCTTTTATGGCAGCAGAAGTCTTGAATTCCTTGAGCAATTCATTGTACATCTCATCGGAAACCTTAGCAGTAGGTTTGTTATCAATGTCAAAACCATTATCCGCCAAATAGTCGACGATGGTTGTTGTCCCTACATTTAATTCTTTTGCTACCTTAACTAATCTTTGGGCCATTCAATAATTTTTAGTGGCGAAGTGAGCGATATTTGTTAATGATAGACAACAGCCTTATCCGATAAGTAAGTATTACTACATTTAAATCATTTTAAATTAATTTAGTAAGATTTAAAAAACTCATCATAGAAAGCTTTGTCAATTTTTTCAAAACAAAATAGCCGGATGTGCCAAATATACAATTTATATATTTGGTTCCGGATTGCAAAGATACGAGAAAACTACTGATTTTAACTGTGTTTCAGTAAAAACAGTAGTTTTCCTGGTCTAATTTAGCTATTTTATTAGTAAATATTTAGATTTTTTACTCTTCTTCCTCTGTTTTCCCTCGACTTTGGCCTTCCTCTTCAAATTCTGCGGCGAGTACCTTAAGCACTTCATCCACTGTTTCTTCCTCTAAGTCTGACCGTCGAATCAATTCTTCTCGGCTTAATTCCAATACACTTTTGGCGGAATCGCACCCAATATTTTTCAATTCATCAATGATCCAGCTTTCAATTTCATCGCTAAATTCTTCCAAGTCTACATCATCAATTTCTACTTCGATGGTATTTCTGAATACATCAATTTCAAATTCTGTCAGTCGGCTGGCAAGTTTGATATTCGTTCCTCCTTTTCCAATCGCTAGTGAAACCTGATCTGGTTCGAGATAAACAGAAGCTCTTTTGGTCTCCATGTCCAACTCAATTTTGCTCACTTTTGCTGGAGTCAACGCTCGCTGAATAAACAGTGTTTCGTTGCTGGTATAATTTACAATATCAATATTTTCGTTTTTCAATTCACGGACAATACCATGAATTCGCGATCCCTTCATTCCTACACACGCTCCTACTGGATCGATTCGATCATCATAAGATTCTACTGCCACCTTGGCTCGTTCACCAGGCATACGTACGGTACGCTTAATGGTAATTAAACCATCCTCAATTTCAGGAACTTCCTGCTCCATCAGTTTTTCCAAGAAGACACTATCCGTACGGGAAACAATTACAACAGGATTGTTATTTTTCATTTCTACCTTCCGAATCACCCCTTTAACCATATCACCTTTGCGATAAAAATCACCACGGATCATTTCGTTACGCGGCATGATTAGCTCTGTTCCAGTAGCATCATCAAGGATAAGGATTTCGCGTTTTAAAATTTGATGAACTTCTCCGAGTACAATCTCACCAATACGTTCATTGTACTTTTTGAATACTTCGTCTTTTTCCAATTCCATGATTCTGGAAATAAGTGTTTGGCGTGCCGCCATGATTGCTCGGCGTCCAAAATGCTCCAAAAACAATTGTTCATAGCATTCTTCTCCTACTTCATAATCTTCTTCAATCGCAGAAGCTTCAGAAATAGAGATTTGGCTACGTTCGTCCAATACTTCACCATCTGGTACAATTTCTCGTACCCGCCAGAGTTCAAGGTCTCCTTTTTGGGTATTCACAATAACATCGAAGTTATCATCCGAGCCGTATTTTTTTCTGATCAGTGTACGAAATACATCTTCCAATACCCGCACCATAGTAGGGCGATCAATATTTTTTCCAGTTTTAAATTCCGAAAAAGTATCTACGAGATTCATAGAATAAATATTTTAAAAAGTGATTTTAACTTTAGTTTCTTTAATAGCATCAAAAGGAATAATATCCTGTTGAATAACCGTTTTTTTCTTTTTGCCCTCCTTAATTCGTTCCTTATACTCGATGGTGATTTGCTTTTCATCGACCGCGATAAGCGTTCCAATTTTAGCACCACCCTCTGTCAGTTTTACTTCCAGCTTACGACCAATATTCCTTGGATACTGTCTAAAAAATTGAAGTGGCCGAGTAATTCCGGGGGAAGAAACCTCAAGGGTATATTTTTCTCCCAGCCAACCTTTTTCGTCAATTTCTGCTTCCAGATGACGGCTCAATTGACGACATTTATCAAAGGTGATACCCGAATCGCTGTCAACATATATTTCAACTCTCTTATTCGGCAGACTTTTTATTTCAATAATAAAGCAATCGGTAAACTCCGGTTCCTGAAACTTTTCTTCTAATAATTGAGTCAATTGCGCTGAGATCACGATATTAATTTTAGCACACAGTAAAAAAAAGAGGGAACCGATTGGCTCCCTCTCCGAGGTTTGTTTGCACAAATATAAGGTATTCTTTAATAAATTCCAAATACGTACTTAAATCATTGATTCCCCTATCTTTTTATATCAGTCTCTATAAACCCTTACCCCTTTTTTCGTGTTTTACTGCTAACTCAAAGTATCTTTAGATCATGAATACAGCTAACCTACTCCAACGTGCCCTCCAACTTGACTTTCTTACCGCAGAAGAAGGCGTTTTCTTATTTGAAAATGCGACTACCGCAGAACTCATGTATGTGGGTGACAAACTTCGTCAACATCATGTACCTGGTAAAGTCGTCACCTGGATCATTGACCGGAATTCAAATACCACCAACGTCTGTATTGCCAATTGTAAATTCTGCAATTTTTACCGACGTCCCGGACACGAGGAGGTTTACGTGACCACGATTGAGCAATACAAAAAGAAAATTGAAGAGACCTTCGAGTTTGGTGGCGAACAATTGCTCTTGCAAGGAGGACACCATCCGGACTTAGGTTTGCAATACTATTGTGATTTATTTAAAGAACTAAAAACCCTTTACCCAAACCTAAAGCTTCACGCACTCGGGCCACCGGAAATTGCACATATCACTAAGCTAGAACAATCTACTCACATAGAAGTACTCCGTGCCCTAAAAGAGTCTGGTCTAGACTCTTTACCTGGTGCTGGTGCTGAAATTCTTGATGATCGAGTCAGACGATTAATTTCTAAAGGTAAATGTGGTGGACAGGAATGGCTTGATGTGATGCGTGCTGCTCATAAGCTATATCTTACAACATCTGCCACCATGATGTTTGGCCACATCGAAACCAACCTTGAACGCATGGAACATCTGGTAGATTTACGCCAAGTACAATCTGAGAAACCTGCGGATGCAAAAGGTTTTTTGGCCTTTATTCCCTGGCCTTTCATGGACGAAGGAACATTGCTTAAAAAAATAAAAAGAGCGCGTAATACGTGCACTGGTGATGAGTACATTCGGATGATTGCGATGAGCAGAATCATGCTGCCCAACGTGGTCAATATTCAGGCTTCCTGGCTTACGGTAGGGAAGCAAGTTGCTCAGGTTTGTTTACATGCGGGAGCGAATGATTTTGGCAGTATTATGATTGAAGAAAATGTGGTATCTGCAGCGGGTGCAGCGTTTCGGTTTACCGCATCTGGTATTCAGCAGGCGATCCGCGATGCAGGGTTTACTGCCCAATTACGGAATCAGCAATATGGATTTCGGGACTTACCTGAAAATATTAAAGAGCAGGAACTGAATGAGGCGGGGATGATTGTAGATTAATTATTTATGGCCTGATCTTTTGCCATGAAAACGCAAGGCATATCTAGATTAAAAGCCTGCAGGATATAAGGTTTTGTGCTTTGAATTTTTCAAGTAATTACAATCGTTTTAAAATAAGTGCTTACCTTGTGTCTTAAAAACAATCCATGCTTTACGAAAAAATTCAAACAGCCTGTCAGTTTATTCAATCCAACATTTCTTTTCAACCTTCCACTGGTATTATCCTTGGAACTGGTCTTGGTGGACTAGTCGATGATATTAAAATAACGGGTGAGATAGCTTACGCAGATATTCCTCATTTTCCTCAAAGTACAGTGGCGAGTCATCAAAACCGGTTGGTATTCGGTACACTGGCGGGGCATAGAGTCGTGGCTATGGCTGGACGATTTCATTATTACGAAGGGTACTCGATGCAGGAGGTTACTTTTGGGGTTAGAGTTTTAAAAGCCTTGGGTATAAAAGACTTGATTGTTAGTAATGTGGCCGGTAGTACTAGTCAACACATTTTTCCTGGCGACATTGTTTTCATCAAAGATCATGTCAATCTTCAGCCTGAAAATCCGCTTCGTGGTGCCAACGATGAGCGACTCGGCGTTCGCTTTCCGGACATGATGAAGGTCTATGATTTAGATAAAAATCAACAAGCACTAGCCATAGCTCAACGGGAGAGTATCCGTGTACATGAAGGGGTGTACGTATGCTTGCAAGGGCCCAATTTGGAGACGCCTGCTGAGTATGATTTCCTGCATCGTATCGGTGGAGATGTAGTAGGTATGTCTACCGTGCCGGAGGTGATTGTCGCGAGACATTCTGGGCTGTCGGTGTTTGCATTATCTGTGGTTTCTAATCAATGTTATCCAAAGGAAACCATCAAAGAAACGACACTTGAGGCGGTCATTGAATTGGCACAAAAAACGGCTCCTAAAATGTGTTTGATTGTTAAAGAATTATTGAAAGAACCAACCGTTGCTTTTTAAATAACAAAAAAAAGAAGACTCGCAACTAAATTGTTAGCAAGTCTTCCCAAAACGAAATTCTAATAACTAAAAATAAATATTCTATAATTTTTCTATTTTAATTTGAAATATCGGAGCTACCACTACTTCTTACTTTCACTTTACTAGGGTCACCTTTATAAGTAATATCGCTGGCACCGGAGGCATTTGCATTGATAGATTCCGTTACGTAGATTTCGATATCTGATCCGCCACTGGCATTCGCATTGCATTGTTTTACTTTAAAACTCTTAGCTGATACATCACTTCCACCACTACAATTAATATCAATCGTTTTCGCCATTCCACTAATATCGATATCTGATCCACCACTGGCATTACAATTTACATTTTTAGCCGTCAATTGCATTTCAAAATCAGATCCACCGCTAAGACTGACATCTAAATCATCAAATTTCCAATCTCCTTTTCCATATACATCCGATCCACCACTAGCAGATATCGCTTTGAGGTTTGGAACATGTACCGTCACATCAATGGGGCCTTTATTACTACGCTTCCAGGAGTCCATTTTTATTTCCAATCTGCCACCTTTTACTTCCGTAACAATATGTTCCATCACTTCTTTTTTAGCCTTGACGGAAACGCTGGTTTTGTCCGACTGGTGCAAGTGCAAGTCTATACCGTATGCTACACTGATTTTATCAAAATTACCCACTTTACGTGCTTCTTCAATTCGATTTACGCCCTTATCTCCCCACTGTGCAAATAAAGAAATTGTTGCTAATAAAAATAAAAAGCAAAGTGCTGAACGGTTCATGATCATTAGATTTTTCATATTAGTAATTCTTTTTTTGTTTAAAAAAGTTAGTTTAGATTTCGTATTATGGCAACTATTTTTCAAGCGCCGTATATATATAATGACAGGAATCAATACCAAGGGTTGCAGCGGTTATAAAAAAAATTAAAAATATGCTAAAGAGAAAATTCTATGCCCTTAAAGCGGGCAATTTAAATAATCTGAAATTAGTGGAAGAAGATTTACCAGACCCTCTTGCGGGACAAGTCACCGTTCAGGTCAGCGCGATTGGGTTAAATTTCGCAGATATATTTGCTATGTTTGGTCTATATAGTGCTACGCCAAAAGGTACTTTTATTCCCGGCCTTGAATATGCAGGTACGATATTGAAAGTTGGTGTTGACGTTGATACGGTTCAGGTCGGAGATCGGGTAATGGGGGTGACACGCTTCGGTGGCTATACCACTCATCTTAATATAGAACAAGAATATGTTATTCCAATATCTGCCACCTGGACAGATGCAGAGGGGGCGGCTTATCTCGTGCAAGTCCTGACCGCCTATTATGGCCTGACGCATCTGGGAAGATTACAACAAGGAGAAACTGTTTTGATTCATAGTGCGGCAGGTGGTGTCGGAATTTTAGCGAACCGAATTGCTAAAAAATATGGTGCATTTACAATTGGAACTGTAGGTAATCCGAGCAAGGTTGATTTTTGTAAAAAGGAAGGATACGACCGAGTGATTGTTCGTAGTAAAAATTTCGGTCAAGATTTAAAATCTGCATTGGGTGATCGCTCACTTAACGTAGTCATGGAATGTATCGGTGGAAAGATTTTTACGGAAGGTTTTAATCAGATGGCCGAGCAGGGCAGGATGGTTATTTATGGTGCTGCGCAATATGCTTCGCCTGGTAAGCGACCTAATTATCTTAAAGCGGCGTATCTATTTTTAACTAGACCCAAAATTGACGCGCAGGGATTAGCGGAAGAGAATAAAACGGTTAGTGGTTTTAATCTTATCTATTTATATGAACAGGCGGAGTTGTTACATCAGTTGTTGCAGGAATTACGGGAGTTGGATATTGAGAAGCCACATGTGGGGAATGTTTTTGCATTTGAGGATTTGGTAGAGGCGATTGGGTTGTTTCAGGGTGGAGGGACGATTGGGAAGGTGGTGGTGGAGGTTTAGTGGGCTGACTTGGGCTGGGTAGGATTTGGCGGTTTGGTTTTGTGTATATCGTCTCAAAATAAGTTGTCAGTTAAAAAATAGGATTAGCATAGGTTGCCTGTCACAATTTCTGGGTTAAAATAGGTTGTCACTTGTTGTGATTGTTTCACTATAGGTTGCCAGTAAAGTTAATAATTCTTCTTTGTTAACCAAAATAGTTTTTAGTCAGGTGTGTATGTATCCAGCAGTTCCACCACCTCTTGGGGCTGCCCTTCTTTCCAGTAATACTTCCAGTGTTTTTTCAAACGTCCTACGCGATGGTGCGCATCATTCGGCGTTAAATAATCGATCGAACTGTGTGGTAATCTTCCGTTGTAATAAACAACTGCTTTTTCTACTTTGCCTTGAGCTTTTTCAAAGCTTGTAAAATGTTCGTCTAATCCGAACACATCTTTGAAGGTTCTATTCATTCTTTCAGCTAATGGATTTTCTAGTGGATCACCATTCTCTGTCATGCTAATTATTGCCTCGGCCAAATTCAATTTCTCTGTATATATTTTCGAACAATATTGACTGCCTCGGTCGGTATGGTGCATCAAATTACGCTCTGGATAACATCTATTCTCTAGCGCTTCATCCAATGCTTTTACACAAAATTGTGCATCCATTTTTCTACCAAAATTATATCCAACTACCTTGCGGCTATAAGCATCCGTAATCAACATTAAATAACAAAATACATAACCAACTCTTATGTATGTTATATCTGATACCCAAAGTCGTTCGCTGCAATTTATACGTAAATTCTTCGCTGCATTCGGATATACTGGCAATTCATGCTTGCTATCAGTCAACTTCGGTTTACGTTTTCGCTTCTTGATCAACAGTTTATTATCCCGCAGTACATCAATGAATTTTTGAACACCAAGCTTAATTCCGTGCTCCAATAATTCATCTTTCAAAACCAGAAATAAACGCTTGGCCCCAATCCGTGTTGCAATACGTCTTTCTCGTTTTACCAGATCAACAATTATGCTGCTATCCAATAAATCTTGTTCCTTTCTTTTCTGGGCTTTTTGATAGGCTTGTCTTGTTTTTCCAGCCAGTCCACATAATACACCCAAGCCAACTTTGGTGTAATATGCTTTCATCTTTTGGACTGATTGGACCCAGACTTTTTTCTGATCTGGATGTTTAATTCTGCTTCGGCTACATCAAACATGGTTTCTAACATCTCGATCTTTAGCTTTGCTAATCGAAGTTCCTCCTCCAGTTCTTTCTCTCGCTCTGTAGCTCCTATTGGTGAGTCTTTTAGATTTTCCATCTCAGTAGATTCTTTTTCTTGGCTTCTTAAATACCATCGAACAAACTCTTTAACTACGTCTTTATTCTTTAAGCCATTTTCTTCTGCTAAAATACGATAACTCGCTTCTCCAGCAAGGTAAGACTTTGCAATTTTTCGCTTTAAATCCGTCGGATAGCGATTGTAGCTCTTTGTACGCTTCTTGATTTTTGTCACAATTTTGAATATTTTGGTGACAACTTATTATGATACAATACAGGACACACTCCCACTTGTTGGAAGCTATGGCAATCAATCAATCAATCAATCATCCCCGCCTTCAGCCAGTCTCGTACCAGTACAATCACAAAGAGAAACCCCGCAAAACCATAGGTTTTCTGCTCGCCCCAAGGAAGGCCGAACGGCTTTTTATCAAGGGTAAGGACAAATTTTTCAACATCATAACCGATAACCCCGGTAAAATCAGCCTGAAAGTAAGCGTACCCGAAATAAATCAGATTAACGAGGGCCAGCAGGATAGCGGCGATTATCAAACTTTTTATTGGAATAAACAGTATATTTTTCAGCATAAGATTCTTTTTCATATATTTGTCACCCTAAAGAAGTGCCTAACTAGGTGCAAAGATCGTTTTTCTGATGACATTCTTTAGGAGAACTAATTAATAATTTTTATTAAAAAACATACTTATGGATAAGCCAAAAATAGCAGGTATTACACCAATAAGAGTAGAGGTAGAAGCAGGACAAAAGTTTTCCTGGTGTACTTGCGGTTTGTCAGACAATCAGCCCTACTGTAATGGGGCTCATAAAGGTACCAGTTTTCGACCAATGGGTTGTGAAGCGGCAGAAACAAAAACAGTAAGTCTCTGTACTTGTAAGCAAACTAAAAATGCGCCCTATTGTGATGGTGCGCACCGAGATTGTACTATGCCGGAGTAAGACATTTATTAAGGAATGACCACTTTTTTTGACCATTCCACAGATACCCAAATGACAAAACAAGGAATACTATTTCCGACCCCCTTTAACCCCTTATACAACATTTTTATATCATTAAGCGCTTGTTTAAACTTCCATTAATTGGGACAAACGCTAAAGTACAAACGTATAATGGATAACTGTACTCTTTACGCTCATTCCTTTGATTTTGAGTACCTGACTACTATCGCTGAACAAATATTCCCTTCCGCAAAAATCACCATTCAACAACAAGAAGGGTTGACTGGCAGTATCATTGTTCAACCGAATACCACAGATACATCATCTTCAACCGAGGCCACCCTTACTATCAACTATTCTCAGCGGAAAACACCTGCCCGTAAGTTGGAGGAAATTGAATGTAACCTGACTAGATCTCTCGAAAGGATGATCAATATGGTCAATAAAATACCAGCTAAAAAAGAGCTTATTCGGCATAAATTTTTATTCAAAATAATGGCAGCAAATAGTAAGATGGACATCGTCGCTGAGCCAAATTTGACTCCCGAATTTAAATCTTTTATTCAAAAAATCGCCCTCGAATTAGATGGCTTTATTTCTACTAATCCGGGACTATTCAACACGCATTCAACAGCTAAACAATTCCTGGACGGAAACTGGAATTTAATTATTGAC
>Ga0079203_1001535_pt1 | contig 16757 bp, 16 predicted proteins | sample PorBlaMBantryBay_FD_68602 | JGI IMG/M metagenome (GOLD analysis project Ga0079203, IMG submission 68602) | Marine algae microbial communities from Bantry Bay - Bantry Bay, Ireland | ecosystem: Host-associated > Algae > Red algae > Blade | place: Bantry Bay, Ireland
CAAACCGGGCATGTCTTTTCTGGTAAATCTCTTTTTTTCATTTTAACGTAATTTTTATAGTTTAATAAACAAGGATCCCCCTTTGGTGTTTAAAACAGTATGGAAGATAAACAACGAATACCGCTCAATCTGCGCGACATTGACCGCATTGTAGAAATGGCCTGGGAAGATCGTACGCCTTTCGAAGCAATTACGTTTCAGTTTAATGTTTCTGAAAAGGAAGTTATTGAGATTATGCGCCGGGAAATGAAGCCATCGAGTTTTCGAATGTGGCGAAAACGGGTACAGGGAAGATCCACCAAGCATCGGCTCAAGCGCAATTTCACTACGGGTAGACACCGCTGTAGCCGTCAACGTGCTATTTCTGGTAATAAAATTAGCAAGCGGAGATGAATGATTTTTTTGCTATTAATTTTATGGACCCCTGGCACTTCACTTTATTTACGCTGACCACTTTTTTAATTATTTTTTTCAGGTACCTTCTTATATCTGGCGTTTATCACTATATTTTTTACAGGTTGCTTCGCGATAAGATTAAAGAGCGGATGATCAATTTTAAACCAAAAGAAGTTCAGCAATTTCGTACGGAAATTATTCGCTCGGCCATCACCTCTTTTATTTTTGCCGTTTCAGGAACGGTTTTACTTATTCTCTGGCAAGGTGGCCACACGGGTATTTATCTCGAATGGTCAGCTTATCCAATCTGGTATTTACCCGTCAGTCTATTAGCAGCAATGCTGATTCATGAGACCTATTATTACTGGTTGCATCGTTGGATGCATCGTCCAAAAATCTACCAACTTGTACATAAGTGGCATCACGACAGTATCGAAACTACTTCGTTTACCGCTTTTTCATTTCATCCAATTGAATCTATTTTACAGGCCCTGATGATTCCGGTATTGATTATATTTTTACCGATGCATCTGAGTGTGTTGTTGTTGTTTTTGGTAATCATGACCATCTCTGCGACCATCAATCACGCGGGAATTGAAATATATCCCGCTTTTTTTAATCGTCACTGGCTCGGTCAATGGATCATTGGCGCTACGCATCACGACCTTCATCACAAACAGTTTCGCTATAATTTCGGCCTCTATTTTACCTTTTGGGACCGTTGGATGAAGACGGAAAGTCCCAAGTCGGATGAGTGGTTTGAGCAACATACTAATCGTTGAATGTGGCGATTGGCTATTTGCCATTCCTTAGCTTGACAGAATTAGATAACTGAAATTTCGAAACTTTTTTGAGTTTTCAAATACTTTAGAGGGCGATACCTATGCGTTGGAAGGACCGATTAACTGATCACTAATCAACTGTTCTTATTGTCCAGGAAAAAATTAACAATTTGAAATACATACTAATTTAGTACCTGATCCACTTGTCCTCTTCTATCTTGTTGAAAGCGAATAGGTAAAACCAAACGGCCAAAAGCCCCTAAATTCCGTATCTTCGTAAAAAAAAATATGGCGACCAATAATCGTAATAAAATACGCCAACGTTATACCGAAAGATTTAACCGTCACCTAAAGTCTCTCAACGCAGCACAGATGGCAGCAGTCGAGTCTATTGATGGCCCGATGATGGTAATTGCCGGACCAGGTACTGGAAAAACCCACATTCTGACGGCTCGAATCGGTCATATCTTGCGAGATACAGATACACAACCGGGCAATATTCTCTGTCTTACCTTTACCGATGCTGGTGTCTACGCCATGCGCGAGCGACTGCTCGAACTGATCGGTCCGGAAGCACACCGCGTTCACATCTATACTTTTCACTCTTTCTGCAACAATGTGATTCAGGAAAACATGGAATATTTCGGTCGCCACGAACTGGAACCACTCAGCGAACTAGAACGGGTAGAGTTGCTACGAAAACTAATTGACCAACTTCCTTCAGATCATTTATTAAGGCAGCGCAGTAACGATGTTTATTATTACGAACGGCATTTGTTTGATTTATTTAAACAAATGAAATCCGAAAACTGGTCATCTGAATATATTCTGGAACAGACAGAAACTTATATTGCTTCGCTGGCTGACCAGCCCGATTTTCGCTATAAGCGAAATACCAAAGAATTTAAAAAAGGAGATTTAAAACAGGCAAAATACGACGACGTAGTTGGTAAAATGAAATTTTTAAAGTCAGCCGCGCAGCTTTATCCCAAATATGTCGACATGATGAAACGGGCCAGACGTTATGATTTTGATGACATGATTTTATGGGTGCTGGAAGCTTTTCAAAAAAATGAAGTACTGTTGCGTACCTACCAGGAACGGTATCTTTATTTTTTGGTAGACGAATATCAGGACACCAATGGTGCACAAAATCAAGTACTTCAGGAAATGATTCAATACTGGGTAAATCCCAATGTTTTTATCGTAGGAGATGACGATCAGTCTATTTTTGAATTTCAGGGTGCTCGCTTAAAAAATCTGGTTGACTTTTATCATACATATAAAGAGAACTTAAAGCTGGTTATTTTAACAGAAAATTACCGATCTTCTCAACGTATCCTCAACAGTTCCAGAACGGTTATTGAAAGAAATGATAACCGAATTGTTCGCAGCCTGGATAATGTCAGTAAAATACTTACAGCTCAACATCAGGAATTTGCCGATATAAAAGTACTGCCCGAAGTCGTCGCTTACGAAAATCGCGCGCAAGAAGAAGCAGATCTCGTTAATCAAATTGAGGAACTCTACAAAGCGAATTTTCCGATGGAAGAGGTCGCTATCATTTATGCAAAGCACCAGCAGGCGAGAAATATCATTACACTTTTAGAAAAAAAACAAATACCGTACAATACACGTAAGCAGATCAATATTCTTGATTTACCATTGATTTTAAACCTGCGATTGTTTTTACAATATTTGAATGCCGAATACCAGAACCCTTATAGTGGAGAGTTTTTATTATATAAAATACTTTCACTAGACTTTCTGGGCATACCTGCTAACGACCTGGCAAAAATGAGTTTCTACCTCGCACCACGAACCAGGGAGATGACCTGGCGAGCACTGATCGGCGACGAAATAAAACTACGTAAAATCGATGTACGCGCTGTCGGTCCGGTTATTCAATTCTCTCAATTATTAGACGAATTAATTAGCCAGTACCGCAGTTATCCCCTGTTGACATTAATTGAAAAAATCCTCAATAGAAGTGGTTTACTCGCGAGTTTATTAAAAAAAGAAGACAAAGAATGGCATCTTCAAGTGATCAGTACTTTTTTCAGTTTTGTACAAAAAGAAACAGATCGGAATCCCCGGCTTACGCTTGACGAATTACTGGAAATATTTAACAAACTAGATGCCAATCGACTATCCGTCAGAATTCAAAAAACAATTTTTCATAAAAATGGAGTTAATCTGGTAACTGCGCATAGTTCAAAAGGACTGGAGTTTCAGCGGGTCTACCTTATTGATGCCATACAGGACCAATGGGAACCTTCCCGACAAGCATCTTCCCGCCGATTTAAGTTGCCCGATACCGTGACGCTTTCTGGAGAATTTGATGCGACGGAAGCACGACGGCGCCTCTTTTACGTAGGAATGACGAGAGCCAAAGCGTTTCTGCATATTTCTTACGCAGAAAAAAACAACGTAGGAAAAACCCTTCAGCGAACCCAGTTTATAGATGAGATACTCTCGGATGGTAGTGTGGAGATAATTCATAAATCGCCTTCTCCCGAAGCGATGTTTGATACGCAGTACTTATTACTTTTAACAACAGAGAAACCTAAAATCACCAAACAAAACCGTGAAGCCGTCGCTGGCTTACTGGAAGGATTTACGTTGAGTGTTACCAGTCTAAATAGTTTTCTCCGTTGTCCACTTGGTTTTTATCATGAACATGTTTTACGGATTCCATCGGTACAAAGCGAGGCGGCATCTTACGGAATTGCGATGCACTATGCATTGAGCAAAATTTTTGAAATCAGAGCATTAAATCCACAAAAAAAATTGCCTACTGCCGAAGAGACCATTGTTTTTTTTAAAGCAGAAATGCAGCGTCAAAGCGGATATTTTATTCCATCCGAATTTAAACGCCGTATGAATATGGGGATTCATCACCTGCAATTATATTACGATCAATTTTCTGCAGAATGGCCAGATAAAATACTGGTAGAATATTATATTAAAAATACCGAAGTTGATGGTGTCCCCATTAAGGGAACGATTGATAGAATTGATTTTACACCAAAATCTCCGTCGGTCAATATTATTGATTATAAAACAGGGCGCCCTTCTTCCCCTCGTTTTAGTAAGTTTACGGAGCGCAATCCGCACGGAGGTTTGTACCGTCGACAGCTTATTTTCTACAAGCTTTTGTACGAAGCCGCACAGAATGAATTTTTTGCCCGTCAAGGTGCCATCGCTTATTTTGAGCCAGATCACGATGGGACATTTACAATAAAATCTGTCGAGTTTGCTGCGCAAGAAGTGCAGACGGTTAGGAAATTGATAAAGGAGGCGTATCAAAAAATAATGGAGCAGGATTTTTACGAAGGCTGTGGAGAAGACAACTGCAAGTGGTGTAATTTTATAAAAAATAATGTGCCGGTGGATTCTTTTACGGATTTGGAGGCGGAGGCGATGGATGATTAGGTTGTGACATCTAACAAGTTTCCTGTTTTTTGCTGTTTGTCCAGCTAACCTAACATCCTGTGATCTCGCTGAGATTATAAGTGCGTCATGAGAATGACCGCAGAGATACTGTGTTGAATTCCTAGTCGGTTATCTTGTACATAGAACTTTAATGCCGTAGGCACTAGTGCCCAAAGCACAAGAATCCGCATATAATTTTTCCTATTTTTTCATCATCAAATATACACCTCCAGAATTTGTTTTTAAAATATAAATTCCATTTGGCCATTCACGACAATCAATCGTTTGCTGATTGGTTTGTAGTATTTCTCTTCCATCCATTGCAAAAACAGTAATTTTCAGATTTTCTGATGGACGCTCAATTCTGATAAAATCGGTCGCCGGATTTGGGTAGATTTTAATAAACGCTTCTGCTACCGCTTCGACGCTTACAATGAGCGGTGTCAGTTGTCCCACAAATCCATCGAAGCTATTTGCAGCTGTCAACTCCGTCTGGTCATTAAAGATCGCCGTTCCATTTAAAGCACCGCCACAATAAATTTGCCCCTCTGCATCTGCCACCAATTCAGATAACAACACGGTGGATGGACTTGTTACAATGTGAATATTCAAGACAGTAGACAAAGTATCTATTTCTAAAATAAAGGTATTAAAATCCGCTCCTCCTGCTTGCAAACTAAATCCGTCAACAACAAAATTATTTTTAAAAAAACCACTCCAGTAAAATCGGTCATTGGCAAAAACCAGGGATTCGGATAGTTCAATTTCCAGATTTCCAATGGAGCGCGCGGCCAACGGAAAACCTGCGACATCGTATTTTATAAAGTATAGATTATCGTTTAAATTAGGGGATTGAATTTCGAGATCGGGCCGTAATCTAATCAGACCATAAAAACTTCCAACGGCATAGATATTATCATGATTATCAAATGCAACATCGCTACCGGCCTGTTCATTGACCCCTCCAATCTTACGCGCCCAGCGTACATTTCCATTTACCTCATAGACCACTAAAAAAGCATCACTGTCGTTGGTATTATTTTGAATGGTATCCGTACCAAAATCGTAACGTCCCCGCATGCTTCCTGTTATTGCAATCTGATTGTTTTGACAGGCCATCCGCCGAGGTTGAATCTCCCCCGCAATTCCAGCCTGCCTTGCCCACAATAAATTTCCCGATGGAGAAAATTTTATGATAAAAAAATCTTTTTCGGCTACGGCGGTCATTACTTCATTTTCTATAAAAAGAGAATCAGAAAAATTGCCGGATAAATAGCTGTTGCCTTCCTGGTCGGTGACCATGGCCGACAAGATTTTATTTCCTGTCCCTTCAATGGATTTGGCCCAAACCGGAATACCCGCAGGCGTCAGTTTTAGGAGAAAAATAGCTTTAGCACTCTTCGTTGCCGACAAGGTCAGTGCGCCAAAAACACTGTCAAACCAATATTCACCAGCCCAGTAAATATTGTTTTCAAAGTCGGTATCCACCGCTTCACTTTTATCCGCTCCGGCACTGCTGCCCGTCCGTACCCATTGCACTTCGCCCGTCGCGTCCAGTCCTGCAACGAAAGCATCAGTATTGCCCGTCGCAGTTTCCGAAATATTACCGATAGATAATTCGTTTTGAAAATGACCACAAACAACCGGACCATCATTTATCCGGGTGGTCAGTGCCGAAATCGTTTCGCTCCCGCTTCCAGATACAGGTATCAGCCACGGCCAGGTTTGCGCGACACTCTGTGAACAACACCAGCAAACGAGGAAGAGTAATGTCGACAAGGAGGAAAAACGATTATACTTTATTCTAAATAATTTAGCATGGCTCAAAATTGATCTTTTGTTCCCACGCTTCTTCCCATGCTCCCCTTCGTAGCTACTGTTACGAGGTTGCGTGTATTTATTAATTGGAAACAAAATCTCTACTTTTGAACGCATAAAACTATTTTAGTATAAATTCTATTATGTCGGTAACAATCAAGCATTTGAAAATGAAATATAAAATCTTGAAATTGGTTAAATTTGTGGTTATGAAATTTAGTATTAGAACGTATTTATCCGGTAGCTTGTTTTTGGTACTCTTCGCGAGTAGTTATTATAGTTGCAAATCAGACACGACCAATAAGCCAAACGCGGCGCCAGAGGTGGTGGCGCAAATTCCAAAAATTGATAAACTCGATCGACAAATAGCCGAAAACCCTGATGATCCTACACTATATTTTAATCGGGCACAGGTCTATTATAAAAATGAAGGCTACGACGAAGCAATTCAGGATATGGCTTTCGCCATGCAACTGGACTCAGCGAATATCGAATATCATCATTTTTTGACTGATATTTATCTAAAATATCCAAAATCCTATCAGGCCCTGTTGACTATGCAAAGAGTAGTTGCCCTGCATCCACAGGATGTTCCTTCTCTCCAAAAATTAAGTCACCTGCATATTATTTTACAACAACCTCAGGAATCCATGAATACCCTGGATCAGGCGTTAAAGGTTGATCCTCAGAATGCCAGTACTTATTTTTTGCGGGGACTGACCCTGGAAGAAATGGGGAAGGAAGAAGAAGCCATTAAGGCATATCGTTTTTCGACCGAATTGGACGCAGATATGATTGATGCCTGGATTATTTTGGGTCAAAAATACCAGGAACGGGAAGATCCTACGGCTATTCAGTTTTTTGAAAATGCGGTACGGGTGGATACGACCAATATTTTTGCGTTACATACCAAAGCTAATTATTTACAACAAATAGGAGCGACGCAAAAAGCGATTGACGTGTACCGAAAAATCATCCTCCTGGACCCTGGCTACTCGGATGCACATTTTAATACCGGCCTCGCTTATCTGGAGCTTGATTCTACCAGCCTGGCCTACAGAAGTTTTGATTTTGTTGTCAAAACCGATCCAACAAATGCTCAGGCTTATTATTATCGTGGTCTGACCGGAGAACTGATCGGAAAGCTCGCAGAAGCGAAGCAGGATTTTGAACAAACGCTTAATATGGACCCAGGTTTTCAGCCCGCGCAAGAAAGTCTGAAAAGGATTAGCCAAATTTTGAAACAGGAATGATGCTTGTGGTAGTGTAAAGGTTTATTTTAATCATTAATAAATGCGAATTAAGGAATGGCGATTAAATAGATTGAGATAAAAGGCGAAATATTTTTTCATCAATCTATCGCGTTAAACTCACCCAAAGCAGCCCTTCAAAGATTCTTTTTTAAAAATTAGTATATTCGTAAAAAGTATTCCTTATGAAAAATATCCTTTGTTTATTACTAATTGCGTTATTATCTGGATGTCAATCCGAAAATAATACCGCTACTGACCCATCCGAAAAAGTCGTAAAATCTGTAAATTCAGCGATGGTACCTACTGGTGCTAAAGTGGTTTCTCAATCCATAAAAACTACTCGGGATACCATAAAACCAACAATCAGCCGTAGTCGCTACGCGGTCAGTCGCGCCCGCCCCAAAACAGAAATTCAGGGTATTTATCCTTATGATATTGAGCTGAAAGATGCGGCGAGTAAAACGGTAAAGTCAGATAAAATTTTAGCAAAAAGTAATAAGCCAACCGTTTTGTTATTTTGGCTCACTACCTGTTTTCCTTGTTCTATGGAAATGAAAGCGATCAAAGAAAAATATGCTGACTGGCAAAAAGAAGCAGATTTTAACTTTTATGCTATCTCTACGGACTTTGAAAGTAATTTTCCTAAATTTATTACGAAGGTAGAAGAGAACAAATGGCCGTGGGAAACGTATAATGATGTAAACAGAGAGTTTCGCCAGATTCTTCCCGGTGGACTAAATGGTCTGCCGCAAACTTTTGTTCTCGATAAAAACGGTGAGATAGCGTATCATAAACGCAAATACAAACCGGGAGACGAAGATATTTTATTTGCTAAAGTAAAAGAACTGGCGGTTAAGGATCAATAAAAGAATAACTTATAACATTTGGCTGCTTAATTGATTCTAAGTAAAACTTGTCTAACACGATTTTATCACCTCCGAAGGTTTATATAAAAACTCAGGAATGGCGATTGAATAAAAGGAGATTCCAGGCAAACTATTTTTTTGCCAGTCAAGGATATAAAATGGGCACTAGCATAACAACCATTTTATGGACGCAGCGTGGCGGAAAAAGAGAAAGTATAGAATCGTCATTTATTTTGTCAATATTCCTTATTTACCTTCGACTTAAATCATAACATACAATGGCTGTATTAAAAGTAATTGAAATATTATCCAACTCAGAAAAGAGCTGGGAAGATGCTACGGCAAAAGGTATTAAGAAGGCTTCCAAGTCTATTAAAAACATTCGTTCTGCTTATGTGCAGAATCAGACGGTTACGGTAGAAAAGGGAAGAGTCCAGGAATATCGTGTCAACTTAAAAGTAACTTTTGAAGTGGGTGGATAGTATCTTCCTTCTGATAATTAACGTTAAAAAGCAGCTGCCTCATGATAGAGGTAGCTGCTTTTTTCTTTAGGAATTAGGGGCGAGAGATCGCTTTTTTTTTGCGCTTCTATTACTGCAAACAATCAGAATTTATTAAATACTATTTATACCTTAGCCATAGAAGTGCGGAGACAAGGCTATGCCTTTTAAGTGCGGAGACAAGGCTATGCCTTTTAAGTGCGGAGACAAGGCTATGCCTTGTCTCTACTGGTCTTGTTGTGCAAAAACCTTTTGTAGCAAATCGTTGGTTCTTAGAGATTTATCCCCTCGAATACCTTCTTCTTTCTTTTCTACCAATCCGAACATACCGGACAATGCCTGTCGGGTTACGTGGTCTTCCAGGTCAGGATTGGTTTTCTTTGCGAAAGGTATTTTATTGTATTGTGTCACCGCTGAATTCCAGTAACTGCTCGCATTCACTTTTTCTAATGATTCGATAATCACAGGTTTAAATGCAGTATATAATTGATCGTAGGTCGCTTTTTCCAGATAACGTGTAGCAGAATCTTTATTTCCCATCAGAATATTCATGGCGTCCTTAAAACTCATTTGCTTAATTGCGCTAACAAAAATCGGCTTGGCTTTGGTCGCTGCATCTTCTGCTGCCCGGTTTACTTTTTCTACCAGATTTGCTTCTACGTCCTGAAAGCCAGGAACGACTTTTAGTTTTTTCGTAATCGCCTGTGCTTCTTTTGGCAATAAAATTTTATAAGGAGACTTGTAATATCCATCTTCCGCAGATAAAAAACCAACCGCTTCATCCACTCCTAAATCAAGCGCCTGCTTGAGTCCGTTACCGGCATCTTCCTGAGATAATCCGCCTTCTGTGATGGTTGATTTTGCCTTTTTAAGCATCCCTTTAAAGCCTTGTGCCTGAACAGATACTGTAAAAAATGCACTTAGCAGTAAGAGTATTTTTACTTTTTTCATAATAATTTTATTTTAGAATTTTGGTGATCTTTACCAATAAATATGTAAACGAAGGGAAAGACTATTTTATTTTTTCAATTTTTAAACCAACTGACTGAATACCTTCCAGATTTTCTGTTCGCATATATTGCTCCAACTTAAAAATGTAGCTGCCCTCCTCCGAAAATTGTAGTTTTTTTTGTAAAAATCCTTCCAAGTGACACCACTCATCACCACAATCTCCAAACCAAACACCACCTTTATTCGCAAAGTCAATCGGAACCTGCGTAATCGTCTCGCGGCCAGTCGGATCCGTTGCATGAAATTTTATGTAAATATTTTGATAGGGAAAATCTGTTGTGTGGGTAATATCTAAAAGCAGATTGTATTTTGCCGTGACGTCTGATACGTTTACCTGAAATTCGGGGATATTACCGTAAGTCCAGGTCGATGCGGGAATTGGGATTGTTTCGGAAAAAAAATAGGATTTTCCACATCCGGTTAAGAGGAGTAATATTGAAAAAAGAATAATCGGGGAAGCAATGTTATTTTTCAAAGAGTTGAATTTTTGGAAGGCTTGAATTGGGATAAAGAATACTGATATAAAAATGAAATGGTATTATAAATTTATAAAATACTTTTTTAATACTTCAGCCACTCTGCGGTCGGTGGTGCATCCACATCTTTGATGCTATAGTCAAAGAAAAAATGGATGAACCGTTTTGCAGCTCATCCATTTTTTTCTATCCAAAATAATCTTTCATTCGCTCAAAAAAGCCTTTTTCCGATTTGCCCGGTTTTGGATCAAAATTGGGCATTGAGCGCATTTTTTCCAACAATGATTTTTCGCTATCCGTAAGTTTTTTAGGCGTCCAGATATTGGTATTAATCAATTGGTCTCCGACCCCGTATTCCTGAACCGAAGGTAATCCTTTTCCTTTTAATCGGAACATTTTACCTGATTGGGTACCCGCTGGAACTTTAATTTTCACCCGTCCATCGATCGTTGGAACTTCCACAGAAGTACCCAAAGCTGCGTCCGCAAAATTCAGATACATTTCATAGATAATATTCATTCCATCTCTTTGCAGTTCTTCGTGCGCCTTTTCTTCGATGATGACGAGGAGATCGCCATCCGGTCCACCGTTGGCACCCGCATTTCCTTTTCCACGCATCGAAAGCTGCATTCCTTCGGCTACACCCGCCGGAATTTCGATTTCAATCGTATCTTCTCCCTGTGTCCGTCCGTCACCACTACAAGTTTTGCACTTGGCCGTGATCATCTTGCCCGATCCACTACAAGTTGGACAAGCAGTAGTCGTCTGCATCTGACCTAAAAAAGTACTCTTGACCTGACGCACATAACCCGAACCCCGACAAGTATTACAAGTCGTAACGGACTTACTATCCTTGGCACCAGATCCATCACAAGTCTTACAGTTGATCTGCTTCTTTACTTTAATTTTCTTGGTAACGCCGTTGGCTACTTCTTCAATCGTCAGTTTTACCTTAATCCGTAGATTGCTACCACGTTGTCCACTGCTACGACGGGTGTTTCCTCCCCGGCCTCCAAAGAAAGATTCGAAAGGACTACCGCCGCCACCTTCACCGAAAACATCTCCAAACTGAGAGAAAATATCTTCCATCGTCATACCACCACCAAAACCACCGCGACCTCCTCCAGCGTTACCATTTACGCCAGCGTGTCCAAAGCGATCATAACGGGCTTTTTTGTCCGCATCACTGAGAATTTCATATGCTTCGGCCGCTTCCTTAAATTTGGATTCCGCCTCTTTACTATCCGGATTTTTATCCGGATGATATTTCATAGCTACCTTACGGTATGCCTTTTTGATTTCCTTTTCGTCCGCGCTCTTTGAAACGCCGAGTATTTCATAAAAATCTCTTTTTGCCATAATCATTTATTATTGTACCAGTAAAAAGTGTGGTGACTTTATCCGATTGCGATACAAACCACTTTAGAATAAAGTTTATTATTTACCTACCACGACCTTCGCGTGTCTGATAATTTTATCTTTTAAGAAATAGCCTTTTTCTACCGTATCCATTACTTTTCCTTTCATATCTTCATTGGGCGCAGGAATTTCGGTAATAGCCTCGTGGAGTTCCGGATCAAAATCTTCTCCAGTAGATTCCATGGCTTTCAGGCCTTTTTGCTCAAGATTTTTATGCAATTTATTGTAGACCAGCATTACTCCTTCACTGAACGGTTCGGTGCTATTTTCATCCTCCGCATTTTTCTTAGCTCGGTCAAAATCATCGAGTACTGGCAACAGAACGGTCATGGTATCCTGCGCAGCCGTCATCATAAATTCCAGCTTTTCTTTCATGCTACGCTTACGAAAATTATCAAACTCAGCCTGCAGACGAAGATATTTGTCTTTCAGTTCTCCCAGTTCCTGCTGCTTCTGTTCGAGTTCCGATTTGGTTTCTGCAGGATTTTCATCCATGCCCTCTTCTGTGTTGTCCTCTGTGTTGTCTTCTAATGCGTCCTCGAGTGTTTCTTCCAGGTCCGGGTTTTCCGGATCTTGATGCTTCTTATTCATTATATCTTTTATTTTCTTAAACATTAAAGTTTCGTTTGTATAATTTTTATTGCTTTTCAGGATCAATTAAAAAATAAGTGGTCCTTTTTATTGATCCTTCCCCTTAGACTCTATCAATTTTGCTGCCATGCCATTTTTGGGGTCAATTTGTCAGTTTTTGCCGTTTTGCCCTGTCAATATTTCTTCCATTTCCGTAAATGGCAGATTTACACCTATAATTTCACCCATGGGATTGAGTAAAAATTTGGTAGGAACTTCCTTGACGCCATAATTTTGGGCAATTGGTGAGTCAAAAAAGCGCAAACTTTCGGCTTGGTCTAAAATATGGTAAGGCCAGTTTAAACGGTCTTTGGTAATGGCTTTTTTCCAGCGATCCGCGTTGGTTTCTACACCGATACTGACCACTTCCAGTCTAGCGTAGCTTTTATTTTTTGGCTTTTTGAATTTTTTATAAAAGGCGATCAACTGTGGATTTTCCCGCCGACAAGGACCACACCAGCTTCCCCAAAAATCGATTAGCACATATTTTCCTTTGAGACTAGCCAGGGAAAAATCGGCCCCGTTTATTGTGGTTCCCTTGATCTCCGGTGCGGTTTCTCCTCTTTGGTAAGCGGGCTGCATGTAGAGCGGTTTTCCGATAAAATATCCAACTAACAGGAGTACAACAATTCCCGGGAAAACTAATTTTTTCATAATATTACCTTATTTCTTTTGCCTCCTAAGACGTTTCCTTCTATTCAGAATTTTTCTAATCCAGTTAGGAATAATGATTGCGCCGATCAACAAGTAAGCATAGTAGGTCATCAATCGCCAAATGCCTGCAATAAAAAGCGCTATTCCCATCTTACTAACGTAATCGCTGGTAAAACCAAAAAATACCACTTCCGCAAATCCAGCACCACCCGGCGTCGGACTAAAAGCCATGATTACAAACATCGTTTCTAAACGAGCATATAATCCCAATTGCGCAAAAAAGGTCAACGGAACTATGTCAGTGGACAAAGCAATAATTAAGCAATTGAGTAATAGAAATCGACAAGACCATGCGGTCGCAGTGCTAAGGAAAACACTTATGTGAAATTTCCACTTTTTTTTCTGTAATTCTTGTGAAGCTACCACCATATCCTCTCCAAGTTCTTCTGCCCCCTTTTGCCATTTTTTTAACCACCGATTGTTCGTCATCCACATCAGTAATTTCTTAATGGTTTTGGGATTGATAAATAGACCATAAAAGAAAACCAGTCCGTAGATGGCCATAAAAACATAAGCGAATATGAACGTGTACCCCCAGGCGTCAAAGGAAACCATTCCATCCACCTTCGGTCGAATCATTTCCGTACCAAAGATCATTAACAATATGGGTAGGGTGCTAACAAAGAAAATCGTATCCATGACTGCCGAATAAACGACAATGGTCGCGGTTTTAGCAGTCGAAAGTTTTTCCTGTGAAAGGACAAAAAGGGCCACTGCGGAGCCTCCCACACTGGTGGGTGATACGGCAGAACTAAATTCCCAAATAAAAATTAGCTCAATACATTTTGTCCAACTAAATTGACCATCTGAAAGGATCCTTAGGCGAAGCGCGTATGCCAGATGCCGGATAACTAACAAAAGGACGGAAAGTAAAATCCAAAAAGTGGTATGGGTGGTCCAGTCAATCTGTGAAAACTCTTCCGGATCGTACTGCTTCCACATCAGGTAACCCACTACTCCCAGCCCCAAAAGAATCGGAAAGATAATTTTGGACATTCGGACAGACTTGAGCACATCCTGTTGCTCATCCGTAAACTCTTCCTGCAGTTCCTGCTTCACGGGGTTAACTGATTTTTTATTGGGTTAATTAAGTAGACAAAAGCCCTAACGAATTAAAGATTAGATAGTTGTATTAAAAACCTGCAAGATACGCAAACAATGAGGAGATTTAAAGAGGGAAGTTGCTAATTATTTGAAGTTGTGTAATAATGCAGCAATTAATCAATATGGAGTAGAAAACCTTAAGGCATGGTGGTTTATTAAAAAAATACATTAGAGAGATGGTAGGTTAGTGAAATACTAATAATATTCGAATAAAACTTCGGTGACGTAAACTCGATTAAAGTCATTATTTTTATTTTCCGTTTTGATGATATTGTTGTATTCATCTTTGTATTGCCGAATTTCCGAGGTCATCTTGGTGTTGCCTTTTTCATCTATTAAATAGGTATTCTGTTCAATCATTGCAAAGAATGGATGATCTATCTCCTAAAGTTCGGACCTCGCAGATTAGCTTACCCGCTTGATCAAATTCCCGGTAAGTATTCGGAACTTTATCTGAGGAAAGACTTCCCTTTTCTTCTTTTAATCGATGATATTTAAAAATAGAAACTGATTTTACAGATCCTTCATAATTACTATCTCCAAGTTTAAAATCTATTTTTTGCGCATTAATTTTTGGCACTACAAAAATTAAAATGGCAAAAACTATTATTTTAAATTTTAAAATTTCCATAATAATGAATAAGAAAATGTTTGACTTCTGGTAAGTATTGTTTTGTTTTCACCAAATTGAGTAATTTCAATATTCTCGCCACCGATCCCCACAAACACCAACTATCCTTCGCTTGTTTACACCTCCTGGTGTAGATACAAAATCATCATCGCCCCATAAATACAAACTCCTCGTCATTGCAGACATCTTCCAGTAAGCCTATTTTAAATTTACATTTTTTTTGTTGAAATGAATTTACAACCACTCTTCTTATTTTCTTTCGTATTTGTTTTTTGAAAAAATTAATCTAAAGTCTCCTCTAGTGCCTTCGGCATTAAATAACTGGGCATATTGATCAACGTAGGAACAAGGCATTGCCTTGTTCCTACGTTGATCTGTTAAATTAAATGTCTCTACCGTCTTTTTTGAGTTTTTCAAATACTTTAGAGTGCGATATCTATGCGTTGGGAGGACCGATTAACGAATCACTAATCAACTGTTCTTAATGGCTAGGAAAAATTAACAATTTGAAATACATACTAATTTAGTACCCGAAGCACTACTGCCCCACAGCCCCTATAATATCTCTTTTTTTCCTTCCTATTCTAACATTGGAATCTCCTCTTTATTTATCAGCAATTCAATACTTCTTGATTTTCCTTTTGTCTTCTTTATAAATCCTTTTTCTTCTATTGTTTTAATCATACTATTTACACTAGCTGAACTAGTTCCAAAATATCTTTCAAAGTCTACAAAGGATGGAGACTGCTTATTGAGCTTCTGATAGTGATAAATGAATGACAGATATTGTCCCTGTGTTTTGGTGAAATTATTTTCCATATTGAGTTAAGTTAATATTTTTTATATTAAAATCAAAAACATGCTGTTATTTTTATCCATCTTTCAAATTAATAATTTAATTAGGAATGGCGATTAAATAGATTGAGATAAAAGTCGAAATATTTTTTCATCAATCAAGGCGCTGAAATGGGCCCTGCCCGACTGACGTCAGTGCCTTGCATAATAACCATTTTATGGACGCAGAGTGGCGGAAAAAGAGGAAGTATAGAATCGTCATTTATTTAATAGACTTGTTACCCTTTAAGAATTAAGATCTATAAATAAGGATTTTGTTCTTAGATGAGTCTCATTTTGAGCCTCATAGCCTAGCTATGGGGCTCAAAATAGACGAAATATAAGGACAAAAGGCTATTTATAGAGCCAATTTGTTAAAGGGTAACAAGTCTAATCAACATTCCTTAACCCTAACCCTTCATTCTAAATCGAAATTCTTATATTTAGACCAATGGAAGAAAGAATCAAAAAATGGCGGCTAATCCTTGGTAAAAGTGCGGCGGAAGAAGGAGCAGGAATGGATCTGTCCGAAGAGATGCAGGGAATGGACGATGTACTAGATGCGCTCTACGACTCCGACCAGGAAGGCAATCTCGGCAGCTCTTCACCCAACGTCAATCGCTGGTTGGGAGATATTCGAAAATATTTTCCAGACAAGGTAGTGCAAGTTATGCAAAACGATGCGCTGGATCGGCTGGGTCTTCACCAGATTTTGACCGAACCAGAATTGCTAAAAACCATTGAGCCGGATATTCACCTGGTCGCAACTTTACTGACTTTAAAAAAAATAATTCCGGCCAAGACCAAAGAAACGGCCCGTATGGTCGTGGGAAAACTGGTTAAAAAAATCGAGCGACAACTGAAAAATCCGATGCGGGAAGCGATTAC
>Ga0079203_1001543_pt1 | contig 16688 bp, 7 predicted proteins | sample PorBlaMBantryBay_FD_68602 | JGI IMG/M metagenome (GOLD analysis project Ga0079203, IMG submission 68602) | Marine algae microbial communities from Bantry Bay - Bantry Bay, Ireland | ecosystem: Host-associated > Algae > Red algae > Blade | place: Bantry Bay, Ireland
TTTTTTTGCCTTACTAGCAACAAAAATCTCTAACCCAAAATTCTTAATTTATTAATACCTCATTCCTTGGAAAAAATTACAAGATGAAATATTTTTTTTTACTCATTTTTTATACCAGTATTTTGTCTAGTGCTTTTTGTCAAAAAAACGTGCCTTCCACAGTTACTGACTATTGGAAAATAACGCCCGATCAATCTATTCGGTGGAATCTGGTCGACGAAAAACGTTTGCCACATGCTGAAAATATCGAGATGTCTGGAAAGAATATGTCGGCCATTATTTATTACGATATTGATACCAGCCGTCAACTTACTTTAAAAAGAGATGTCATCCTTCCGCAATTGCGCACCTATAATAAAACCAATGAGCCGGACTGGAAAAAATACCGCGCTTACTTCCGACGGACCATGACAGATGAGATCTTACCCACGATTAATATTGGAAAAAAAATCGTAGTTCCTGCCAAAGTAGACTCCGTAGAAATTGCTGGACTGCTTAAATTTTATCATACTCCGATAAATGGAATCAAGGTTACCCGTACGCTCTACCCTTCTATGGAAGATCGTTTTTTGGTAGAAAAATGGGAAATAAAAAATATCAATAAAGAAAATATTTCTATCCAGGTAGAAGACTGCGCATTGCATCTAAAGGAACCTGGTTATAAAGGAATCTATACTTTTCATGCATTTAGCAAAGCCCCGGCTAAAACCAATCTGGCTCCTGATCAGAGCATCACTTTTCCCGTTTACTTTGGCGCTACCTTAAACGACGAAGACGCCAATGATTTTAACTATAAAAAAGCAGAAAAAGAAAGAACCCTGTTCCTGACCGAAATGTCCTCAAATTTAAACCTGAATACACCGGACCCGATATTAAATCAACTATTCTATTTTTCAAAAATCAGGGCTTCAGAAAGTATCTTTTACTCTTCGCTCGGCCTTATTCATTCCCCCGGTGGTGGTAATTATTATCTTGGCATCTGGGCCAACGATCAGGTAGAATACGGTGGTCCTTTTGCGCCCTACCTCGGGTACGCTACTGGTAATGAGGCAGCACTCAATACCTATCGGCATTTCAAAAAAAATATTCCGGAAGACGATACACCTATTCCGTATTCATTTGAAGTAGATGGCAATTTTGTCATGGACCATCTGGACCGTGGAGATGCGGCAATGATTGCTTACGGAACCGCACATTACGCGTTGGCCACCGGAAACCTGGCCTTGGCCGAAGAACTATGGCCGCTCATCGAATGGAGTTTATTCTGGTGTCATAATCACCGCAATAGCTCCGGCGCAGTGATCTCTGAATCAGATGAAATGGAAGGAAGGATTGAAACCGGTACGGCCAATTTATCGACCTCCTCTCTATATTACGGTGGCTTAAAATTTGGTAGTCGTCTCGCAGCAGCATTGGGAAAAAACAAACAAAAAACGGTATACCAAAATAGACAAAAGGAAATGGCCGATGTAATCGAAAATTATTTTGGTGCGACGATGAGTGGATTAGCCACCTACAAATATTTTGCGGAAAATACCAAACTTCGTCACTGGATTTGTTTGCCCATGACCATGGGAATTACTACTAGAAAAGAAGAAACGTTGCGCGCTTTATTTGACCGATTGTGGACAGAAAATGGTATCTTGGTAGAAGAAACCGAGGCGGACAGCAGCACCCTTTTCTGGGATCGCGCAACCCTCTACGCACTGCGTGGCGCACTCAAAATCGGTGAAACAGAACTGGCTTACGAAAAGCTAAAACGATTCTCACGGAAAAGACTGCTCGGCAACCATGTTCCTTACGTGATTGAAGCATATCCTGAAAATAATATGCGACATCTTTCTGCTGAAAGTGCCCTTTATTGCCGGATCGTTACCGAAGGTTTTTTAGGTATAGAACCGATCAGTTTCAATACCTTTACCATGACGCCCACGCTTCCTGAAGGCTGGGACTTTCTTGATTTGAAAAATTTAGCACTCGGTGGAAAACAAATGGATTTGTATATTCATCGTTTAGCAGAAGGCTATGAAGTAAAGATTTTTTATAAAAACGAAAAGATTACTTTAACTAAAAAAATTAAACAGGGGGAAAAACTCCTGGTAGATATTAAATAATTTCAACCAAAGAGATGTTCATTGTAAAAAGTTTCTTGACAATTCTATTGTTACTCATTTTTCTAAATCCAGTTTCCACGCAGGACTTGACTGGTAAATGGATGGGATTATTAAAAATACAGGGTATGGAACTTGATTTGTATTTTAATATTTCTCAAAAAAATAATGAATATGTAGCAACGCTCGACGTACCCAAACAGGGTGCAAAAGGAATTCCGGTAACGGCCATTGCCTTAAAAGATGCGACCCTCAACATTTCGGTCGGAGCATTGGGAATGACTTATTCTGGTATTATAAAAAATGATTCACTGGTCAAAGGAGAATTTAAACAAATGGCTACCCTACTTCCACTCGACTTAAAGCGGGTAACTGCTGAGGCCACCGTTTTGGCACGACCACAAACACCAAAAGCACCTTTTCCATATAGAGAAGAGAATATTACTTTTAAAAATAGTAAAGATCAAATATCATTGGCGGGTACATTAACGTTACCAAAAAATGTCGCAGATTTTCCCACCGTTATTCTGATCAGCGGTAGCGGTCCGCAAGATAGAAATTCCGAAATATTTGGTCACCAGCCATTTTGGGTAATAGCTGATTATTTAACGCGACAAGGTATTGGGGTGCTGCGTTTTGATGATCGGGGCACTGGAGATTCGGAAGGAGATTTTAGTACGGCCACCTCTTTTGACTTTGTGAAAGATGTTCGGGCAGCCGTTGCTTTTTTAAAAAACAGAAGAGATGTTAACAATGGTAAAATTGGATTAATCGGACATAGTGAAGGTGGACTAATTGCTCCCCTGGTGGCAAATGGACCTGACGCCATCGGGTTTATTGTACTACTGGCAGGTCCCGGACTACCCGGCAAAGAGCTGATGTTGTTACAAAAATCAACGATTGAAAAAGCGAGTAATATTCCTGTTCCCATGATTGAACGCGGACAAGTTATTTTTGAGGGTGCTTACGATCGTATTCAACAGGCAGCACCAGCAGACCTGACACTGAAAGATAGCCTGATTGCTTATTTTCGCACGAGCTATAACAATTTAATGCCGGAAGATCAGCTTCACCGTTTGGCGGGCCAGTTGTCCAGTCCGTGGATGATTCACTTTATTAAACACGATCCCGCAGCAGTACTGCAAAAAATAACCGTACCTGTCCTGGCGCTCAATGGTGAAAAAGATCTACAAGTTCCAGCCAAAGAAAATCTTGTAGCTATTGAGGCAGCGCTGAAAAAAGGAGGAAACCCTTTGTTTGTTACCAAACAATTTCCAGACCTCAATCATTTATTTCAAACTTGTGAAACAGGACTGGTCAGTGAATACGGATTACTGGAAGAAACCTTTTCAGAAACGGTTTTAGCAGAAATTACGGAGTGGATAAAATTGCAATAATTTTTGGCAATTAAATTTTAACAAAAAAAATTTATATGATGGAATTATTAACAAATCCTGATATTTGGATGTCTTTTTTTACCCTCTGTATTTTAGAGATCATTCTGGGAATAGATAATATTATTTTCATCTCCATTATTTCCCAAAAACTTCCTAAAGAACAGCAAGGAAAAGCACGTACCTGGGGATTGGGGTTTGCATTGATTACCCGAATTTTATTGCTTTTGTCCATCACGTGGATTATGCAATTGACGAGTCCGTGGTTTACCGTATATAATAATGCTATTTCTGGACGAGATATTATTTTGATTTTGGGTGGTCTGTTTTTGATTTACAAAAGTGTAAATGAAATACACGATAAAATCGAAAATGCGCAAGAAACAGAAACCATAAATCTCAAAAAGGTTACTTTCTGGAATGTCATTGTTCAAATTATTATAATTGATATTATCTTTTCTCTGGACTCCGTTATTACTGCGGTTGGAATGGCAGAACACGTGGAAGTGATGATTGCGGCCGTAATTGTATCCGTACTTATTATGATGCTGGCCATCAATAAAATCAGCAGCTTTGTAGACAACAATCCAACCATCAAAGTGCTCGCTCTTTCATTTTTGATTATGATCGGACTTGCGCTCATGGCCGACGGTCTGGACTTTCATATTCCAAAAGGATATATTTATTTTTCAATGGCATTTGCTTTACTCGTCGAAGGAATCAACATTACTATTTCGAACCGCAAACGAAATTCATGACCAATTGATACATTAGAAATCATTTAATTTCTCCCTATTTCGTACTACATAGAAAAAATAGTAGAAATTTTTTATTACATTTGGTAAACTTGCAGTACTCAGAAAGCCATTTTTTTGAAAACATCACCTGCTTTAATTCTTATTCATACTATTAGCAATAAGGTTTTAGTACACTGTACAAAGTATATTTTGGTTTAGCAAGTACCAAATCAGGTGGCCCAGAGTCTCTAAATTTGATTCATCAATGATAGGGACTCTGGCGTTTTTTATAACATTCCCTTCAGTTCACTAAGCTTCATCATACATTCGATGGGCGTCATTCCATTCAAATCCAGGTCTTCTAAAGTTTCTTTTAATTTTACCAGCGCCGGATCGGTGGCATCAAAAATATTTAACTGCATTTGGTTGGCAGCCATGTTTTCCAGTTGCTTTTTGATCGCTCCTTTTTTCTTTTTCGTACTTGGTACATCCGAATGATCGCCTTCGGTTTGAATGGACTTTTGCTCGAGTTGACTCAAAATATACTGCGCGCGTTCCACGACTGATTTCGGCATTCCGGCCATCTTCGCCACGTAGATACCAAAGCTGTGATTACTACCTCCCGGAACTAATTTGCGTAAAAAAATTACTTTATGATCCAATTCTTTTGTCGCAATACTCCAGTTTTTAATACGCTCAAATTTATTGGCCAATTCATTTAGCTCGTGATAATGAGTAGCGAATAAAGTCTTGGGCCGGAACTGTCCATTATTGTGTAAATATTCGGTAATAGACCACGCTATCGAGATGCCATCGTAAGTACTTGTTCCACGACCAATCTCATCCATTAAAATCAAACTACGATCCGAAATATTGTTCATAATACTCGCCGTCTCATTCATTTCCACCATAAAAGTAGATTCTCCCGAGCTGATATTATCCGTCGCTCCTACCCGGGTAAATACTTTATCAATCAAACCAATTCTGGCACTTTCCGCCGGAACAAAACAACCCATTTGGGCCATCAGACAGATGAGTGCGGTCTGTCGCAACAAGGCAGATTTACCCGCCATATTCGGCCCCGTAATCATCATCAATTGCTGCTCGTCGTTGTCCAGAAAAACATCGTTGGGAACGTAGGCATCCCCCAGTTCCAGATGCTGCTCAATCACCGGATGCCGACCACCTTTGATATCAACCACAAAAGAATCATCGACTGTTGGCTTACAATAATTATTACGAATAGCTACATTGGCAAACGACAAGAGACAATCCAAACGCGCAATATTACTGGAGTTTTTCTGCACCGGCGGAATAAATTCAGCGAGTTTTAAAACCAGCTCTTCAAACAGGCGATCTTCAATGACCAGTATTTTTTCCTCCGCTCCCAGGATTTTAACTTCCAGTTTTTTGAGTTCTTCTGTAATATATCGTTCGGCGTTGGTCAGCGTTTGCTTGCGTGTCCAGTCATCGGGAATCAATCCTTTATTTTTGTACTTATTGGTTACTTCTAAATAATATCCAAAAACGTTGTTAAACCCGATTTTCAGATTATCAATACCTGTACGTTTGGCTTCAGACTGCTGAATTTCTAATAAAAGATCCTTTCCGTTTTTCACAATATGTCGCAGTTCGTCCAGGTCATCATCCAGTCCATCGGCCATCACCCCACCCTTATGTAAGTTTACGGGAGGCTCTGGTTGTAAATATTTCTGGATGGTCTGAATTATTTCAGGACAAGTATCCAGCTGTTCTCCAAGTTTGATGAGCACAGGACTTTTGGCAGTAGTAAGCGCTTCCTTGATCGGACCGATGGCGAGACTGGCTTTGGACAACTGAATAATTTCACGTGGATTAATTTTCCCGAGTGGAACTTTAGAAATCAACCTTTCCAGATCACCAATCTCATGAATTCCTGCTCCAATTACTTCCCGAAATTTCTGTTCTTGATAAAAATATTCTACCGTATCCAGGCGGCTTTGAATCGCAGCGGGGACACAAAGTGGCAGCACTACCCATTTTTTTAATAACCGGGCACCCATCGGAGAAATTGTCTTGTCGAGAATATTTATTAACGGAACGCCCGTTTCGTGGGGACTATAAACCAGTTCCAGATTACGAATAGTAAAACGATCCATCCAAACGTAACGGTCTTCCTGAATTCGGCTGATCCGGGTGATGTGTCGGACATTGTTATTTTCGGTGGTCGACAAATAATGTAAACTCGCACCCGCTGCCTGATGCGCCAGCGATAAATCATCTACCCCGAATCCTTTCAGTGATTTAACCTTAAAATGGTTGAGGAGTTGCTCCTGCGTAAAGTCTTGCGTAAAAATCCATTCGTCAAGTGGATAGGTATAAAAACGGGTGCCGAAAGTTTCTGTAAAGTGCTTGGTACAATTTTTGGAAAAAATAATTTCAGAAGGTTGAAAACTTTGTAACAATTTATCTACAAAAGGAATATTTCCCTCAGCAACCATCAATTCTCCCGTACTCAGATCCAGAAAAGAAATGCCCACCCGATCTTTTTTTCCAAAACTCAAGGCGGCTAAGAAATTATTGGTTTTATGATCCAGAATTTTATCACTCGTTGTTACTCCGGGCGTGACCAATTCCGTTACGCCCCGTTTGACAATCTTTTTTTCTTTAGAAGGTTTTTCCAACTGCTCACAAACCGCCACCCGAAAACCCGCGCGTACCAGGCGAGGCAAATAAGTATCCATCGAATGATGAGGAAAACCCGCCAGTTCAATATCGCTGCCGCCATTGTTTCTTTTGGTCAAAATAATTCCCAATACACGGGAAGCCGTAACGGCATCGGCACCAAAAGTTTCGTAAAAATCGCCTACCCGAAAAAGGAGGATCGCGTCGGGATATTTGGCCTTGATATCCCCGTACTGTTTCATGAGGGGCGTGACCTTTTTATTGGGCTTTTTTGTTTTCTCTTTTTTTGTCAAAACACGGGTATTTGAATATTGAATATTGAATGTCCAATAATGATATTGATTTTAGGGGTCCGTTTATCTGGAGAGGGCAGGTTAGAATTTTTTGGCCTGTCCTTTTTGTCCTCTTTTATCGAAATTTTTGGGCCATTCTGAATCTTTACAAAGGTAATAAGAAAATGATGGCTTTGGTAATTTGGGTTTGCCATATTTTTGATAAGCGGTACCCGGTTTGCGTTAATTTTATTAAATTTGCTTGTATATTATGGGACATCGTTACGTCCTAAAAAAAAAGAATGTCAGATCGCCTTGATTTACCAAATTTACGGTTTATAAAAAAGCGGGAGAACATTACATTTAATGACCGGGTTGGAAGGTACGAAAAGATCTTTTTAATCCAAATAAACTAAACAATTCATGATTCCACAATTTGCCGGGCTCAACGACACAGAACAAAAATTATTAACGGACGCGATTCCAATGATTACCGCCTTAATCGCCGGTGCAGATGGAAACATAGACTCTGAGGAGAAAGAATGGGCTTCTAAGATTATGAAAATCAGAGGTTACCAGCATCCTCCAGCATTGGAAGGTTATTATGCATTGGTAGGCGCAGAATTCGCTGCCCGCCTGGACGAATTGATCAGTACCTTACCGACAGGAACGGAAGAACGCAATAAAATGATCAGCGACGAACTAGCGCAACTGAACGATATTTTTCCAAAAATGGATCCGTTATACGCGGCTCATTTTTACCAAAGCTTTGTGACCTTCGCGGAGCACGTGGCCAAGGCCAGTGGTGGATTTCTTGGATTTGGGGCGATTAGCCGTGAGGAAGGGAAGTTTGTGGAGCTGCCGATGCTTAATAAAGTAGAGATGCCGGAAGATGCGGAGGAGGAGACTTTTGGGGACGAAGAGGTGGAGGATTAGATTTTTTTGAATCTTTTACTATTTACTGTTTGCCCTGTTCTAATTTTATTTAACAGGGCAAGCAGTCCTGTTCTCTACCTCCTGTCAAATGACGGATGAGTTTCTCCATTCTCGTACCTCCTTCTACGAACTTTATCATATAATTGTTTGGTTTAATTTTTGTGAAATATCAAAAAAATCTTCTCACTTTTATTGACATTGTAAAAACGCTATTTCAACTAGTCGAGGATTGTTACTCCCCGAATTTATCTTTGTCTTTATTATTCTCCTATTTTACACTTTTAGTATTTTTCCAGATTGTACTTACCAGATTAAAAAAAATTGAACGTTATGCTTAAGCAATTATCCATTTCAGTTATTCTTCTAATGTCTTGTTTAGTACTGAAGGGTCAGTTTAACGAACCTGTCTTGATAGATCGGAATGTTGAGTTAGATGAATCCTGGGAAATGTGTGATTTTAATAACGATGGCTTATTAGATATATTCACAAAAAATAGATTTATTTATTACCAAAATCAAGACGGAACTATTGGAACTGCTACCGAACTTTCTGCTGTAAACGAAATTATAGCAATCGGGGACATCAATGGAGATGAAGTTTATGATATTTTTGCTGATGACGGGAATGGCGGTTTTTATCTCCATCTGAACGATGGGACAGGAATTTTCACGCAAATACTATTAACTGATTATGTTCCAGATGGAGTCACATTGGGCGATTTTGATGGAAATGGACTTATTGATATTTTGATTGATAAGACCAATGAACCTGATTTAATGAAGTTTCAAATGACTCCTGGTGGTACTGACTTTAGTACAGTAATAGTTTCTGGTAGTAATGCGACAGATCATAGAAGCGCCCCAAAAGAAGTTTATGATTCTGATAATGACGGGCAAGATGAGTTATGGTATTTAGATAATGACAATTCACTATCTACTTTTTTTAAAGTGGATTATCAGTTGGATGGAAATATGTCTAGAACTGAAATAATGGTAACTGAACAAGAAGCTGATAGGTTTACTATTGGTGATATTGACATAGATGGTATAGACGAATTAGTTCTAATTGACAGATCAGTTAATACTTCATATAACGAAATAAATTTACATTTTCACCGAAAATTATCTAATGGATTTTTTGAGGACAGTCATTATAACGATGCATCTTTTCAATATGAATCAACTATTTTTTTGGGAAATATCTCTGTCCAAGATGTCGACAGTGACAACCTGCCTGACTTAATATTAGATAGTTCAAACAATGTAGACTCACCATTTAGTTTTTCGAATACTATTTATTTAAAAAACATTGGAGGTTCAAATTTCACACTGGAAGAAATAAATTATCCGGGAAAAGGAGCTGACATCAATAGCGATGGTAAATTTGACCTAGTTGGGACTACGAAGATTTATAATTATTTTGAACGAGAACAGGCGCCTCCATTAACAGGAGAGTACGGAACTGAAGGAACTAGTGGCTTTATTACATTAGAATTCAATGATTACAACGACGATGGATACAGTGACTTATTTTTTGAGGGTTACTTTTTTAAGAATTTTTATAAGCTTTATTTACCAGATCAAAAAATATTTAGCAGTCCAATTTACATAGAGAGCTTTAATACCAACAACACCTATTTAGGCAAATTAGATCTAGATAATACCAACGCTCTAGACATTTACATGTCTACTTCATTTAATAGTAAATTAAGTCGAACTACTTACCTTGGATCTGGAATTTATGGACCGGATGAAGTAATAATTGACTCAATATCTGTTAATAGCCATGGAGTAACCTTAGCAGATTTGGACAATGATGGTGATAAAGATGTCATTGGAACACCTCTTTACAGTACGGATGATCATTACCATTGGTGGAAAAATAATGGTAGTGAATTTACCCTTATGAATCAGGTTGTTGATCGAGAGGATGGATTGGTGAGAGACAAACTCTGGCCTGTTGATATAGATAATGATGGAGACCTTGACCTTATCAAGACAGGTGATGGTTTTACAATTTTCATAGCAGAAAACCAAGATGGATTAGGGACTTTTAGTGAGAGTATTGAATCGGGTTTTAGCGAGAGTGGAAGTGTCAAATTATATCATGTCATGAATAATACCGTAGGTGAAGTAATAGCCTATGGCACCAGAGGCATCTTAGATATAAGATATCTTGTCATGTTTAAGTTAGAAAATAACATATTTGTGGAGCAAGTATCTTATGCCCAGGGAAGCGATTTATTTCATATTCATTCAGATTTAACCGACATAGACTATGATGGTTTACCAAATTTGTCTTACTATGACTACAACAATACTACTTTAAATACTGCAAACATTCAAAATAACGGGATGCTTGCTGACTTTCAAGTTATCCATTCTAATCCTCCTCATCATAATTTCGAAACCCAATTGGGATGGAGTGATTATGATAATGATGGTGATTATGATTTATTTTACAAAACCTCCAATACAAGTGGTTGGCATGAAAACCTCAGTGGAACCGATAACTGGAGAGATAGACAAACAATCAGTAATTCTTCTGACTTCCTCATTCAACAGTATCTTGACATTGATAACGATCAAGATATTGATATGTTGGGTATACACGAAAACCGAATAAGTTGGTACGAAAATTATGATGGTAATGGCAATTTTGGTACTGAACAGATAGTTGGTGACCTTTCAGAAACCTACGAGGGATTTGATGATTTTTTGGATAAATCAGGAAAAATAGCGACTGCAGATTTTGATAATAATGGCACCACCGATATATTAGCTCCTAATTCGCAAGGTAAATTTGATCTATTCAAAAATATTGGTGGTGAAGAAAACCTTTTCCCGTTAAGTGAAAAATATACGCTCTATTTATCCAATTTGGATATAAGAAATTTACAGGTAGATCTCTTCACACCAGACGATTTTCCGGATTTGTTAGCCATGAGAAATGGTAATGTGATGTTCGCTCGTAAAATTCCTAATTTTAACAACTTTGACGATTGGGTTACTATTTTAAGTTCAGACCTATTTACTACTCCTTCTTATCAGTTGAATTATTTTGAAACTGTAAAAATTGGAGAAGACTACGGAAGAGGAGTAGTTGGTTTTAATGATAACCAGTTATTTTATGTTAGTATGACCAGTTGGCCTCTCCAGCTATCTGACCCCATTGAATTAAACATTGATAATCAGCAGTTATACAAATTAGATATAGAAATTGGTGATATCGACGGAGATGGTGATGACGATATAATAGCCCAGGCACGAACAATTGATGATACTCAATTATATTGGTGGGAGCAGATAGATGGAACAGGAACTTTTGCAGAAAGTCAAATATTGATCCCTGACGCCCTAACTGATCCAGTTTTTGTTTCTTTCTCTAGAGATTTACAATTAATAGATATTAATCTTGATGGTAAATTAGATGTCATTTCAGAAAAATTTGTGTTCCTCCAGTTAGATAACCTAGTCTTTGCTGCACCAATAGAGTTAGAAATAAATAATAATGTGGTAGATTTAATCTTTGTAGACTTAAATGGCGATCATTTACCTGAGGTCATAAAGGACGGAGAATTCTGGAATCTTGACAATATAATAGAAATAGAGGAAGAAGCATCTGTATTTATAAATACGGAAACGGATGACGATAATATTTCCATATGGGATATGGATGAGAATGGAACTTTAGATATCTACCGATCAGGAAACTCTTATTATCCTAATCAAATTACAAATGAAACACCACTTTTTACTATAACTTCTTTTAAAAATAGTTACCCTCATACCGACGACTACACCATAATTGATATAGATGGAGATGGATTTGATAATCTGGTTTCTCATTCGTATGATGATATCGCTTATTGGCTTCAAGGAGTAAATTACTTTAATAATCCAGCTCCAACTGCTATACCATTAGGAGGATATAACCCAACCTATATGGACATGGATAATGATGGAGACATTGATATTATCTCCACCGGTCCCACAGGAGCAATAGACTGGCAAGAGGATATTGACACCTGGAATAGTGAATCTATCCTGCCTGGTCAGAATAATTTTTATCTTCATTTTAAAGCCTTGGGTGATTTTAATAATGACGACTTTCCGGATATTGTTACCATCAAAGATGAGGGGGTGTATCTGCTGATCAATCAGTCGGGAAATGGCTTTGATGATCCCGTTTTAATTCATCAGGCAGATGATGATATTTCTACCGATAAATTAGTAGTCACCGATCTTGATAACGATGGAAAATCAGACATTATTTTTAAACATACAAATGGTGAAATGGTAATTCTTTATCAGCAAGATAATACAACTTTTCAGCAAGATAATATTTCATTTGGACAAAGAATACAGTATTTAGTACGTGACTTAAATCAAGATCAGAAAAATGATATAATTTACATTATCAATGGAAGCTTGAATGCGCTGCTTCAGACCGCCCCAAGAGTGTTTACCACTTCTGGTCAGTCGTACGAACTAGCAACCAGTGAGAGTAATTCTTCTCACTTTTATTTTTTCGAATTAGCAGATTTAGATAATGATTCTGATCTTGACCTAATCTACAAATTTAATTATGGTGGAACCATTGGTCTAAATGATCCCGAAACCAGTGAACTCTACTGGGCCGAAAATGTGAGTAACAGCAGTCAAATAAGCGGTGAAATATTCTACGATGAAAATCAGAACGGTATCCGTGATACATTAGAGCAAGGATTACAAAATATGATAGCTGAACTTTCTCCGGAAAACATTTATACCTACCCGGCCTCTAGTGGTGCCTTTTCTTTTTTTGTATCTCCTGGCAATTATACAATAAATCATCAAGTTAGCTCACTCTGGGGTTTAACGACAGACACTGCTTCGTACTATATCTCGATTCCTTCTGATACAATTACATCTCAGTCTGGATTTGATTTTGGCTTCTATCCAAATGCCGACCTTCCTGATATTGTCCCTACGATCACTTCAGGACTTACCCGTTGTAATACAGTCGCTCAATTTTCGGTAGAAGGAATTAATCTGGGTACACAAATTAATTCCGGTACCATTACGTTCATTAAACCACCAGATTGCACCATAACTGCCTTTGATATAATACCTGACGTGCAAATTGGAACAGACACCTTCATCTGGAATTTTGCTGAACTGTACCCTTCTAAAAAGATGACCAGAAAAGCTTTTATTAAAATGCCCAATGAACAATCTGTAGGCAATTTAATTCCTTTTCGGGCCATCACCAACTTTCAGGATGTAAACACGGATACAACCGTTAACACAATCTACCAATACAACCCGGTTTTGCTTTGTGCTTACGACCCTAACGACAAACTGGTCTTTCCAGATCGTTCGGGAGAAGAGAATTATACTTTATTTGAAGAAAGTCTTGAGTATACTATTCGATTCCAAAACACGGGCAATGATACCGCTTTTAACATTATCATTCGAGACACTCTTGACCCTGATTTAAACTGGAATACATTCCAACCACTTTCGTCCAGTCATCCGTATACCGTTACCAGAAATGATCAGGGAGCACTGGCCTTTGATTTTAAAAACATCATGCTTCCTGATAGCAACGTAAATTTTATCACCAGTCAGGGCTTTGTCAAATTCTTAATTGACCCAAATACTGGACTAGATGAAAATACGATCATCGAAAATACAGCGCATATTTACTTTGATTTTAACGCACCAATCGTTACCAACACTATCCGCAATACGATGGTTTCTGAATTGCCAATTACCAGTACAGAAAATCAGGATCGACAATCTTTTCCTCTTATTTCATTATTTCCAAATCCTTCTAGTGGAATTTTTAATTTTAATATACCAGATGAAATTCCACTACCGCTAACATTACGCATATTAGATAATCACGGCAGAGAAATTGATCGACTAATTAATATTTCCAGCCGAAATGTCGTATATGAAAACAGTACACTTCCAGGGAGTATATTCTTTTACCAATTTTTAAATATTGACCATGAATTATTACAATCAGGAAAACTAATCAAACATTAGAAAACAAACCTGAACGAACCCTGATGATTAGATTAATAGACTTGTTATCATACCACTAATAACTTTATAGTTTTTAGTGGTATTTTTTTAATTTAATTTCTTGCCCGCCAACTTTCCCTCCACCCATTGATACACATCCAAATAAATAAAACTCCGCTTTTCAAACTCATCCTCTTTGAGTATTTTCATCTTTGCTTTAAATGTTGCTAATTCTGAAGGATGCTCATTTTGTGGCAACTGTACTAAAGTTCTGAACAAACTCAGTGTTTCTTTTTGTACTTTGGTCAACTCTTTAAGCTTACTCAAAAATCGGTGAGTCGATTTAATCAGAGAGTTCATCAACAGGAAATTTCCCAGTTCATAATGTGTCAATAGCAACAAAATACGGGCGTACGCCTGCAAGTCTTCCCGTAAATGCGCTACTTTTAAATCCAGAATCTTATCCAGGTAATCCAGACACTTTTCATAGTCTTTTACCCCAAAGTAGAGATAGGCGATTTTAAAGTAGAAAATCAAAATCCGGTGCTGATCCAGCGAATCTGCAAACTTATTCAGGAAAACAAGAATCTTGGGAGTGACTGAAAGACCCGCTCGAAACTGCTGACTCAGAATATGTTGATTAACTTCTGCACTATAAAAATAGAGCGAAGCAATCATCCGGGAATTATAATTAAAACCTTTATAATTTTCGTGATAAAATTCAGCAAATTTTTTAAAAAACAGTTTAAATGCTTCCGCATCTCTCTGGTTGTATAAACTGGTCAAAACGTAATGATAGCCTCTTAAGTAAAGATCCGGATCTTCGTCAATCAAGTTGGGGACTTCTTCAAATACATCAATCCACTTTTTAGCGTACGAAAAACATTGTTCAAAATCGAGCAACATATGGTAATACCAAACCCACGACTGGTAAAGATATACCCGCTCAAAAAAGGTTAGCTCCGATCGGTCAATCTTATTGAGTTTTTCGTGGAAAACCTCTTTTACCATTTTCTTGTTCAAATCATTTTTTACGTGACCATAGCGTATATAAAATCCATGGATAGAAATTTTCAGATTAGAAAGTTGACATCTATTATGGATAATTTCTGATCGCCGCAACGCGTCGCTTTCCAGCGTTTCCATTTTTCCTTCCTGTTGCCGTGAACGGGTAATATGCCGTTCCTCGATCAGTTTTAAAAATTCTAAAATTTCTAATAATAATAAATCCAAATGATTTTCCTGCGCGCTGACACGGACCCTTTCCAGAATTTTCAAACTCTGATAAAACAATCCTTTTCCGTATAAAATTCTGGCAAAGTCCATTTGCTCCCGGACCTGAATCTCAATGTTTTTCTGGATAGATAACAAACGTAAACTCGTCAAAATTTGCTGGTACAAATGACGTTTTAAATTAGACAACTGAGCGGGAGAAATATCTGTTAACTTTTCCTTTATTTTTTTCTCATCATAGTTTTTAGTCTTGGCGATCGCGTCAAAAATCTGTACGAGTTTTTGGCCCGTACTTTCTTCCATTTTTTTGATATAAAGCTTAAAATTTCGTTTTTCGGCTTTATTCATAGAATGAACCAAGGTAAACAAATACCTTTTTGCATTATTGGGTCTCGTCTTTTTTGTGGACATAAAAATCTGTTTATCAATCACTTACGGAATAATCACCCGGTTTAAATGTAGCGTAAATAACATATATTTGGCTATTATGAAATAAGTAATTACGCTAAGTTTGCAAAATAACCTAAAAATAAAAAGTCAAAAAATAGAACGCATCATTTTTTTGGTATTTCTTCGTTTAAACAAACACATTTAATAAATTTTTAAAAAAAATAGTTTTATGGCAAAAATCAAACTGGAATACATATGGTTAGATGGTTACTTTCCAACTCAGAACATGAGAAGTAAAACCAAAGTTGAAGAGCATGAAAACTTTAAAGGAACTTTAGAAGAGCTAGGAAAGTGGTCTTTTGATGGTTCATCAACTAAACAAGCAACTGGTGAATCTTCTGATTGCTTGTTAATACCCGTTGCGATTTATCCTGATCCTACTAGAAAAAATGGTTACCTGGTAATGACCGAAGTGATGAATGCGGATGGAACACCACACGTATCTAACGGACGTGCGACCATCGATGATAATGACAATGATTTCTGGTTTGGTTTTGAGCAGGAATATTTCATCATGGATACTAAAACGCAATTGCCATTGGGATTCCCAATTGGTGGATATCCGGCGCCACAAGGTATGTATTACTGCTCGGTCGGTGGAAAAAATACGCACGGTAGAGCTTTGGTTGAAGAGCACGCAGATTTATGTATTGATGCGGGTCTTAATTTTGAAGGAATTAATCAGGAAGTTGCTTCTGGCCAGTGGGAATTTCAATTGTTTGCAAAAGGTGCCAAAAAAGCGGGTGATGAAATTTGGATCGCTAGATACTTGCTAGACCGTCTAACTGAAAAGTATGGCTACTACATTGATTACCATCCAAAGCCATTAGGTAAGGATATGGATTGGAATGGTTCCGGTATGCACGCAAATTTCTC
>Ga0079203_1001567_pt1 | contig 16484 bp, 17 predicted proteins | sample PorBlaMBantryBay_FD_68602 | JGI IMG/M metagenome (GOLD analysis project Ga0079203, IMG submission 68602) | Marine algae microbial communities from Bantry Bay - Bantry Bay, Ireland | ecosystem: Host-associated > Algae > Red algae > Blade | place: Bantry Bay, Ireland
AATGCAGTAGCAAAAGAGATGGAAGAAATTAGTTACGCAGATTGGGATGTTGCATTAGATGAGCATATTGTAAGATCTATAGAAATAAGAATTTTAAATACTATAGTTGGTATGGAAACTGAAACGAAAAATTTACGAGAAAAATATATAAATAATGGGTTTAAATACATCCCTTTTATAGAAAAACATTTATCGAAAAATTACGAAAACAATAGAAAAGAGTACAAAACTTTTAAGCAATACCTTCCAAAACTTATTAGTTCACTCGCAGAATATAAAAAATAAAAATAGAATAGTAATTTAAAATAAGTAAAACAAGCTGTGTCTATTTTCAAGAATTTTAAAATACATGTTAGCTCGTATTTTATAAAATCTGCTTAAATAGAAAAAATTTTTGAAATTGTTTAAAACCTATTTAATTATTTAATTATTTATTTATTTTTTTAAGTTTAAAGACCCAATTACTACGGTTTCTAATGGAATCTAACTTTCTGGAATGTTTTACATAACATAACATTATAGCTACACATATAAATTATTCCAACAAAGACACAATTGGCTTGACATAATCACTCGATATAAACCTAAAGGCATTATATCAATGATTATGTCAAATATCGCCCAAAGACGCTATTTCGCTAATTGTTGTAAAATGTACTATAATGGCCAGCGTTATGTAACTTGAGCCTTGCTCAAATCGATTATATTGCTTTAGAGGTTTTCGCGAATCTCCTTCGTCGATTTGGTTAAAAGCGAAAGTATTTCTATTGTTTCTGAAAAAAAATCTTCTAAAATGTTTCTCTATGATGTTAATGAAACACTCTTTTTACGAAGCGACGATAGGAGAGTAGTGGAATGTGTGTGGAATGGTTTTTAATCATCTAATATTCTATTATTTACGGTTTTTCCCTAAAGATATTTCTGTGAAATTTATTTAAACAAAACATTCTTCACACTTTCCTTGAAGTAATATTTGAGACACATCAACTTTACGATTAGGAATATTAGGAATAAGAACATCTGTCGATAAACAATCTACTTTTCCACAATCCAAACATTGAAAATGTGGATGAACATCATGATGTTCAGCACTGGAGCAACCACTACATTTCGCATACCATTTATGTCCGTTTTTACCCAAAAACGAATGAAGAAAACCATCATCTTCTAGCTTGTCTAAAATACGATATATTGTTGTTTTATTCATCTTTAAATGAAGACGCTCTATTAATGTAATCGCTGAAATAGCTGTTGATTTTTTTTCAAATTCATCAAGCAGTATTTTAACTGATTTTGTTTTCCTTAAAATTCCCATCAAACAAATATAACGCAACTAAAGAGCAGAAAAAAATAAAATCATATTTATTGCAACTTAGTTGCGTTAGTTGTTAATAATATTATATTTGCAACTCAGTTGTATTAAAACAAATATGATATTTATAAAACAAAAATCAGACAGTATTGGAGCCATAGCAAGTACATTGTGTCTTATGCATTGTATTGCTACACCCTTTATTTTTATAGCTCAAACTTGTTCAATGGTTTGTTGTGATAAAGCACCTATTTGGTGGAGTTTTATAGACTACTTCTTTTTAGTAATTTCTTTTTTTGCTGTATATCGTTCTACAAAAACAACCTCTAGTTATTGGATAAAACCTTTTTTATGGTTGAGTTGGAGTGTATTTTTTATAATAATAGTAAACGAAAAAACAGCATGGTTTCCTTTAAGTGAGCAAGCTATTTATTTCCCAGCACTTACATTAATAGTATTACATCTATACAACAAAAAATATTGTCAATGCAACACCACTAAATGCTGTACAAATGAAGGATAAAGAACAAATTCAAATAATAGGAGATAATCATTTTTCAACAAGCATTAAAACGCCTTTACGAGCTGATGCTTTTGACAAATCTGATGAAGAAAAAATTAAAAATATACAACATCATTTTAAAATGATAATGCAAGAGATGGGTCTCGATTTAACGGACGATAGTTTATCTGGTACTCCTTATCGTGTTGCAAAAATGTATGTAAAAGAGTTGTTTTATGGATTGAATCCAGCTAATAAACCAAAACTTTCAACATTTGAAAACAAGTATGGTTATAAAAAAATGCTGATTGAACAAAATATCACAATAGATTCTGCTTGCGAACATCACTTTCTACCAATAATCGGACATGCTAATGTAGCATACATTCCAAAAGACAAGGTAATTGGGTTGTCTAAAATTAATCGTTTGGTAGATTATTACGCACGTCGCCCACAGGTTCAAGAAAGGTTAGTACTTCAAATTATGAATGATTTACAAGAGGTTTTGGGTACAAAAGATGTGATTGTTTCGGTAACAGCAAAGCACCTTTGTGTTTCCTCAAGAGGTATAAAAGACCAAAGTAGTTATACTACAACTTTAGAATACGGTGGCTGTTTTTCAAAAACCGCAATTCGAAATGAATTCTTAAAAGTAATAACAGATCAAAAACTATAAAAAATGATAACTAAAGAACAAGTATTAAGTGCTCAAGATAATTGGGGAAAAGGTGTAGTTAAAATTGGATCTTTAAAAGAAAACAGAACTGAATGTGAGAAGTTTACTAATGAATTTTTTACAGAATTGTATGCTTTTAATGATGGCCCTGTTTTATTTAAGCCAACAAAATGTGAAATAGAACAATTTAGAGCTACACAGCCAGAAGCCTTATCGTACTTTATTGCAGGTGAAGACAGAGTTTGTAGAGAAGACAAGGGATTTGCTATTAATCCATGGACAAAAGTAAGATTTGAAAATACTGATTTAATTTTAGAAAATAACCGTGCCATTGCTATGGGTAATTATTTCTTTACAGACTTAAATGGAAATGAAGCTAAAGTAGAATATACGTTTGGGTGTAAATTAATAAGTGGAGTATTAAAAATCGATGTACACCATTCTTCATTTCCTTATATCATAAATGAACCAGCAGTATAATGCATAAATGTTTTTATCTTATTTGTCCTACTGATTGTTTGGAATTTGCCATAAACAAAACATTTAAGTATGAAAATTATTTTTATACTTCTCTAGGTAATTCTTTTAACTATGACCATAGAACACTAGGATATCTAAGAACAATGATTAGAAAACATAATATTAAAGAAATTTATTTTGTGCTTTCTATGGATAATAAGATAGTTTTAGATGCATTAGGCACTAAAGAGTTTTCTAATATTGAAACATTATATAATTTTTATAATGATATTAAAAGTGTGAAAAAACGCCCAAAGATGTCATTTAAAAAAGATAATCATCAATTTACAATACTGTCTCTCTATTTGAATAAAAAAATCAAAGAATTAGAATTGCAGTTAACTAATTCCTTTAAGTATCCTATTAAAATAGGAGGCAAAATATATCATAAAAATCAGGATGCTTTTACGAATATCTATTCTGATTTAGTTTGTTTAGAAAAATATCAATTAAATTAAAAACTACTAATTTTTTAAGCGTAAAGCCAATTGAATTAAGAATATTATGGAGAATAACTATAATAGAAGACAATTTATTTCCTTTATAGGAAAAGCTAGTTTAGGAGCTGTTATTATGCCACAATTTTTAATAAGTTTTGGTAATACAACGACGCCAACAAATGATTTTAGCACTATTTCTAAAGAAAGACTAGAAGCGTTAAAAAAGTTGGTGTTAGAAGGTTTAATTCCTTCTGATAAAGATGACTTACTATTAGCTAATGGATTAGATTATCACGCTATAATAAAATGGGGAGATAAAATTAGCGATACAGATACCTTTGGGTTTAATAACGACTTTACCTGTTTTATTCCTTTGGATGATAACAATCCAAAAGATGGTTTATTATGGGTAAACCATGAATATGTAAATCCGCTTTTTGTTTCTAATTTTGATGCTAATAAATATGAAAACCCATCCCAACATCGCACTATTGAACAAGTAGATAAAGAAATGTACAATGTTGGCGGGAGTATTGTACGAATTAGAGAAGAAAACGGAGTTTGGAAAGTTGTAAAAAACGATCCTTATAATAGACGTATTACTGCTAAAACTCCCATGAAATTAAATTGGGACAATCCAATTAAAGGAGAAACTACTGTTATTGGAACACATAGTAATTGCTCTGGAGGTATCACACCTTGGAAAACGTTTATTTCTTGTGAAGAAAACTATGATGGCTGTTTTGGTGAAACGGAATACGATGAAAATAATGTAGCCAAGCACAGACCAAGTTGGTTAGGTTGGGAAGCATTTTATAACTATCCACCAGAACATTATGGATGGGTAGTAGAAGTAAATCCAAAAGACGGAACCGCACAAAAACATATCGCATTAGGTAGGTTTGCTCATGAGTGTTGTACACTGTATGAATTGGAAGATAAGCTTATAGTTGCTTATACGGCAGACGATAAAAACAATGAACACTTGTATAAATTTATTTCTTCTAAACCAGGATCTTTAAAAGAAGGAACACTTTATGTAGCAGATACTATCAATGGAAAATGGCTTGCTTTAGATTGGGAAAATCAACCTGTTTTAAAGAGTAAATTTAAAGACCAAACAGAAGTGTTAATTAGAGCAAGAGAGGCTTCAAAATTATTAGGTGCAACCTCATTAAATAGACCAGAAGATATTGAAATAGATCCTATTACTGGACATATATTAGTTTCACTAACAAATAATAAGGATAAAAATGATTTTCATGGATCTATCCTTAAAATTGAAGAAACCAACGGAAAGTTTGATGCTTTAACTTTTAAGGCTTCAAATTATAAAGCAGGTGGAGAAGAAAATGGATTTTCTTGTCCAGATAATTTAGCTTTCGATTTATCAGGAAATCTTTGGATAACTTCAGACATGTCTGGAAGTGCTATGAATAGAGAAGATAAACCTTATAAGGCTTTTAAAAATAATAGTCTATTCGTAATTCCAAGATATGGTAAAGATGCTGGAAAGGTCATTCGAGTCGCGTCAGCACCAAAAGATGCAGAACTTACAGGACCTTGGTTTTCTCCAGATGGTAAAACCTTGTTTTTAAGTGTTCAACATCCAGGTGGGCAAACTAAAGATTTAAAGAACCCAACTAGTAAATGGCCTTTTGATGAAGATAATATTCCAAAACCAGCTGTTGTTGCTATTACGGGAGATTTAATTGAAAAAATGAATCAGCTACATAAAATAGAAATATAACTTTTATATAAAAATCAATTCAAGAATAGAAAGTAGATCAGTGGTCAATTTTAAACTATCAGCAAGCAAATGCCTAATTGTAAAGAAAATAATCAATAATAATTTATAAATATGAAAAAAATAATCTTAGCAACATTAGTTGTAATTACATTAATAGCATGTAATGGTATAGCAAAAGAGGAAAGGGTTTTAACACAAGGTAAAGATGATGCTGTTTTGGTGTTAAATACACCAAAAGCAAAGTGTCCTAAATGTCAAAAAATAATTGAAGATGGTCTTCAAAATGTAAATGGTGTTAGTCAATCTATTTTGAATTTGAATTCAAAACAAATTTCAATTGTATATTCTCCAGAAAATACAACTCCAGAAATACTTAGTGCAACTGTAGAAGAGTTAACTACAAAAATACCTTGTAAGTAATAATTTTTAGTAGTCGTGAAAAAGTCAATAATAAAAATAGGAATCATAACAGTAAGCGATAGAGACCATTTAGGCGTTTACGAAGACATGCGGAAAAACAATTATGATGTATTAAAACCCATTATAACTAAGATATTATAGAAAAAATATGGAAGCTATTATTACGGTTGTTGGATTTTTGGGAGCAGGTAAAACAACATTATTAAAATATTTATTAGAAAAATTTTCTAATAACGGTTGGAATCCATTTGTTATTCTTAATGATTATGAAAATGCAAATATGGATGCCCAACAATTTACGAAGCAAATAGGGTTAAATAGCATTAAGCCTTTAAGCGGTAGTTGTATTTGTTGTAGCGGTATCGTAGAACTTAGAAATGCGGTTAATAGAATTCCTGAAAGAAAAAATGGAATTACGTTTATTGAAGCTAATGGAACATCTGATGCCTGTTCGTTAATGGAATTTTTGGGTGTTGGCCTTCATGATAGATTTTTACCACCTATTCAAATTTCGGTGGTTGATGTTAAAAACTGGCAACAACGAGGCGAACATAATGAGCTTGAAGCAAATCAAATTCAGGTGTCTTCATTATTGGTTTTAACACATATTGAAGACGTAACTAAAAGTCGAAAAACTCAAGTAGTTAATGACATAAAACAACTGAATCCAATAGCTAAAGTATTAGCTATAGCCGATTTGGATGTTTTATTACTTCCTGAGTTACTACCATCTAAAAATATAACAAAAAAGTTCGACCATCAAAAAGCACATTGGGCTTCTTATTCTGCTGATTTATCAGACTTACCAAACACAACCTGTATTCATACTATTTGTTCTGCATTACCTAAAAGTATTCTTAGAGTAAAAGGTTGCACTAAAATTAAGGGCGATAGCAATTACACTTATTTTGAACGTACTCCAGATGGTAAAGTATTTATACGTCCATTTAATGGAATTCCTATAACAGGCTCAAAACTACTTAGTATTGGTCCTGGGAGTAAACCTTCTGTACTTGAAAATGTAATAAAAGAAAGTATTACTTCGGCTTTACTTTAATAATTGACAAAAGGTGAATAGGCATACCCTAAGTTCAAAGTTTTGACCATTTCAATATTCCTAAAAAAAACAATTTAAAATAACTAATGCAACTCAGTTGCATTTAGTAAATTTAACCTATTTTTGGACTTCACTAAATAAAAGATATGAATAGCCAGTAGTTACGTTCAACATCCGATTTGGAGCTTTCAATTCTCATCAAGTACGAGAAAGTAGCCAATTCTTTAGTATGTAAAGTCACGTAATACTTGCCAAAACAATTTTTGAATGCCATTCAGAATGAAACAACATTTTCTAATATTATTATTTTTATTCATTGGGTCATCATTGCTAATGGCTCAAAAACAAACATGCGCTTATTCCCTTAGTGGAAAGGTATTGGATGCCGATACAGAAGCTCCTATTCCTAATGCTGTGATTAAAGTTAAGGGCATAGAAAAATACACCACCACTAATGCTGAAGGTAATTTTAAAATCGAGAATCTATGTACAAAAAATAATATCCTTATTATTTCATGCTTAGGCTATACGAATTCGACAAAAGACCATGAACACGATTCAGCCATACACTTTTATTTAACCCAAGAGGTTACAGGATTGAACGAAGTAATCATTCAAGCGAAACGAGCTAAAGAAAAAGGTACTGAAACAATTTCGCAAGTTACGATTGGAAAGACAGAAATTACCAGCAATCCAACCCAATCATTGGCAGCCGCCTTATCACAACAACAGGGAGTAACATTTACATCAACCGGTACCAATGTCCAATTACCTGTTATTCATGGTTTGTATGGGAATCGAATCTTGGTATTGAATAATGGTCTAAAACATGGTTTTCAAAATTGGGGTACCGATCATGCTCCAGAAATAGACGTTGCTTCGGCAAACAGTATTACCGTAATAAAAGGTGCAGCTGGTGTACGGTATGGCTCTGAAGCCTTAGGAGGCGCCATTATTATTGAACCCAATCCATTACTATTAAACAATCCATTTTATGCAGCACTAGTTACGGGCCACCAAACCAATGGTAAAGGCTACAATGCCAATTTTGAAATTGGAAACGGAACTGAAAATTGGAGTTATTTTGCAAACGGGAATTATACCAGAATTGGAGATCGCAAAACACCCGATTACAGTTTAACCAATTCTGGAAAAGAAGAAAAAGCGTTTAGTTTTGGTATTCTTCGTCATTTAGATCAATGGGATTTCAAGTTGAACTATAGTTTTGTTGACCAAAACTTTGCACTCTTACGATCTTCTATCGCTAATAGTCCAGATTCGTTTATTCGAGCTATTAATTCAAACGAACCTATTATAATAAACCCATTTTCTTATGATATTAATGAACCTAATCAAATAACCCAACACCATTTGGCTAAGGCAGAAATCAATTGGTGGTACACCGAAGGAGCAAAGCTTACATTAATTGGAGGTGTGCAATTAAACAAAAGAGAGGAATTTGATGTACGTAGAAATGCAGAGCTGCCTATTATTGATCTCGATTTGCTTACCTATGACTATCAACTGGAATGGAAACATCCCAAATGGAATGGATTAAAGGGTTTGCTTGGTGTTCAATATTTTAGTCAAAACAACGACAATAACCCAGGTACCCAAACCACTCCGTATATCCCCAACTACAATACAGATAGGTTTAGTGCTTTTGCGGTTGAAAGCCGAACATTTGGAAAAAATATGATTGAAGCTGGGCTACGTTTTGACTATGAAACCAATGATGTACGAGGTAGAGAAACCAATCAAGATATTTTTAGAGACAACTATACTTTTACCAATTTTACCGGATCATTGGGTTATGTTCGGCAACTTTCCGAAAATAGCACTTTTAGAACAAATATAGGAACTGCATGGCGCACTCCAAATATGGAAGAATTGTTTGGTTTTGGACAACATGGTTTTAAAACAACCTTTGGGTTGTTGCGATTCACGGATTCCAATGGCCAACTGAGTACCGATGAAATTATCCCTTTAGATCAAAGTAATGTGAACCCAGAAAGAGGCTATAAATTCATCAATGAATTTCAAACTAATAAAAATGGAAACACCCATAACATAACGGTGTATTCACATTTTATAGAAAATTATGTTTTTGATCGGCCCATTGGAGTTTTCGGAACGATACGTGGCCCAATGCCTGCATTTATTTTCGATCAAGTCGATGCGTTGTTCTTAGGCGCAGATTACAGTTGGAGAAAAGAATGGACCGATAATATTTCAAGTGTTTTTGGTGCAAGCTACTTATGGTCCATAAATGTAGGTGATAATGCTCCCTTAATCAACCAACCACCCATTTCGACAAATGTTGAACTGAAATGGAATCAAGGTGAAGTATGGTTATTTGATTCTTCTAAATGGTCGATTCGTCCTAGTTATACCTTTCGACAATTTCAAGCACCACGTACAATTACACCCGAAAGTTTGGTTGATGGATCTGTGGAGCTTACAACAAACTCTGAAATATTTGACTTTGCAGCGGCAACTGGTGGGTATTTTCTACTTGATCTGTCATGGAACTTTAAGTGGAAAAACCTCAATGGAGGTATTACGGTTCAAAACCTCTTTAATAAGGCTTATCGGGATTACTTAAACGAAAATCGCTATTTCGCCGATGAATCTGGTAGAAATTTACTTTTTACACTAAAATATACTCTTAAAACAAATACTAAAAATGAATATAAAAAACGCCACTAAATACAGAGCTATGGCAATTAGGCCGCCTTGAGTTTTGAAGATTTCTATAGTACCATTCAATAAAATTAAAACAATACAATAAAATTAAAAAAAAGAAAGATGAAAACAATGAATCCATTTAAAAATTTACATTTATTAGCCATTTTATTTTCAGCTATTACCATTGTTGGTTGTAGTAATGATGATGATGCCGCACCGCAAGTAGAAAACGTAGTAGAAGTATTTACAGATGTTACCCTTAAGTTCACGAATACGGCTGATGCTAGTGACGTGGTAAGTGCTTCCGCTCAAGACCCAGACGGAACAGGTATACAAGAATTACAAATCTTGGATGCTATTACACTTGCTCCCGATACCGAATATATATTAACCTATGAAATTCTAAATGCTCTAAATCCAGCAGACATTGAAAATATTGGCAACGAAATCCTTGAGGAAGACAATGAGCATCAGTTCTTCTTTAGTTTCACGGAAGACGTCTTTGCCAATCCTACTGGAAACGGTAATATAGATACAGCTGCAGACCCAATAAATTACAACGATCAGGATGAAAATGGTAATCCGGTCGGTTTGTCCTCCACTTGGACAACCTCTAGTACAACATCTTCTGGAGAATCATTCACTGTTATGTTGCAGCACCAGCCAGATGTTAAAACAGCTACATCTGGCTCCAATGATGGTGATACCGATTTTGCTTTAACCTTTGTCTTGAATATTCAATAAACAATTTTTGAATTTAATCTCCCACCTTGTTCGTTATGAATACGCGTGGGAGATTTCTACAATGTTTTATGAGTATATATATTTTAAGAAATAAGGTTTTGATAGCAAAAAACTTCCTATTTAGGAGGTGGTGGAAAGTTTGTAATACAAAATTCTAGCCAAAAGAACCAAATAGCGTGTACATAAATTTTAGCTTTAGGCATGTAAAGTATTTCAAACCTACAATTATGATTTACACCTAAAAATAAATAACAACGAAAAGGCTTAAGCCTAAAATAAAAAAGATAATACTTAACATCCATAATAAAAGAATTTAAAGTTAAATCTTAGCAATAGCGCCAAGGATAGCCGATTCCCTTGTTTTGAATGAGTCAAATGCAACGGATAAAGCGGTTTAAGGCGCGTTGGATGAAGCGTTGGCTAAATAGCTTTAGTTTATTTACCCTTGCATTTCACGAACCGAAAAACATAACTTTGGTGTTACTTGTGCGCGCATCAAAAACATTAAATAAGTTCTAATGTTGAATAGAAGCAAGATGTTAAAAAGACCTCATAAAATTTTGGTAAAACAATAGGTGAGTGGAGCGTACATATTTTAGGCTATACAAATGCAATTATCCTGTGGATGATTGTATTTGGATACAACACTTTAATATAATTTAGTTTCAAATCGTATTTAGCTAAAAAGGTCTACAAGACCTTTTCTTAACGCTAAATAGTCTAAAACATAGCGTAAAGAGCCGTAATTGTTTCCAAAAGTTTATGCAGTCTTGAATTTTTGTTTCTTTTGTTTCAAGACAAAAGATATTATTAAAATTTAAACACTTCAAAACATTAATTTCTATTTTACATAATGTAAATAGTTGCAATTAAAAAAAGATGAATAGTAACTAGAATATAGTAAGTGCTTAGAATTTTTATTTTACTCACAGGTTTAATTATTTGCAGAAACTTCAAATGTGTTGGTGAATCTCCTAAAAAGTCGATTTCTAAAAATTTAAGCTCTTACGGAAAGCTACGAGAATCATGTGATTTTTTTTATTATGTAATATTAATGAATCTGCGAATTTTGTAACGAAGCAAAAGTCTAGCTTTTAAATCGCGCTGGCATGCGGTTGGAAATTGTGTTTAGAATAAATTGCCGAAGCAATTTGATTATAAAAAACAATCGAGCGCATAGGCAGCGGATATTTTACATAACGACTAATTATAGTACAAATTCGCTAGTTCTGAAGTTTCTTTAGAATCGCGAATTTAAAAAATATTGAACCATTGTACTGAATATTAAAATTAAGCTGAGAAGTTAAATTGTAACTATAAGTAAAATGATAATGTTAAAACACCCAAGTACAATAGCTACTTGTGAAAACAAAAACACTTTGGGATATTTTACATAATATTGAATTATAGCTATCTAATTGTATTACATATAATTTGTACTATAATGTTCTGCGTTATGTAACTTGAGCTTTGGTTAAAAGCGAAAGTATTTCTACAGTTTATTGAAAAAAATTATTCTAAAAAGTTTCTTCTAGAATGTTAATGGAACACTTTTTATGCGACGACGTAGGAGGGAAGTATAATGTGTGTGGAATGATTTATAAAGTTCTATTTGTCAGTATAATAACTAATAATCATTACGCTATTGAAAATAATTATTACGATTATACATAAAAATATTACGATTTATTGTATTTATATTACATTATTACATATATTTGTAACGTAAATTAAAAATAATATTACAGATATATGTATACAGAGCTCGTTAAAATAATTGAAGGTGGTCTTAATAAAGACCCAAAAAAGGTTATTAGTTATTCTAAACACTTGGCTAAAAAGTTAAGAGAGGATGGAGCAGATAAACTTGCTGATAAAATAATAAAGACTATTGAAGGCTCATCAGCAATTCCTGTTTTCAAAGACCAATTATTTGATGCACCTGTAGATAATGATACAAGGTTAAATATTGCAGATGTAATTCTTCCTCAAGATATAAAATTAGATATTTCAATTTCTGAAAGTATCCAAAACCCAGTAAACAATTTCATCTCTTTAGTTAATTCTAAAAATGAAATAAAAAGCAAAGGTTTACAAATGAATTTATCATTGTTGCTTTATGGACCTCCTGGTTGTGGTAAAACAACATTAGCTAAACATATAGCTAAAGAGCTTGATATACCTATTGTAGTTGCTAGGTTTGATTCTTTAATATCGTCACTTCTAGGAAATACGGCAAAAAATATTAGAAAATTATTTGATTATGCAAAGAGTAAACCTTGTATTTTATTTCTAGATGAATTTGATGCAATTGCAAAAGCAAGAGACGATAATCATGAAACTGGTGAATTAAAAAGAGTAATAAATAGCTTATTGCAAAATATTGACGATTTTCTAGAGACAGGTATATTAATAGCAGCAACAAACCATGAGCAATTATTAGATAGTGCTATCTGGAGAAGGTTTGAAAAAGTAATTAATGTAAACAAGCCAAGTTCTGAAGAAATTAAAAATCTAATTGGAAGTTATTTTGACAAGGTAGATTCTAAATTAGACATAGAAGATAAGAAATTTGATACACTTTCTTCTTACTTAAATGATTTCTCACATTCTGAAATTATTAAGATTATAAATAGTGCATTTTATAATTCAATTATTAAAAATAAAGAATTTGAATACGATGAAATTTTTTCTGAATACTTCAAGTATAAGAACAACAACAGATTTACACCAGAAGAAATGATACGCTTTTTAAATGAGAGTCATATACCTCAAAAACAAATAGCTAATTACCTAGATATTTCAATAAGACAAGTTAGAAACGCATTAAATGTAGAATAAGATGGCTAAAAAGAATTTACCTGTAAAATTATTTCAGAAAAGACAGAAAGTAGACGATAGAAGAGTTGAAGGTGGAGGCAGTAAAACAATTCCTAAATGGCAACTTGAAGGAGAAGAACTTCTAGAAAGAGCAAATAGTCTTTTAGAGCCTTTAACTGAATTAGATACTTTTTTTGAAAACCGAGATAATACAAGGAGTTTCATTCCAGCTACCTTACGTGTTGATATTGATGATAATGCAATTGCAAAATCACATAGACAAGATATTCAAAAGCTATTTAATGGACAATTTTCAAAAAATAATATAATTGGTTTTATTGATTCAAATAGTGCTATAGTAAAAGTTGACAGTATTGAAGATAGCAAAGTCATTAAGAAAAGCATTAATAATTATCATAGAAATCCTAAAGCCATTTCTGCTGTCGAAACAATAGGAATATTCGAACCTTTTATTGCTGATATTGAAGAAAATAAAAAAAATGGGGCAGTAAAAATTTCTCTCATAGATTTTTTGAATTATGAAATAAATAATGCAGTCAAAATATCATTTGAAAAGTACTGTAAGCAAAAGAGTATTGATGTGGTAGAAGCAAATTATTCTTCTGGCTTAATAATTTATAAAATTAAAAACGCTACCAAAGCCCAATTAGATAGCATTAGTGATTTTGAAGCTTTAGAATCAATAACATTTATGCCAAAATATAGTGTTGGTATGGACTTGCTAAATTCTGGACAGGACATTGAAGTAAAAGAACCTATTAAAGATGAAGAATACCCAATAATTGGAGTTCTTGATTCAGGTATAGCAAAGAATCAGTACTTAAGTCCTTGGCTTCTTGATAGAAATTTCTCGTCTTATCCTGAAGATTTAGTCAATCCAACACATGGTTCTTGTGTTTCAAGTATTATTATTTATGGTGATGATTTAGAAGGAGAAAATTGGACTGGAAATTCAGGTTGTAAACTTTTTGATGCAACTGTTTTTCCAAATGAAACTAAAGAAAGTATAGATGAAGATGAGTTAATTGCAAATATTAGAGAAGCAATAAAAAAGAATTCTGATATTAAAATCTGGAACCTATCTTTAGGAACTAAATCTGAAGCAGATTTAAATGACTTTTCTGATTTCGGTAAGGCACTTGACGATATTCAAATATCTAATGAGGTAATTATTTGCAAGTCCACAGGGAACTGTAGAAATTTCGAAAGAGGTTTTCCTAAAAGCAGAATAGCAAGATCTGGTGATTCAATTCGTTCTTTAGTGGTTGGTTCAATAGCACATTCTAAAAATGGAAATGATATAGCTGATGTAAATCATCCATCTCCTTTTACTCGTATTGGTCCTGGACCAGCAAACAGTATAAAGCCAGATTTAGTTTCTTATGGAGGTAACGCTGGTATGAATGGAGGTAGAAGAGTTGAAAATGGAGTAAAAGCAATTGCTCCAGATGGATCTCCAGTAAAAATAATAGGTACAAGTTTTTCAACACCTAGAGTTACATCGTTGTTATCTGAACTAAATTTTAAAGTAAGAGAAAAATTTAATCCTACATTACTTAAGGCTTTAGCAATACATTCAGCGAAATATCCATTAGGTGTAAATTTTCCTATTAATGAAAAAGTCAATCAAATGGGTTTTGGAATAGCATCATCAGCCGATGAGATTATTTATAACGATCCTCATGAAATCACCTTAATTCTTCAAGAAAACATAAATAAAGGTGAATTTATCGAGATTCTTGACTTTCCATTTCCTGAAAGTTTAATTGATGATGATGGGTACTTTTATGGAGAAGTAAAGATTACTCTAGTTGCTCAACCAGTATTAAGAGAAAAACAAGGAGCAGAGTATTGTCAATCTAATTTAGACTTAATGTTTGGTACATATGAAAACATAAAAGATAGAGATACTACTAAATCTAATATATTAAACCCTTTTGGGCCAGACGATACACAAAATGTACTTTTAGATTCTAATTACAAAAGTGCCTATATAAAAGACACAGAAAGTGATTACGCAAGAGAAAGAGTATTACTGAATTATGGAAAAAAGTATCAACCAGTAAAAAAATATTCGGTTAATTTAAGTGAAATGAAAGATGCAAGACAAAGAGATAGTTTAGCAAGTAATAGAAAGTGGTATGCTAAAATAAAAGGAACATATCGTGATTTTGCAGAAACTAGATCAAAAGAAGATGGAGAGGTATTAAATCAAGATTTTACTTTAGTAGTTACAATTAGAGATACCAAAGGGCAACATCAAGTTTACAATGAAGTATCTAGATTGTTAGCAGACAGAAACTTTTTACACTCTAACATTAAATTGAGAGAAGAGATTAGAATTGATGTTAAAGGTAAAAATAATTAGACCAATTAAAGTATAGCGAAATGCTATTCATTTATAAAAAAGGTGATTAGATATTTAAATTATTAATTAAAAACAAAAATTATGGGACTTAGACCAGGACCGAAGAGAATTGCAAAATCTACTGGAAAACCAGATAGACGTGCACGTGACAACAAAGACACACCAGGAAATACACCATCACTAAAGCCACCAAAACGTAAAAGAAAGTAATCTAATCTAACTATATTAGTTGTAATTATTATGTAAAATAGAATTTCGATGTTAAACTTGGCCTCATAAAATTTTGGTTAAAACAATAGGAGAAGTGAGCGTCCATATTTTAGGGGTTTAATAATACAGTTTCTTAAGAGTTTCAATTATACAAGGGATTTCAAAGCAATCTTAATAAGTTCCAATGTTTCCTAAAATATAGCGAATGAACCGTTAATTGTTTCCAAAATTATATGCAGACTTGATTTTTTTGTTTCTTTTTTTATTAAGAAAAAAAGATAAAATAAACCATTATGTTTCCATATTATTGATTCTTTCTAATCCCTTATTCCGTATCTCATTATAGGTATATTCAAAACCATCACTACTTTTAAGATCATCAATTTGTTCTGCAATGTTCCATTTCACATCAATTGAATCATCTGTATCGAAAAGCTCATAGCAAAATTTTGAATCAAATATTCCATAAATACATGACCGTGCTATATCTATTTCATATTTGGCTCTTTTTATAGTTTTAGAATTTCCTTTACGCAATATTGGCTTATTTATAAGGTATTCATTATAATGATATTTTGCTTTGTCCAATCTTTCTTTTATCTCTTTGTTTGTCATAGTCCTATATTTTTAAATCATGTAAATTTACATTCTTATTTATGGATAAAAAAAGATGTTAATATTTTTGCAGTTCCCAATCCTATTTTACATAATATTAATAGTTACAATTAAAAAAAGATGAATAGTAACTAGAATATAGTAAGTGCTTAGAATTTTTATTTTACTCACATATTTAATTATTTGCAGAAACTTCAAATGTGTTCGTGAATCTCCTAAAAAGTCGATTTCTAAAAATTTAAGCTCTTACGGAAAGTCACGAGAATCTCGTAAAATTTTTTATTCTATACATTTTGTCGAATACGCGATTTTTGTAACGAAGCAAAAGTCTAGCTTTTAAAT
>Ga0079203_1001571_pt1 | contig 16474 bp, 10 predicted proteins | sample PorBlaMBantryBay_FD_68602 | JGI IMG/M metagenome (GOLD analysis project Ga0079203, IMG submission 68602) | Marine algae microbial communities from Bantry Bay - Bantry Bay, Ireland | ecosystem: Host-associated > Algae > Red algae > Blade | place: Bantry Bay, Ireland
TTAGCGTGGTTTTTTGTTTTTTGCTTTAGGGATTGTATAGAAACATTTATGTTCATGAATTTAAAAACATAAAATAGAAATGCATGAATAAAAGTCTACAGCGACCTATTGAGAGCGCAGACTTGTAACTTAAAGCCCGGCTTTTTAGGTAACGCCCAAATAATTTAACTCGAGCGTAGGAGTTTAAACTACGTAAATATATGAATAAGCAGATCTTGAGATGAATTCAGGATTATCAGTTTTTCATTGGTCACACACACAACAACTACAAACAACACAACGACCATTGTTTAACACGATTTGAGCTTTATTATGCTTGAATTACAAGAAAAAATTTATGATTCCAAAAGTTTTTAAAGAGGTCATTGACCTAGGAGACGGTAGAGAAATTTCTATCGAAACTGGAAAATTAGCAAAACAAGCGCATGGTAGCGTTGTGGTGCAATCTGGAAAATGCATGTTATTATGTACAGTTGTTTCCAATTATGAGCAGAAAGATGTTGACTTTTTACCACTAACGGTAGATTACAGGGAGAAGTTTGCTGCTGCAGGTCGTTATCCTGGAGGTTTCTTTAAAAGAGAAGCAAGACCAAGTGATGGTGAAGTTTTAACAATGCGTTTAGTAGACCGTGTTTTACGCCCATTATTCCCAAAGGATTACCATTCCGAAACTCAGGTAATGATTCAGTTAATGTCTCACGACCCTGAAGTGATGCCAGATGCCATGGCTGGATTAGCAGCTTCGGCAGCGATTCAATTATCAGATTTCCCATTTGAATGTGCGATTTCCGAGGCTAGAGTTGGTCGTGTAAATGGCGAATTTGTAATCAATCCAACACCTGCTCAAATGGCAGAATCCGATTTGGATATGATGATCGGTGCTTCTGCAGACTCTGTGATGATGGTAGAAGGTGAAATGGATGAGATTTCTGAGGAAGAAATGGCTGATGCTATTAAGTTTGCCCATGAAGCGATTAAAGTACAATGTGCTGCGCAAGTAAAGTTAGCTGAAGCCTTTGGAAAGAAACCCGTTCGTGAATATGAGCCAGAGAGAGAAGATGCCGCTTTAGAGAAAAAAGTGCATGACATGGCTTACGATAAAGTATATGCTATTGCAAAAGCTGGATCATCTAAGCATGAAAGAAGTGCAGCATTTCAACAAATTAAAGAAGATATCAAGGCTACTTTTTCTGAAGAAGAAACAGAAGATTACGGTGGTTTAATTTCTGATTATTATAGAAAAGCCGAAAAAGCGGCTATTCGTGATTTAACCTTAGAAGAAGGATTACGTTTAGATGGTCGTAAAACTGACGAAATAAGACCTATTTGGTGTGAGGTAGATTACTTACCTTCTACACACGGCTCTGCAGTTTTTACGCGTGGGGAAACTCAAGCTTTGGCAACGGTAACTTTGGGAACTTCTAGAGATGCCAACCAAATTGATATGCCATCTCAAGAAGGTGAGGAACGTTTCTATTTACATTATAACTTCCCTCCTTTTTGTACGGGAGAAGCTAGACCAATTCGTGGAACCTCTCGTAGAGAAGTTGGACATGGTAATTTAGCACAACGCGCATTAAAAGGTATGGTACCTGATGAAAGTCCATATACAGTTCGTGTAGTTTCTGAAGTTTTAGAATCCAACGGTTCATCTTCAATGGCTACTGTTTGTGCAGGGACTATGGCACTTATGGATGCTGGTGTACAAATGACGAAGCCCGTTTCTGGTATAGCCATGGGATTAATTTCTGATGCCGGTTCTGGAAAATATGCCGTATTATCTGATATTTTAGGTGATGAAGATCATTTGGGAGATATGGATTTTAAAGTAACAGGTACCGCCGATGGGATTACCGCTTGCCAGATGGATATTAAAGTAAAAGGATTAAGCTACGAAATTTTAGTGAATGCACTACAACAAGCTCGAGCTGGCCGTTTACATATCTTATCGAAATTGACTGATACGATTGCAGAACCAAATTCTGAAGTTAAAGAACATGCGCCTACCATGGTAACAAGACGTGTTCCTAATGAATTTATCGGTGCCTTAATCGGGCCTGGTGGAAAAGTGATTCAAGAAATGCAAAAAGAAACTGAAACTACTATAGTTATTAACGAAGACCCGATAACTGAAGAAGGTATTGTTGAAATTTTAGGTGTTGGTAAAACGGGTATTGATGCTGTTATGGCAAAAATTGATGCTATTTTATTTAAGCCTACTGTTGGAAGTGTATATGAAGTAAAAGTAATTAAAATGTTAGATTTTGGTGCTGTTGTTGAATATATGGACGCTCCAGGAAACGAAGTTTTATTACACGTATCTGAATTAGCTTGGGAACGTACAGAAAATGTTTCTGACGTTGTTAATATGGGAGATGTTTTTGATGTGAAGTACTTTGGTATAGATTCCAGAACTCGTAAGGAGAAAGTATCGCGTAAAGCAATTTTACCAAAACCTGAAGGTTACGTAGCAAGGCCGCCAAGAGATAATTCTAGAGATAGCCGTGGTGGACGAGATAACCGAGGTAGAGACAATCGCGGACGAGATAACCGCCGTGATGATAGAAAACCTAGAGAAGATAAGAAAGAGGATTAATTTTTTCACTAATCTATAATTTGTTAAAGCCTGTTTCTCAATTTGAAACAGGCTTTTTTATTGATAGATTTACAAGTGATAAAAAACGGATAAAATAATGTAATAAAAAATTATTTTTAATAGCTATCAGTAACTAAAAAGTTACAATATTCCGACATATTTACAGACATGAAACATAAAAGTTGTTATATAACAAGTTAGCAAAAACAAAGAAAACATACTTCGGTATATAATAATCTTAAAAGACGACAATATCAATAAGCAAGTTAATTGAAGTTTAATTAAAAAAAGTTCACATATTACCAAATTCAAAAACAGAATTTTTGAAAACTAATTAAATCATTAAAAAAATATGAATTAGCTTTTCAAATATGCAATTAAAAAACAAATGATAGTTAATCATAATAGATACTTTTGCCAATATACTTATACAACACACAAACTACAAGTAAAAACCATCAATTATACCTTCTTTAAACTTACTTTTCGACTAAGCTAATTTTTTTCATAAATAATATAATTAAACCACAAAATTGAGCGCATTAATATTACCCAAAAACAGAATCAGGAAATTCAATCTTAAATAAATATTAAAAAAAATCTAAACAGAAGTTATCAACGTAAATCTAAATACAAATAAAAACCTTAAAAAATTTATGTCTTCCCTAAAATTGAACCCTTACAAAATCAATTCAATTACAAAAAACAAAACCAATAAAATAGAGAGCTTCATAAGTCGCATTTTCCATAACAACGGAAAAACAGAGAGTTCTCAAAATAAAATTATTTTATTTGGTACTTTTTTACTTATTGCTTTAGGCCTTTATTCTTTCTCTGTATTCCATAACGATTTTGAACAATTCAACGCAAATCGTATGGGTACTCTAGGCGCATTTTTTGGTTTTGCTGGCTTGATTATGCTTACCTACAAAGGGATTATGTTTCTTTATATAGCATTCAATTATTATAAATATAAAGCTATTGAATCCGTATCGGATAGAGAATTACCAACATGTACTGTTATTGTACCTGCTTATAACGAAGGCAAGCAAGTTTGGGATACATTAATGAGTCTAGAAAAAAGTGATTATCCTAAAAATAAAATACAAATAATTGCTATTGATGATGGTAGTTTGGATGATACTTGGAATTGGATTTTAGATGCTAAAAATAAATTAGGAAATCGTTTAGAAATTTTTAAACAACCAGAAAACAAAGGAAAACGCCATGCACTATACCATGGTTTTAATGTTGGTACTGGTGAAGTTTTTGTTACTGTAGATAGTGATTCCATAGTTAACACAGATACGATTAGGCACTTAGTAAGTCCGTTTATAATAGACAAAAATTGTGGAGCAGTTGCTGGAAACATTCGTGTTTTAAATAACAAAAAGGCGATGCTTCCTAAAATGCTGGATGTTAGTTTTGTTTTGAGTTTTGAATTTGTACGCTCTGCGGAAAGTAATCTAAATTCAGTATTATGCACTCCTGGTGCTTTGGCAGCATACCAAAGTACTGCTGTCCAGAACTGTTTACCAGAATGGATTAACCAAACTTTTATGGGTCAACCCTCTGATATTGGAGAAGACAGAGCTATGACAAATATGATTTTAAAACAGGGAAAGCACGTTTTATTTCAAAAAAATGCGGTGGCATATACGAATGTACCTGAAGAATACCCAGGTTTATATAAAATGTTTATTCGATGGGGACGCAGTAATGTTCGCGAAAGTATTGAAATGGCTAAATATGTGTTTACCGATTTTAGAACCGAATCAAAATTCGGAATCCGTTCATTATTTATAAGTCAGTTTTTAAAAATAGTAATGAGTTATCCACTGGTAATGTTTATGTTATTTTTTGTATTAATACACCCTTTGTTATTTCTTGGTTCTACACTACTTAGTATTTTAATATTTTCAACATTCTCGGTTTTATTTTTTACAAATAGTTATAAATCTTCCGAAGGATTTTGGGCTTACTCGTATAGTATTTTATATACTTTCGGACTGTTTTGGATTACACCATACGCAATTGCCACGGCTAATAGACGAGGGTGGTTAACACGTGGGTTAGCTGAGAAAAAATAACAAAATACATCAAGAGTAATCCAAAAGGTATTGAATCTAAAAAAAGAAAATTAGTTAAGCCTAAGGCGTATTAGTCTTTCAAAAATCAAATAAATGCATTAACACTACACATGTATTTATTTGGTTTATAAGATTTAATAATCTTTCAACCAATTAAAATATTTTTCAATAACAGAAGCTTTATTATCATTTATATGCTCTATGAGACTCTTGGCTATTGTAGACATGTTTTTCGAACTCAACCAAATTAAATTCCAATTTGTAGTCATTGGTAATCCTTTTACTGGAATAATTTGTAAATCGCCAATTGTCATGGCATTTTTAATACCTATTAAAGGCATTATGGAAAAGCCCAGCCCAGAAATAATAGCTTGTTTTAAAGCTTCGTTGGAAGTTAACTCCATGGTTTTATAAGTGGAAATTTTTTTTGACTCTATAAATTTCTCCATAGCTAGTCTAGTAGCTGACCCTTGTTCCCTATAAATAAGTGGTAGGTTTTGAAACTCCGTTTTAGATAAAAATTTCCCTTTAAATTTATAATCTCTACCTCCAACCATATATAACTTATTTTCCATAAGTCCAATTCTATTAATTTTCATTTTTTTAGGTATCGTAGAAACTAAGGCAAAATCCACTTCGTTATTCTCTAAAGCCCTAACGACCTCAGCTTTATTAGTTACATCCATAACAAGATCTATGCCCCTATTTTTAGTGATGAAATCTGATATAAAATAAGGCATTACATATTTGGCTGTTGAGACGATTGAAATCTTTAATTTTCCAGCAAGTTCACCTTGATATGTTAATGCTTTATAATCAATAGCCTTGACCTCCTCCATTATTTTTTTTGCAGCTTCTGCGACTTCTTTTCCAAATTCAGAAATGTAAATTTTTCTAGAAACAATTTCGAATAAGGGGATTTTAAATTGGTTTTGAAAATTTTTTAATTGAATTGAAACAGCTGGTTGTGTAAGATATAGAGCCTCTGATGCCTTTGTAACACTTTGCAGTTCTGCAATCTTCAAAAAAACCTCCAATTGATGCAACGTATAGTTCATAAATTTTTTTTATGTATTTCATAATAAATATAAATAAAAATTTATGAAATATAAATATAAACTTTGCATCAAAATAAAAACCAATGAAACAAATACTCATGTACGGTCTAAAAAAAGCAAAAAAAAATTCAAGTTACTTGAATGTAATCATCAGTGCACTAATTTTTTCAACGTTTATTTTACTCTCAATACGAAGTAATGGATTGTTTTTAAAAGAGATATTGCTTTGTGCAGGAATAGTCCTTTTTTCACTTTTAAATGCTTACAAGAAAACATTAATTAAATAATCTAAAAATTTAATTCAAATATAAGTACTAGAAACAAATTTTATGGATTTACATTTACTTATCGATAACCTTACCAATCCGGCATTACTCTTTTTCTTTTTAGGAATTATTGCTGTACAATTAAAAAGTGACCTTAAAATACCTGAGAATTCTTCAAAATTCATCTCATTATACCTATTACTCGCCATTGGTTTTAAAGGCGGACAGGAACTTTCGCATAGCGAATTCAATCTAGAAATTATCTGGTCTCTATTATTTGGAATATTTTTAGCGGTAGTCGTTCCTGTATATGCCTTTTTTATACTACGGAGAAAGTTTAGTATTGAAAACTCTGGAGCAATTGCAGCTGCATATGGCTCCGTTAGTGCAGTAACTTTCGTAACCGCTATCTCTTTTTTAGAAATAGAACAAATTCCCTTTAGTGGGCACATGGTAGCTGTTATGGCGCTTATGGAAGCACCATCTATTATGGTAGGGCTGCTGCTCATCATGATTTTTAAAAAAGGTGAAAATAAATCTGAAGTGCCTTTAAAAACAGTTTTGCAACATGCTCTTTTTAATGGAAGTGTGTTATTAATTATAGGAAGTTTAGTTATCGGATTCTTAGCAAGTGACGCTCAAGCGGAAGGCATTAAACCTTTTACAACGGATATTTTTAAAGGGTTTCTCTCTGTATTTCTTTTAGATATGGGGATAACAAGTGGTAAAAAAATATCAGAACTCATAAAAAAAGGTTGGTTTGCTTTAGTTTTTGCCATTGTAATACCAATTTTAAATGGTGTATTGGTTGCTATGGCAAGTGGCTTATTTGTCACAGAAATTGGTAATCGATTATTATTTGCCATTTTAGCAGCGAGCGCCTCTTATATTGCAGTTCCTGCAGCCATGAAAATAGCAGCACCAAAAGCGAGTCCTAGTTTATATATCCCAATGGCCTTAGCAATAACATTCCCTTTCAACATCACCTTTGGAATGCCACTCTACTTGTGCATCATTAACAATTTTTAAATAAAATAATTAACTTAAATATACACATTATGGAAACTTTACAAAACACAAAAAAAGAAACTATGAAAAATCAAAACATAAAATTAATTAAAGGCCATTTTACGCCATCGGAAGCAGGAGATATTATAAATGCGATACTTGATGTTAAAATCAATTTTCACAAATTACAGAAGCTCTCTATAACTGAGGGCAACGAAAATGACAAATGTGAATACGACAGTGGCAGAATCGAAGAACTTATTGACGCTAAACACGATGCTAAAGCATTTTTCAGTGATGCTAGATTGAAAGGCAAAAAATTAAAAATAGAAAGTTTAGTTTCTATTACTATTGAAGACTAATTTTTGTCTATGAAACCCTTTTAAAACCGTTTCAAAATTTGAAGCGGTTTTTTTAGCATTAAATCCAAGCAAAAATTGACGTATTGAAGACTACCATATTTGTGACTAAACTTAGATTTAAGATACATTTACCACAAAATAGCGCTTATATTTCTGATCATCCAAGCCAAAACATTACACCTAAATTTATTTACAGAACATGGTATTCGCTTACAGAATTACACCTGTTATTGTTACTAAATAAACTATTTATGAAAACAGAAATCATTAGTTTCTAATTTTAATAAAATAAAAAAAAATTAGGCCTGGAATATGCAATTTATAAAATTAAAGCGATTAATGAGCAAAAAAACCAAAAGACTCAATATATAGCATAGAATACAATTAATACTATTGAGGGTGCTTTAAAATTGATTACAGAGGATGTAAGAGGCAAGAAATAAATATTATATCGATTTAGATACAGATTGGCAAATCTAAAAATTTTATTTTTTAAATACCATATGCTTGAAACAGGTTGGAGATTGTTTCGTATAACATAAGGTATATAGCTTAAACTTGAGTTAGACCCAAATGACTCTTTAAAAATAAAGAAAGCCTATTAACAAAAATTAATAGGCTTTCTTATAAAGAAGTGTTTTGAGCTAGTCTTTCTTTTTCTGATTTTCTAACTTACTTACGCTATCGTACATTATTGGAGTTGCTATGAACAACGATGAATATGTACCTACTATTACACCTACGATTAAGGCGAACATGAAACCTCTGATTGAATCGCCACCAAAAATGAAGATGGCTAACAGCACGACTAATGTTGTAAGTGAGGTATTTAAGGTTCTACTTAATGTACTGCTTAATGATGCGTTTACAACTTTATCGAATTTCCAGCTGGTATGCTCGTTGAAAAATTCACGAATTCTATCGAATACAACCACGGTATCATTTAATGAATACCCAATTACGGTTAGGATTGCTGCTATAAATGCTTGGTTTATTTCCATGTTGAATGGCATAAACTTGTACGTTAATGAGAATACACCGAGTACGATTAATACATCGTGGAATACCGCAACTACGGCTCCTAATGAGTATTGCCATTTCTTGAAACGAATTAAGATATAAAGAAACACGACGATTAACGACCCTAAAATGGCCCAAAATGATGCCTGTTTAATATCATCAGCAATGGTTGGTGTTACTTTATACGACTCTAGTAAACCTACTTGCTTGTTTTCATCATTCAAATCGATGAATTGCTCGTAAGTAATCCCTTCTAAATGTGGTATTAAAGCAGTATAAAGTGATTTTCTAATTTCTTCATCAATCTCTGCACCAGATTCGTTTACCTTATACTTAGTCGTGATTTTTAATTGATTTTCGTCTCCAAATGTTTTTGCATCTGCACTACCGAATACGTCTGGACTTGATAGCAAGTTTGTAACTTCTGAGGCGCTAATATCTTGAGCGAAACGCACTTGGTAGGTCCTACCTCCAACAAAATCAACACCTTGGTTTAATCCGTTTGTAAATAACGATCCTAAACTAAACAGTATTAAAGCTCCAGAAATAGAATAAGCTACTTTACGTTTCTTTAAGAACTCAATATTTATGTTTCTGAATAGGTTTTTAGTAATTCCTGTTGAGAATTCTAATTTCTCGCCACGGTTAGCATACCAATCAATTAATAATCTGGTTATAAAAATAGCCGTAAATAAAGAAGTTGCAATACCTATTAATAAAGTAGTTGCGAAACCTTTAATTGGTCCTGTTCCGAAAACAAATAAGATTAATGCGGTTAAACCCGTAGTGATGTTGGCATCTAAAATTGATGATAAGGCATTACTAAATCCGTCTTTAATAGATTCTATCTGGCCTTTTCCTTTGGCTAATTCTTCTCGAATACGCTCAAAGATAAGCACGTTCGCATCCACAGACATACCAATGGTTAATACGATACCCGCAATACCAGGTAAGGTTAATACGGCGCCTAATCCTGATAAAATACCGAAGATTAATAGTAAGTTTAATAACATGGCGATATCTGCAAATGCACCAGCTTTTCCGTAATAGAAAATCATCCAAAGTAATACTAATACTAAGGCGATTAAGAATGACATGGTACCACTCTCGATAGCTTCTTTACCTAAAGATGGCCCTACAACCTCACTTTGAATAATATCTGCCGATGCAGGTAATTTACCCGCACGTAATACGTTTGCTAAATCGATTGCTTCATTTAATGAAAAATCTCCTGAGATAGAAGAGCTACCACCAGCAATTGGCCCTGTTGTTACACCAGGAGCAGAATACACCACGTTATCTAAAACAATAGCAATTTGACTACCTTGCGTATATGCTTTACCAGTCATTTCTTCCCAGATTTTAGCACCTTTAGCATTCATTTGCATGGAAACCTCAGACTTTCCTGTTGGTCCGAATTGGTTTCTTGCATCTGTTACCACTGCACCACTTAATTGTGGTACGTTTTCTCTGTTTCCTATTAAAGCGTATAAATCTACAATTTCACTATCCTTTTCTGGTTTCCCGAAAACAAACTTAGCATAACGTTGTTCTGCTGGAAGTAATGCTCTTACTTCTGGTCTGTTTAAATAATCAAGTACGGTTTCTTTATCTTTAATTTCGAACTTCGCAATAATTGGTCCGCCTTGGTACCCAAGACCTCTAATTAATTTTCCAAGTGGGTTATTTTCTTCAACTGTTGTAGAATCTGTTTCTGCATCACCAAGCAAATCGTCAATTTGATCGCTTTGCGCGTCTTCTTCATCTTGAGACTCTGCTTCTGCAGTACCATCTTCCGTATCAATAATATCTTTTAAAACCGCATTAGCTTGATCTATAAATTGGTAGAATTGCTCTCCTTTATAAGCATCCCAAAATTCTAATTGCGCTGTACTTTGTAATAAACTTGTAGCACGCTCAACATCTTTAACACCTGGTAATTCTACTAAAATACGACCTGAGTTTCCTAAACGTTGTATGTTTGGAGATGTAACACCAAATTCGTCAATACGTTTTCTTAATACTTCAAAAGCTGAAACGATAGATTCGTCAATTTTAGTTTCAATGATCGTTTTTACATCATCATCAGACATGCTACCATCAATTTCACCATCTAGTTCTCTGGTATAAAATATATCTGGAGAGGCTAACTTCGTATCGCCTTTAATTTTATCAAATGCTGTAAAGAAATCTTCTAAATATGTGTTTTGACTGTTCTTTTGAATTTCAGAAGCATCTTCTAAAGCTTTATTGAAAGTAGGATCGGTTGTATTATTTGCTAATCCTTTTAAGATATCTTTTACGGACACTTGAAGAATCACATTTATACCACCTTTTAAATCTAAACCAAGATTCATGGCTTTTTGTTTCACTTCATTATAAGTGAATTTTGCAACACCAATATTATATACGGTATCGGTTCCTTTTTGTTGAAGATAGTTTGCTTCTTCTTGACTACGAAGTGCACGATAGTTCTCTTCTGATTCAGAGATTTTATTAATCGCGACTTCTTGTGCTTCTTTTTCAACTGAATTTGCTGTGAATGTGAATGATAATTGGTAAAGACTTACCAAACCAAACAAAATAGCAAATAGTTTTACTAATCCTTTGTTTTGCATATTGTACTTTTTTACGTCAAATATTTAAACCTGAATAATTTCGGGCGAGCAAATATAGAATTTACTGTATGATTTGACAATATTTATTTTTATGTGTGATTTTTTATAAATCTGTTAGAAAACGTATATCAGAATGATTATAATTTTCTTCGATTTAAGTAATGAAAACCGTATGGGAAAGCCCATTTAGCTAATAGGTCCTGCCCTAACTTCGGGAATTGTGTGAAGTGGATCACTGATTTGTATCGCAATTGCTTTACGAATTTTATAAGTGACATGAATTAGGTTATCAGAATATTCATAGCCTATATGTTCTACTGAAAAATAATTTGGATCTAAGAATCGATCGCTTTTTACCTCAATCTCTAAACTTATAGCGCCATCAAAATCCCAACCTGAATGTTGTGCGTTTTGAATTTTGTAAACGTTAATATCATAAGAGATCTTAGAATCTTCGAATGGAAGTTCTGATGAATTTTGATCCTGTGATTGAGATGTAAATTGAAGTGCAAGAGTTTCTTGATCTCGAAACAACTGCTTAATACTTGAAATATCAGCATCGCTGAAATATGTTATTTTCAGTTTACCAGTATTTAATGAAAGTACTTGGATATTCTTAGCGCCAAGAGCTTGTAGTTGCTCTTTTACTTTAGCTACAGCGTCTACGGTTTGATTAGATGCTAAGTCAACATCTTGAAATTGCAATACAATTTCTTGATTAGGCACAGCTATGTGTTGCTGCGAAACAACACCAAATAAGGTTAACCCAAAGATTAAGATACTAATGCACCATCTTGCAATCATGCGCCAAATATAAATAAAATATATTTCCTTATAGAAATAATTTTAAATTCCCCAAAAAAGCAAAAAACTAAATTCCAAAAACAATAGATAAGGTAAATAAACAGCTTTAAAAAAACTGCCTTTTCAGACAGTCTTAATCTATTTATCAATTATAAATTTCCTAAAAAGGAAATAAATTTATAATTCTAATAACCCATTAGTTTTTTTAACACCTTCTGCGCTTTCTTTCATGTGTGCTTTTTCAGCGGCACTTAAAGGAATATCAACGATGCTTTCTATACCGTTTCTTCCTAAAATAACAGGAACACCAATACAAATATCATTTAAACCATATTCACCTTCTAAGAATGTAGAACATGGAAACATTTTCTTTTGGTCACAAGCAATCGCTTGAACTAATCCACTAACAGCAGCTCCTGGCGCATACCAAGCAGAAGTTCCTAAAAGACCTGTAAGTGTTGCACCACCAACTTTAGTATCTGCAGCAACTTGTTCCAAACGATCCGCGCTTAAAAATTCTGAAACTCTAATACTGTTTCTTGTGGCGTGACTTGTTAATGGCACCATACCTTTATCACTATGACCACCGATTACCATACCATCGATATCACTAATTGGTGCTTCCATAGCTTCTGCTAATCTGTATTTAAAACGTGCAGAATCCAGCGCACCGCCCATACCAATAATTCTATTTTTTGGGATATCAAGTGTTTTATGAGCTAAGTAAGTCATAGTATCCATTGGGTTACTTACTACAATAAGGACCATATTTGGAGAATGCTCCAATAAGCTTGAAGATACCGATTTTACAATACCAGCATTAATACCGATTAATTCTTCACGCGTCATTCCTGGCTTACGAGGAATTCCAGAAGTAATCACACAAATATCACTATTCGCTGTTTTACTATAATCGTTCGTTACACCTGTAATTTTAGTATCAAAACCATTTAATGACGCACATTGCATTAAATCCATGGCTTTACCTTCAGCATACCCCTCCTTGATGTCTAACAACACAACTTCTGATGCAAAGTTTTTGATTGAAATATATTCAGCACAACTTGCGCCTACTGCTCCTGCTCCAACTACGGTAACTTTCATAATATAATATTTTATTTAGTGTATAATATGTTCCTGTTTTCTTTAAAAAAAGCATTATTTAATTATGTAAATTCAATTAATTACCTTTAAAAAATCTGTTTGAAATAAACTATCGCTAAATTACAAATTAATATTATGTAAATGAAAAAAGCACAAGACTAAATCCTGTGCTTTTTAAACAAAAATTAAATATAACTAACTAAAACTAACTAAAACTCTATTCAAATTTTCTTATCTGAGACCAAAATTGATTCCTAAAGAAAAAGCATTAAATTCTGAAATATGGTATTCTGCATTAAGCCTGAAAAAACCTAACTTTAATTTTGTACCTATAGTACCTCTTACTGAAGCCACTTCACTTGATACTGAAAAGGGATCAACAATCGGATCTGATGACAATGTGCCATTTGTTACGATATAAGTTCCTAATAAATCAGATTCTGATTTTCCATTAATATAGCCTAAACCACCGTAAAAATTAATTATTGGTAATTTAGTTGAGGCTACTAATTGAAATAACCATGTATTTGTAGCATTTTCAATGCGTTGGTTCTCACCTGCTATTCCAGAGGATTCTGTAAGATCATATTCACCATCTAAATGTGTATAAGCTACTAAACCAGAAATTGCAACAGGCCATAATTTGTTTGCGGGTAACCATTTAGTAAATTCAACCTGTAAACCTGCTCCGTACATGCTCAATGAAACCTCATCCGTCTCAATTTTAGGAACAAAACGCGCCTTTACCTCTATACCCTTTCCTAAACCTAAAGCACCTTGTAAAAATGCTGTAGGCAGTAAATTAGCAGCTCCTTCGCCTATGCCATTTGGTAATTCTATACGTTCTGTTTGCTCTCCGAAAATGGCATTTTCAAATTTAACATCTACAAAAATAGCAGGATTGTTCTCCCCAAGTATAGTTGCAATCATTTTTGAAGGTGAACTATCTGGGAATGAAATATTATTATAATCTGCAACATTTAAATCAAAATTTTTATTTTCATCTTTAACAGAAGCCGCGTTTACAATAACCGAAATTTCAAAACCTCCTAAAGGTTTCGATTTTCCTGTATTAAACCAGTTCGCATTCATACTATGCATTAAACCATTAGTTCCTGGTGCTAGATAATCATTTGCAAAACGCTCTGCATCTTCTATACCTGCAGCAAGAAGTGCATCAATGTCACTCTGTGCTTTTGAAATAGTTGTTACTAAAACAAGTAACATAAATAAACTAAACTTCATCATTAATCTAAATTTAGAATTACAAATATAGAAAAAAAACACACAAAAAAAACATTTTAACGAAAAAAATTGCTTTTTAACGGATTTATAAGTCTTTTTATCCATAAAAAAAGGTCTTAAAGTAGTATACATTAAGACCTTTCAAACAAATATAAATATGCTATCTACGCATCAATATTAGCATAAATAGCATTCTTTTCTATAAACGCTCTACGAGGTGGCACCTCATCTCCCATTAACATAGAGAATACACGATCTGCTTCCACACCATTATCAATATGAATTTGGCGTAATGTTCTAAACTCAGGGTTCATAGTGGTATCCCAAAGTTGTACCGCATTCATCTCACCAAGACCTTTATAACGTTGTATTTTTGCGCCATCGCCATATTGTTCCATTAACGCTAAGCGTTCTTCATCATTCCAAGCATATTCTTTTTTCGCTCCTTTTTTTACTAAAAATAACGGAGGTGTTGCAATATAAATATGCCCATTTTCAATTAACTCCTTCATATATCTAAAAAAGAAGGTTAAAATTAGCGTTTCAATATGTGAGCCATCAATATCGGCATCACACATAATGACAATTTTATGATAACGTAATTTTGAAAGGTTCAACGCCTTACTATCTTCTTCAGTTCCAATGGTCACGCCAAGCGCCGTAAATATATTTTTAATCTCTTCGTTTTCAAAAACCTTATGCGTCATCGCTTTTTCAACATTAAGTATTTTACCCCTTAAAGGCAAAATAGCTTGAAAAGCTCTATCACGACCCATTTTTGCAGTTCCACCTGCCGAATCTCCCTCAACAAGGTAAATTTCACATTTTTGAGGATCTTGCTCAGAACAGTCCGATAATTTCCCTGGCAAACCGCCAATACTCATAACGGTTTTACGCTGCACCATTTCACGAGCTTTTTGTGCTGCATGACGTGCTTGAGCTGCCAAAATCACTTTCTGTACAATGGTTTTAGCATCATCTGGGTTTTCCTCCAAATAATCCGTTAGCATTTCAGAAACTGCTTGACTTACAGAAGCAGACACCTCACGGTTACCCAACTTTGTTTTTGTTTGACCTTCAAATTGTGGTTCTTGAACTTTTACCGAAATAATAGCCGTAAGCCCTTCCCGAAAATCATCACCAGCAATATCAAATTTTAACTTATCCAACATACCGGATTCATCAGCATACTTTTTCAAGGTATGTGTCAATCCACGACGGAACCCGGATAAATGTGTTCCACCTTCATGCGTATTTATATTATTCACATAAGAATGCAGATTTTCAGCGTAAGACGTGTTGTAAATCATCGCCACCTCAACAGGCACTCCATTCTTCTCACCTTCAAAAGCAATAACATCCTTCATTAAAGGCTCACGGGTGGCGTCCAAAAACTGGATAAATTCTTTTAATCCTTCTTTAGAGTGAAACGTTTCACCCTCAAACTCACCATCCTCTTTCTTAGAACGTCTATCAACTAAATGAACCGTAATGCCTTTATTTAAATAGGCCAACTCGCGCAATCTACTCGCTAAGGTATCATAACTATACTCTAAAGTCTGAGTAAAAATAGTAGGATCCGGTCTAAAAGTTACCGTTGTACCACGTTTATCCGTTTCACCAACTTGTTTAACTGGGTATAACGACTTTCCACGCTCATACTCTTGCTCATAGACATTTCCATTTCTATAAACCGTGGCTTTTAAATGAGCCGATAGGGCATTTACACAACTTACACCAACACCGTGTAATCCACCAGAAACCTTATAGGAATCCTTATCGAACTTACCACCAGCACCAATTTTAGTCATTACCACCTCAAGTGCAGATACGCCTTCCTTTTTGTGTAAATCTACAGGAATACCACGACCATCATCCTCAGTAGTAATCGAATTATCCTCATTAATAATCACTGTAATATTATTACAATGTCCAGCCAAAGCCTCATCAATAGAATTATCAACCACCTCATAAACCAAATGATGTAAACCACGCGTACCAACATCTCCAATATACATCGAAGGACGCATACGCACGTGCTCCATCCCCTCTAAGGCCTGAATACTATCAGCCGAATAATTATGCTTATTAAACTCTTCTTTAGGTTCGCTCATATTATTTATTTCTATATTATTTAATTTTTAAAAACACCTCAAATTATTTGGGCGTTACTTTTCACAAATGCCTAAAGGTTCCATAAATTTTTTAGGTATGATAGAAAAGTCAGGCTTTCCGCTGCAATCCCTAACGCATCCATACACCAGATTCAAACATAAGATTATCATTATTCCTATTTATAAAAA
>Ga0079203_1001574_pt1 | contig 16464 bp, 16 predicted proteins | sample PorBlaMBantryBay_FD_68602 | JGI IMG/M metagenome (GOLD analysis project Ga0079203, IMG submission 68602) | Marine algae microbial communities from Bantry Bay - Bantry Bay, Ireland | ecosystem: Host-associated > Algae > Red algae > Blade | place: Bantry Bay, Ireland
ACACTAAAATCTCCCAAATCCCGTACTTTCGTCTGTAACATTTCTCCTTCCCAGCTTCCTCCACAGGTAATTATTTTTTGATCTGGCTGGCAATATGCAATAAATGCCTTGTCTCTTAAATTCTCCGGTAAACTAATCGGACGGATCGACAGATTATAGTATTTATGTACTGGTGTTTTATAATCATGCACCTGATGAACAGGGGAATAAACATTGGCAGACTTTTCAGCAATCGTGTTATACTTAAAATATAAGTTTTCATATAATGTACCATCAGGCATGGAGAGCGAAAAATTTTCTGTCGTAATCGTATTCGCCTGATCGTAAGGTAACAGGTAGTTATACGTTCGAGCAGGCGGTTCGGGGACTTCCCCTCGTTTAACCCAAAACTCAAGAATACTTTCGTTGCCCGCTACATCCGTCACCTCAAAATAAATTTTCGTTGCTTTATTTTTTTGTAATTCTATTACTCCATCGTTTATTTTTTTGTCATAAATAGATAGACGATTTCCTGGTAGTGCATAAAATCGATTGATATAGCTTTTATCACTTACCTGTTCTTTATAATCCAGGTGCGCATTGATATAACGAGATTCTCCGAACGAAAAAGTTTCCATTGTAAATCCATAGATTGGTTGATCATCAGCCCTCATGGCCACTTTATATACGCCATTCCAATTGGGAGCTAGTGACATGTGATCATAAGCTTTCAGTCCAACACCAATCCGCCACGCACCGATGCGTAAAGTGTCACCGCTGACGCGATACCCCTTTCCCCCCTTTTTCACTTTAACGGTTTTAGTATCAAGCGTTTCCAGTTTATCATTCAGTGAATATATTTTTATCTCGTGTAGTTTAGGAGCTAATTTATCTTTAGCCTTAAGGCCAAAAAGCAAAGGATTGATTGGCTTTGAAGTTCGCGTATCTCGAATTTCAAAATGAAGATGTGGGCCATAAGACCGACCAGAAGTCCCCATCTTTCCCAGTGTTTCGCCTTTGGTTACTGTAAATTTTCCCTTGGACGGATAGGCTTCCATTTCAAAGGTCTTCTTTCGTTTTTGTTCAGCAGCGATATAGGCCGCTACTGCTTTGGGGAAGTTGGCGAGGTGTGCATATACAGAGGTATAACCATTAGGATGATTGATATAAAGTACATTTCCATATCCACCTGATTGTACTTTGATGCGGGCAATATAACCGTCGGCTACCGCGAGAATAGGTTGCCCACTTTTTCCGTTGTGCGCTTTTATATCAATGCCTGCGTGAAGATGATTGGATCGTAATTCGCCAAAAGTACCCGACAATTTAATCGGTGTATTGATGGGCGAACGGAAGTAGTTTTGTGGATAGTCCTTGGAAGTATTATTCTGGGTAAACGATAATAAAAGGAATAGACTAAGAAGAAATAATATGGTAAATATCAGTTTGATACGCATAGGCTTAAGTCGTCTTTTAAAGAGGTTATTTATAAAAAATAAGTGCTGCTTAACGCATCAGTTGCTCCCCCCAGTTACCAATAAGGGTTTCCTCCTTTTCGTTCTTTTCCATTATCTCCAAAAACAAATGTCGCGGAATACTACACCCACCCAAACTCTGCAAATGTCTTGTTTCCTGTTGGCAATCAATTAACCAAAATCCTTGCGCCGTCAAAATACGAACGAGCGTAATAAATCCCGCTTTGGAAGCATTGGAGACATACGCAAACATAGATTCTCCAAAAAAAACTTTACCTAATGAGATTCCATATAATCCACCAACTAGCTTTTTATCCTGCCATACCTCTACACTATGTGCGTACCCCAGTTCGTGTAACCGCACATAACCCGCAAGCATTTCATCCGTAATCCAGGAACCATCGCCCCCTTTTTCTACCGCTCGTAATTCACGACAAGCCAGCATCACGGATTCAAATTCCTGATCAAAGGTATAGTCAAATTTTTGTTGATTAAAAATGGGCCGCATACTCTTGGCCACTTTTAAATTTTCGGGAAAGAGTACAAAACGTGGGTCGGGTGACCACCAGACAATAGGTTCTCCTTCATTGTACCAGGGAAATAAGCCCGAACGGTACGCGAGCAAAAGACGTTCTGAGGATAAATCACCACCAACGGCCAATCGACCGTAATGGTCAGCCAGTTCTGCCGGCGGAAAGTTGAGTTCTTCATCTATCAGCCGAAAAACGGGCATAAGGATAAGGTTTATTGAAAGAGATTGGAGAACAGCATTTGGATGTAAAAGGCCACTTATTCAGCCATACTTTCGATCACAGCAGAAAGTCCCCGCTCTACCAACGCATCCTTGAAAGGACGTAGCGTTTCGTGAGGAGCAGTCTTAACTACCGCTTTTCCTTTGTAATGAATAATCATCGCCAATTGCTCCGACTGTGTACGAGAATGACTAAGCACATCAACAAAGCATTCTATCACCCACTGAAACGTGTTCTGGTCATCATTATATACCAACAGTTCAGCTGGCGTTCCTGTATCTGTAGTTTTTTCTGCTACCAATACTTCTTCTAAAGTGTCCGTACTATTAAACATTGTAATAATTTTATTAAAATATACAGCGAGAAATTCACAAAAATCTTTGAATTCCTTATAATACTAGCAAGTTACATATTTATATAAATATAAACTAATTTAAATTCTTTAAAGTTTCCTTTACTGCCTCAAAATTAGGTAAATCTCCAGCAGACTCCAATACTTCAGCATATTGAATAATACCTTCTTTATCAATTACAAAGGCAGAACGCTTGGAAACACCTTTCATATCCAATACAAAATCCTCGTAGAACGTATCATAAGCACGAGAGACTGTCTTATTAAAATCAGACAATAAAGAAAAGGAGAATTTCTGTTCTTCTTTATATTTTTCCAGAGTAAACAACGAATCCACTGAGATGGCTAGTATCTCTGCTGACAGATCATTGTAACTAGCAATATCATCACGCATGTTGCAAAGCTCTTCTGTACAAGTGCCAGTGAAAGCCAATGGAAAAAATAGTAGTACAACGTTTTTTCCTTTATAATCTTCCAGAGAAATCTCAGATTTATCTGTGGCTCTCAGGGTGAAATTAGGTGCTTTTTCTCCTTTTTGAATCTTCATACTATGTTTTTTCAGTTTTTATAAAAATAACTACAAATATACCCTATCAACCCGTATATTAGGATAGTTGTTCAAGTAAAGATAAGGATTATGTACTGAATATTTATCGAATGTTGGTCATATATTTTTAATTTTACAAAATGTTAACAGCTTATCATCCTCCTAGTTCGGGTAAAGTAAATGCAGCAGATCATCAGGCTGCGGATGGACCTTTCTTTTGTCCCGCCTGTGGTAGTGAACTCCGACTGCGTAAGGGACTGAAACGAATCCATCATTTTTTCCATCCTTCCGAAAAGACCTGTCACTACCGAGGCGAGTCTCAATTACACCTTCGTATCAAAAAGCAGATGTATTTTACACTGATAGAAGAACTTGGTTATCAAGTCAAAAAGGTCGAAATCGAAAAAATGATTGACAATATTCGCCCCGATGTTTTTGTTGAAGGATTTAAAAAGAAAATTGGGATCGAAATTCAGGTCACGCCACTTACGCCCGCTGAGTTGATTCGACGTACGGTGGCTTATTATCAAAAAAAAATTCATCTGCTGTGGGTACTTCCCTTTTCTCATGCCCGTATTTTTGCTGCCGACGATCAGGAGTTTCAACCCATCCGGCTCAAGGTCTATGAGCAGATGCTTTTTTATATGTATTACAAAAATCTGATCTTTTGGGACGATACTGAAAAGTATAGCAAAGGATTTATCGCGCTCCAACTAAAAGATGTCTTTCAAGGTGATCGCGCTTTTTATTCAAAAGACTGGAGTACGGTTATCCGGTTTTCACCCAAAAAACTCAAACAAACAAAACTCCCTTACGACATCGAGTACAATCTTCCCCTCAAATCTTTTATCCCTATTTATGCACCGCCCTTCCGTATGCCCGGGATGGACTTTTGGCTGCCCGGACGATTTATTATGGGAAGAAAAACATAGCAGATAAAACGGTAAAGTGCATGACGAATTTTATGCTTTCACTATTTGTATCGACTGTAGTTCGGTAGCTACCATTTATCTTAGCGCTTTTTACAGGTATACACGTTGAAGAGGCCTAGTAGCCAAAAGCTACCTGACTAACAGGCTTTAAGTTGATTCCAACAATTTGTCACGCATTCATAGCAATAGTAAGTATCTTTACTTCCAAAATACAACTCATTTGAATACCACCCAACGTGCTTATCTTGAACTTCATTTTGCCGTATTACTTTTCGGCTTTACTGCTATTTTGGGGGATTTGATTACGCTTTCCGCGCTTGTGCTAGTCTGGTGGCGCATGGGGATTACGACGGCAAGCATCCCGTTATTGACCAAAATAAAAGCCAGGCTATCCACATTACCAAGGTCGCTGATTCTTCGCTATATGAGTATAGGAGTGCTGGTCGCCCTTCACTGGATCTGCTTTTTTGGATCAGTCAAGTTAGCCAATGCGTCTATCTCTCTGATCTGTATGGCTACCACTTCTTTTTTTACAGCGCTAATTGAACCACTCGTATTTCGACGGGCATTGAAATGGGATGAATTGAGTTTGGGATTATTGATGATTCCCGGTATCATGCTGATCGTCAACAATACCGAAGGGGCCATGATATTGGGAATTCTAGTAGGCTTGATGAGTGCTTTTTTAGCTTCTTTATTTGCAGTATTGAATAAGCAATTGGTAGATGAAGCGGAACCACTCACCATTACCTTTTTGGAGTTGGGAAGCGGCTGGTTATTTTTAAGTTTAGTATTGCCTTGCTATTTTTATTTTAATCAAGAAATGACTTTTCTACCACAAGGATATGATTGGTTATGGCTGATCGTGCTGGCTTTGTTATGTACAACATTGGCTTATGTGCTGTCGCTACGTGCATTAAAACATTTGTCTGCTTTTTCTTCTACGCTTACGATTAATCTGGAACCCGTTTATGGAATTTTACTCGCTTGGCTTCTATTAGATGATGCGCAAGAATTGTCTCCTCAATTTTATGTAGGTTGTCTGTTAATTATCGGAGCTATATTTTTTCATGCTTTTCGTAGTATTAAAACCGCTCGTCAATATGGAGACTAATCGCTTGAATAAATACTGTGAGGAACACACCACTCCTCCTTCCCCACTTCTCAATGACCTACTTCGAGAAACCCATCTCAAAACCCTCGCGCCTCAAATGGCATCGGGGCATTTGCAGGGAGCATTACTCAGTTTTATCAGTCAGATGATTCAACCAAAGTCCATATTGGAGATAGGTAGTTTTACGGGATATGCTACCTTATGCTTGTTGAAAGGATTGGCGGCTGATGGGATTATTCATACGGTTGAGGTAAATCAGGAGTTAGCTTATATCATTAAAAAGTATGTCCGTCGTGCCAATGCACAGGATCGTATTCAATTGCATATTGGGAAGGCACAAGAGATTGTCCCTACGTTAGATACAACTTTTGATTTGGTGTTTATTGATGCGGGGAAGATGCACTATCCACAATATTATGACCTGGTGATTGATCGGGTAAATGTTGGTGGATACCTTTTGGCAGACAATGTCCTTTGGAGTGGTAAAGTGCTAAAAGATACAAAAGATCGGGATAGTGAGATTTTAGATTTTTTTAATAAAAAAATCCAAAATGACCCTAGAGTAGAAAATATATTATTACCCATTAGAGATGGGCTGATGATCGCACGAAAAATTTGATAAATTGATAAATTGATAAATTACTTCGAATAACTTACTGCTAACAAAAAGCCTACTTTCCTATACTCCGCAAGGCACGATGCGCCATGTCTCGCAGTTCCGTTATAGAAGTTGCTCCTTCTCTGCGTTCCAGCACTTCTCCTTCTTTATTCATAAAAATCAAAGTAGGATATACACTTGCACTATAAATGGTAGCAACCACCTGTCCATTGTCTTTTTCTGCATCTACTTTATAGTTTACAAAATTCTTATTCATAAATTTTTCTGTTTCCTTATCGGTAAAAACATACTCATCCATCAGTTTACAGGGCGCACACCAAGTGGTATAAATATCTAAAAATACTAACTGATCCATTCGTCCAGCTTTTTCCAACACCTTACTAAACTGATCTGTTTCAACGAAATTAACGCCTACCTTCTTCTTCGGCGTACGAGAAGTTCTTGAGTTAGATTTATTAGAATTGCACGCTGGTAAGAATAAGGCTACCAACAACAGCGTCAACAGTATATGGATTGAGTTTTTCATAGATTGCGTTTTGCTACAAACGTTTTAGAACGTGATTTAATTACATGGACAGCTAAAATCTTTAAGCATTTTTATTTTGATAAAGTTGATTTAATTTTTCATATTTCAATGCAACGGTTTTAGCCGCCCGCTGACTAATGATCCATCCAGCTTTACCATCCAAAAACCCTTTTTGTAAGATAAAGGTTCTAAAAAGTCGGAATAATGGTCCGCCTTTTTGCTTAATCCAGCTTGGTTTCTTCCCATTTGCATAAAGTTCTGCCGCTGATAAGTTACTGTATAATTCGATCCGCTGCCAATGATCCGCGTCGTTCTTATAACTATAGTGATAAAGGAGTCCAGATAATTTAGTCACCTTTACTGTACTCGAAAATTTCAGTTTTTCATGAACAAATTCTCCTACCCAATAACTCATTCTCCGATCAAAAATTCGAATTTTCCAATCTGGGAACCAGCCACAATGCTTTATCCATTGCCCCAAAAAATTATTTAATCGGTTAAAAGCATACGCCATATTTCCGTCAAAGGAAAGATTTAAAATAGCAGCAGCCAGTTCGGTAGAAATCACTTCGTCCGCATCAATGGATAATATCCAATCATTGGCAGCTAGTGAATTAGCATAGTTTTTAGTTTGAGCATAGCCCTTCCATTCGGTGGAGACTACCCGTGCGCCCAGTTTTCTTGCAATGGCTACCGTATCATCTTCACTGCCGCTATCCACCACCAAAATTTCCTCAACTACGGACAAGAGCGAATGGATACAACGGGTAATATTATCCGCCTCGTTTTTGGTAATGATAACGGCGGTAAGCGGTGCAACTGGCATAGGTCTATCAGGTTCGTTTGATCTGTGCACCCAACGCATTGAGTCGCGTATCAATATTTTGATAGCCTCGATCAATTTGGTGAATATTGCGAATAATACTCGTGCCTTTGGCGGATAGAGCCGCGATCAACAACGCTACCCCAGCACGGATATCAGGTGAAGTCATCTCAATGGCGCGTAATTGCTGTGCCCGATTCAATCCAATTACCGTCGCTCGGTGTGGATCACATAAAATTATTTGCGCCCCCATATCAATTAGTTTATCCACAAAAAACAACCGACTTTCAAACATCTTCTGGTGTATCAGCACACTACCTCTTGCTTGGGTAGCCATCACCAAAACAATACTCATCAAATCCGGCGTAAATCCAGGCCATGGTGCATCATAAATAGTCATGATGGAGCCATCAATAAAGGTTTGAATTTCATAGGTATCCTGTGCAGGAATATGAATATCGTCGCCATTAAGATTCATTTTTACGCCCATCCGATCAAATATATGCAGGGTATTTCCCAACTGATCTATCCGACAATTTTTGATGGTAATATCAGATTGGGTCATAGCAGCCAGTCCGATAAAACTACCAATTTCGATAAAGTCGGGGAGCATCCGATGTTCTGTTCCAGATAACTTTTCTACTCCTTCAATCGTCAATAGGTTGGAACCAATACCGGAAATTTTTCCACCCATTCGATTGATCATTTTACAAAGTTGCTGTAAGTAAGGCTCACAAGCAGCATTATAAATTTGGGTCGTTCCTTCGGCTAGTACAGCCGCCATTACAATATTGGCCGTACCCGTCACAGATATTTCATCCATGAGCAGATAGGTTCCTTTGAGTTGCGCTGCCTGAATAGCGTAGGCATTTTTATCTGGATCATATTGAAATTTAGCACCTAGTTTTTCCAACGCCAGAAAGTGCGTATCCAATCGACGACGACCTATTTTATCTCCTCCTGGGCGAGGTAAATAAGCTTTTCCAAATCGTCCTACCATCGCGCCAATCAACATGACTGATCCTCGAATACGGCTTGCATTTTTTCTAAATTCAGCAGAATAAAAATAATCCAGATCAATATCATCAGCGATAAAAGACCATTCGCCAGGAGAAAGATTTTTTACCTTTACCCCCAAGCCTTCAATCAAAGCAATCAATCGTTGTACATCCAAAATATCCGGTACATTAGAAAGTACAATGGGTTGGTCGGTTAACATGACTGCGCATAGGATTTGCAAGGATTCGTTTTTTGCTCCTTGAGGCGTAATTTCTCCGTTCAGTGTGTTTCCACCAGTTACGGCAAAGGTGTCGGTATTCATAGTTGTTAATTATTTGTATCAAAAAAGCTCGTCTGAACACTATTGGGATAAAAATCTCAATAAATGAATTCAGACAAGCTTTTGTATGCAAGTGTTTAAGAAGCAGAAGAAAATGGTCTATTTTCGACGGTAATTCTTGCTGTTATTGCGACCATATTTTCCGCCAGAACGATTTTGATTGTTAGATCGTTTACCACCACCGGATCGTCGCTTATCCTTACTATTGTCGTTGCGGACATTATTGATGGGATCTACGTAGATACTATCTCTTACGGAAAGTTCTCCATCGGAAAGCGAACTCAAGTCTCCTTTTATTACCTCATCACTAATAAAGTGTTCTTTGTTCCAGGTACGGTAAGCCAACTTCATGTAAGAGGCGATGATATTGGTAAATGCCTGTTGTTTTGTAGGATCATCCATTGCACGTGCTTTGCTGATCATTCGTTTTACATTGGTACCATAGTGACGATATCGCGCATCAGCTTGTGGGTAAGGAACTTTAGCAGGCTTAGCCATAAATTCTTCACGCGTAGGAGGATCACCTTCAGGAGGCTGAACCTTCAGATCAAATCGAGCGATTTGAAAAAGGTGTTTCCACAACTTGGTACGATAATCTTCAATCGTACGGTTTTGCGGATTCATCTGGTGCATCAAGTCTATAATTCGTTCGGCGAAGGCCTGGCGAAATTCGTCATCTTCAATGGTTCGAGCATGATTGACCAGCAGCTGCACATTTCTTCCATATTCTGGCATCTCCAGATTTTCTTTATTTGAGTTATATTGCATTTGCATAATTTTAGGTTTTGTCTCTGATTCTGTGTTAAGGCTTTCTTTTATTCTACGGTTACAGACTTTGCTAAGTTACGGGGTTGATCTACGTTACAACCTCGCATGAGCGCAATGTGATAGGATAATAATTGTAAAGGAATAACAGAAAGTAATGGAGACAATGGCTCATCCGTTGCTGGAATTTCGATTACGTGATCGGCAATATCTCTGATCACGGTGTCTCCTTCATTGATAATGGCAATCACCATACCTTTACGAGCTTTTACCTCCTGAATGTTGCTGACTATTTTTTCGTGTGCACTTTTATTATTAGCAATAACAATAACAGGCATATTTTCGTCAATTAAAGCAATAGGCCCGTGTTTCATTTCTGCTGCCGGATATCCTTCAGCGTGAATATAAGAAATTTCTTTCAACTTTAAGGCGCCTTCCAATGCTACGGGAAAGTTGTAACCTCGTCCGAGATAAAGTGCATTATCAATATCTTTGATTTCTCCAGCAATAAATTTTATCTGTTCATTTTTTTGAAGAATCATTTCTACTTTAGCAGGAATTACCTCTAGTTCGTTAATCAATTGAAGATAATAAGAGCGTGGTATACGGCCTCGTTCATATCCCAAATTGATTGCCATGAGAGCCAGCAGTGTAACTTGTCCTGTAAAAGCTTTGGTACTAGCTACGCCGATTTCTGGACCTACATGAATATAAGAGCCTGCATGGGTGATGCGTGCAATAGAAGAACCTACAGAATTAACGATTCCATAAATCGTGGCTCCTTTCCTTTTTGCTAACTCTAATGCAGCCATGGTATCTGCTGTTTCACCAGACTGGGATAATGCGATAACCACATCGTTAGAATCAATAATTGGATTTCGGTAACGCATTTCCGAAGCATACTCGACTTCTACTGAAATGCGCGCCAGTTCCTCAAAGAGGTATTCGCCAATTAGTCCAGCGTGCCATGATGTTCCACAGGCTGCGATTATAAAGCGTTTGGCTGCTCCTATTTTTTCATAAATGGACATCATACCCCCTACCCTTATCCAACCTTCTTTCGCATTGATTCTTCCAGCCATTGCGTTGGAAATAGAAGTAGGCTGTTCAAAAATTTCTTTAAGCATAAAATGCTCATAATCCCCTTTTTCCATTTCCTCGATATTCAGTTCCAACTGTTGAATAAAAGGAGTTTTTAGCTCATTGGCAATCGTCTTAATAGTCAAATCTCCATCACGAGTGACTACAGCAATTTCTTCATCATTTAAGTAAACTACTTTTTGAGTATACTCAACAATAGGTGTAGCATCGGAAGCAATGAAAAACTCTCCATCGCCTATCCCGATGACCAGCGGGCTAGCTTTTCGGGCAGCAATCAGTTGATTAGGGTTTTCTTTGTCAATAATAACAATTGCGTACGCTCCTGCTGCTTGCGAAAGCGCCACCCGAACTGCTTCTTCCAAAGACAGATTATCACGATCTTGTACTGCCTCGATAAGATGAACTAATACTTCGGTGTCTGTTTGACTGGTAAAGGTATGTCCTTCCTTGGTCAACGCTTTGCTGATAACATCGTAATTTTCAATAATACCATTATGGATAATGGCTAATCGGCCACTGCCTGAGCTATGAGGATGAGCATTTATGTGGTCTGGTTTTCCGTGAGTAGCCCAACGGGTATGTCCAATACCTATGGTACCTTTTGTGTCTTTGGATTTGGCAAAATCTACTAATTCTTGGACTTTTCCTTTCCGTTTGTAGATATTTAGTTTATCGCCGACCAACGCTACTCCAGCGCTGTCATAACCACGATATTCAAGTCTTTTCAAACCATTAATCAAAATGGGATAAGCTTGTTTATTTCCAATGTAAGCAACAATTCCACACATAATTAAATTTTTTTTAATTTAAAAAAGTAAAATTAGCTTTTAGGGCTACTGGATAATCGGGGTGATCTGAACCAAATAAAATGGCTCGATTAGCTTTCTGTGTTTTTTGAAAAACACGCAGGTATATTTCGTCAGGTATGTCATCCCCATTATTAATCATTCTTTGGAGGTGCCCAGCTATATTCATCTGGTAACGGCGTAGCATTTGTCCGTTTGAAGCCATAAACTCTTCTGGCTGCCCTCCAAATACACTTGCTCCTATTCCATTAAAGGTAAACAATACATCGTCAACAAGAACAAAATTACCTTCACTATTTTCATAAAGTAAAACAACTTGTTCAGGAGACGGATATAAATCCTCATCCGTCTGCATCTGAATTGTAAAACTTAGTATCGCACTATTCACCACTACTTGGTCTTTAAAATCAGTAATATAAGGTAGTTTGACAACTACATCGGGGCCATTTATTCCTTGTAAGTACAACAGGTCTCGACCAGCTGTGAACCCACCCGTTTTAGCTGAATTAACTACACTGGAAGGTTGATTATCAATACTCGAAAAACGTACGCTATTTGCATTAATATCGTAGATGTACTGCAAGCTTGTAGTATCGTTATCTTTCGCGTGATAGTGTAATACCAAGGCAGTAGTAGCAGCAGTAGAACCATTAAAGCTGGGCATAGCACGAGTCGGCCCTCCAATAGATTTTATTACTAATCCACCAAAGTTTGATAGAAAATCATCATTATTCTGGTCTTGATCATCTGAATAGCTCATAAGCTCTACGCCCAATTCATCTGACATTTTTATGCTTAAATGAGGAGCAAAAGTTATCGTATCATTACCAACCTTAATATCCACGCTATCCTGAAAATTAGGTATAAAATCAATACTTCCTATATTGTCAGGATCAATAGCTAATTCCTGATTATCAAAGTATGTTGTATCATTTTCTATATTGCTATCCACTATCCTAAAAATCTCATATTGCTGCATAGCCATTGTATCTCCATAATATCCGTCTTCATTATAGTCTAATCGTAATACGAGGGAATCAAAAACCAGCATACTGGTATCAAAACGAGGCAATGCATTTTGGTTCACTCTAAATTGTGCGTAAAAGTCAGCTCGAATATCTCCAAAAACAGGATCAGCAAAATAACCGCAAGGATGATTGAGCAATTGAGTAGTGGGACTATATGCAATTTGATCATCTTCAGTAAGAGAAGCCGTTTGGATCGTAAAGCTATCAACAAATAACAGTGCCGCCTGATCCTGATCCAGAATTTCACCGCCAATTGAGGTTGACTCTGTACAACCAATGATTAACAAGAGTAGAAACATGGCAAGTATACCAGTTAATTTCATTAAAAAACGCTTTAGGAATGATGGAAAATAGATTGTGCAGTTGATCTGTGTTGAGAAGACTTTCAGTCTAATAAAATACTTGAACAACTTCTATATAAAACGGCATTAGAAATCCGACATTGTACGAAGTGTCACTAAAAAACAGGCATTAAAGACCAAAATAGTCACTATATTGATAAAAATGGAGCGGAAAACCACCTGTATATAATTTTCCGCTCCTTTTTGTTTATATTTTTATTCTACTTCCTGCTCCAGCAGGGAGTTATAAAACTCAAGATAAGCATTCAAATACGCTTCTGGTTCCTGATAAGCCAGTGTAGGTTTCTTAAAATCACCAACTAGTTTTTCCAAGTCTTTCTCCAGTGACTCACTACCAGTAATAACAGCATCCGAAAATGCCAATGCTCCTTGATGCAAACCAATCTTATCACCGTTTTTATAGGACACTAAATCTTCTGGCTCCAAATCATTAATAGAAGCCTTGGAAGCAAATCCATCAGTATAAGGCTCATTTAAATTGGCATTATACAATGAATAAACTACCTGAGAATGCTGAAATAAAGGTTCTGTCTTATAAGCCGTTTTCAGATAAAGTGGAATCAGGCTGGTCATCCATCCATGACAGTGAACGATGTCTGGTGGCCATCCGAATTTCTTAACCGTTTCGATCACTCCTTTACAAAAGAAGATCATCCGGTCGGCATTATCCTCAAATGGCTTTCCATCTGCATCTTCAAAAATAGCTTTACGCTTGAAAAAATCTTCGTTATCCAAAAAGTAAACCTGCATCCGTGCACCAGGCAGGGAGGCTACTTTGATAATCAACGGAAAGTCATCATCATCTACGATGATATTCATTCCGGATAAACGTACTACTTCGTGTAGGCGATGGCGTCTTTCGTTAATGGTTCCATAACGGGGCATCAACACTCTGATTTCCATTCCTTTCTCTTGTACGTGTTGGGGTAGTTTTCTCGCTATATCGGCAATTTCTGATGCCAGGGTATAGGGATTCATTTCTTGTGTAACAATCAGTACTTTCTTCTTATCCATAAACACATAAATATTTAATTAAAAAGCAGTATTCGCTTTTCTTCAATGAACGGGTTTGCAAATTTACGAAAAAATCACGAATTAGCCCCCTATTTTTATCGCCTAATGTGTTACTAGATAAATTAGTCAACGTCTATACTAGGATTAACTTAACCTGATCATTTTACTAACAAGTCCAATTTCAATATGTTTTTATTTAAAACGGTCGCTGACCTGAACGCTTATTTACAAAAGACGGCCAAGGAGGGCAAAACGGTTGGGTTCGTCCCCACAATGGGCGCCTTACATCAAGGACACCTCTCACTAGTCCAACAAGCTAAATCAGCTTGTGACATCTCAGTTGTCAGTATTTTTGTCAATCCTACTCAATTTGATGACAAAAAAGATTTGAGGAAATATCCTCGAACAATCGGTCAGGATATCGAATTATTATCTTCAATAGAAGCAAATGTGCTTTTTATACCTTCCGTAGAAGAGGTTTATCCGCAAGGACTAGATACCACACTCGATTTAGATTTTGGTCAGCTTGCAAAAGTACTTGAAGGGGCTTTTCGCCCTGAACATTTCGATGGTATGGCGCAGGTAGTCAAGCGATTACTGGATATAGTCCAACCAAATCAGCTATTCATGGGGCAAAAAGACTTTCAACAGTTGACGATCGTTCGTTCAATGCTAAATCAACTAAATAGTAAGATAAAATTGGTCGTTTGTCCTATCATTCGGGAAGCAGACGGATTAGCTATGAGTTCACGCAATCGGCGTTTAACCCCCGAATATCGTCAAAAATCAATTTTACTAAACAAAACACTTGCTAAAGTAAAAGCCAAAATGGCTCAGGATACGCCCGATCAGCTCCGCAAAATGGGAATGGATACCTTATCTGAAGGGGGATTCAAACCTGAATACTTTGATATTGTAGATGGATATTCACTTTTACCTATTAAAGATTTCGCCGACACTCAATTTCCCGTAGTACTCACCGCAGCTTGGGCAGGAGAAATTAGATTGATTGACAACATGATTTTAAAAGTACCTATTGAAGTTTTGGCATAAATTTATATGCTATTATTAAAACATATCAAATATCCTGATTTATTTTAACCACCCTATTTACTCCTTTCTGAGAATTACTTAATTTTGCACTTATGATGATAACAAGATTCAAATCAAAAATACACCGCGCTACGGTGACGGAAGCCAACCTTAATTATATTGGTAGCATCACCATTGACGAAAATCTCATGGATGCCTCGAATATTCAAGACGGTGAGAAAGTTCAGATTGTTAATAACAACAATGGAGAACGCATAGAAACCTATGTAATCACCGGAGAACGTGGTTCAGGTGTGATCTGCTTAAACGGTGCAGCTGCCCGTCGGGTAGCAGTAGGTGATATTGTTATCATTATCTCTTATGTGATGATGGATATTGAAGAATCCAAGCAATACAAGCCGATCAGTATCATGCCAGACGCCAACAACCAGCTAATTGGATAATCAATAGTTATCTATTAAGGAAGAGAAATTATAAAAAATAATTCTCTAATTAAGAGCTTGGACATAATTGGCTTATCTTTGCAGGAAAAAATCACTTGAAGAAACCACTAATCAATTTCCTAAAGTTTTTGCTTTTCCTTGGGGTAGGGCTGACCATCCTATACTTTGTTTTTCAAAAACAACAGGCAGCTTATCTGGAAGAGTGTGCCATGAATGGTATTGCAGCTGCCGATTGTAGTCTTATCAATAAGATCATCGCCGACTTTAAGTCTACCAACTACTGGTGGATCGGAGCGGTTTTCTTATGCTATATTTTAAGCAACATCAGCCGGTCTCTACGCTGGCAAATGCTCATCAAACCACTGGGACGAAAACCTCGTTTTATCAATGTTTTTTCTGCTGTTATGATCGCTTATTTTGGTAATCTGGGACTACCCCGACTGGGAGAGGTTATGCGTTCTGTTGCCATTTCCAAATATGAAGTTATTCCGCTGGAACGCGTCATTGGAACCGTTATCTTGGAGCGATTAATGGATGTACTGTTTTTACTAATCTGTATCGGGTTATGTTTTTTAATTGAATTCGATACTATTATGGCGTTTTTACAAAAAGGAAAAGAGACAGATAGTGGTCCTAATTATTTCTTGCTTATCGCTGGAATGGGTGCTGCCTTATTTCTACTTATAGGATTTTTATTTAGAAAAAAAATAATGGCTACCGCCCTTTTCAAAAAGCTACTTAACATTATCAAGGGATTTGGAGAAGGTATATTGTCTGTACGAAAAATGGACAGCCCATTACTTTTCTGGTTCCACAGCGCCTTTATCTGGGTAATGTATTTCTTTATGACTTATTTTTGCTTTTTCGCTTTCGCGCCCACCGCCGATTTAGCACCTAAAATAGCGTTACTCGCCTTTGTGGTGGGTGCATTGGCTATTGCCGTTCCCTCTCCTGGAGGAATGGGAACTTATCACTTATTTATTATTCAATTGCTAGCCATTTATGGGGTGAGCGAAACAGATGCCTTTTCTTTTGCTAATATTTTATTCTTCTCTGTGCAGCTAGGCATTAATGTAGTAGTCGGATTAGCGGTCTTTCTTTTGCTTCCTATTATCAATAAAAATTACCATCCTGAACCTTTGCCTGAAGCAGCTAAAATCCTTTAAGATGTTAGAAAAAATTAGTGCAAAACAATACACCAACGAATCAATACTAGACATTGTTGTAAAATGGAAAGCAGCCAATCAAAAGATCGTTTTCACCAACGGTTGTTTCGATTTGATTCACTATGGCCACCTGCATTACCTCGCTGAAGCTGCGACCCTCGGCGACAAACTCATCGTCGCTCTCAACTCCGACGCTTCCGTCCAACGCCTAAAAGGTAGTCTACGCCCTATCAAAGACGAAAAAAATCGACTATTCCTGATGGCTTCT
>Ga0079203_1001575_pt1 | contig 16457 bp, 25 predicted proteins | sample PorBlaMBantryBay_FD_68602 | JGI IMG/M metagenome (GOLD analysis project Ga0079203, IMG submission 68602) | Marine algae microbial communities from Bantry Bay - Bantry Bay, Ireland | ecosystem: Host-associated > Algae > Red algae > Blade | place: Bantry Bay, Ireland
GATGGCCACCGGCCGCCAGGGGTGCCCTTCGCGGTTGCCGGTGGTGACGGTTGGAGCCTCTCCCGCCCCCCAAAGTGCTCTGAAGGCATTTATGGTGAAGATGTCACCGCCAACCAATCATATTGCTGGAACCACAAGGGTAAACGAGCAGAACAATGAGGACATGGCTCTTATCCAATGAAAATCGTCTCAGCGCACCTCGCCGAAGGGCAAAAACACGGTCAGTGTCAGAGTCCCTCTGACACTGTCATCGCAGTGCGGCACCAGCCAATCAGAGGCAGAATTCACCGGCACGATTGCTATGATACTGCTGCTGGCCCAATTCTGTCGTGGTGGACTGAGACTGGGACTGACTGCGAATAAGGGCCTACAATTGGCTTAGAAGCGCTGTCAGACGCGACTTCAGCCAATACCACGTGCGGTTTCGTGACGAAGGCCATGCACAGACGAGAAGTCACTGTTTTCATACCCTGCAACCGGATCATCTCCGCTCCGAGTCCAGATCGTGCCGTGATCCGCAGAATTCTCACTGTTTGCCATAGAGATATGCAAAACTGCTGAGATGCTGATGTGCGATTCCAAAATTGTATAAGCACATCGGTGCTGTGAGAAGGACAGAGTCGGTCCCAGGGGGTCATGTGATCGGTAGAACACAGTCAGTCCCAGTCCCAGTCCCAGTCCCCCAGGACAAAAATGGGCAACCAGCAATAGACGGCGGTGGCCGGTCTGCTGCTGTACTCACCATTCCGTGCTGACAGTGATCTCGCCTGAGTGCACCAGGGGCGAGGCCCCTCCTGAATTCGTGAAATTGCATCATTACAGTGATACGCAAGCCTGGGACTTGGCCGTGTCAGCTTGATTCTCGTTGCCTTAGCCGTTGGACATGCCATCCGAACCGTATAATTGTGTCACCAGATCCCCGACGTGCCATTCCAAGTCGAAGGGTGCGGCTTCGATGGGGCACCACACTGTGTCGCCCTTAAATCGCTTGAAAGAAACCAAAGAAGCGCGATGGCAGAACCGCCGACGATCTCGCTTGCCACGCACGCACGTCCATTTTGTCCGTGAGGAGGAGCGTGAGGGGGGACAAAATGGGTGCTGACGGGTGGGCACGGCAAGATGGACCTGTGAATGAAGGGCGGCTTGTTGTCGAACTGGATGCACCGTATTTTCTGTCGGGCGCACGGCAGGTTGCGTCGTCGCCGGCATTGCTTTGGTTTTTTCGGTTGTCGGTGTCTGGGCTATTGCGCGTGGGCGCAGGCCGGCCGCTACTGAGCGCATCAGCTGTCTCTCCGATGATCTCATGGCTCGCACCACGCAGGACACTGTGCTCTCGTCTCGAGTCGCAGAGATCTGTTGTGGCCTGAGTAGCATATCTTAGCCCGCAATTGGCAAATTGCCACCAGTAGCCTTCTTGACTGGCCAAAGCCCACGTACTGTGCGAATTGACCTGCGGCATGCCCTTCGGGGGGGTACTTCCGCATTGTTCATTTTTACTGTTTGTTTACTTGCCTGTCTTATCTGTCTGCCGGCACTCATTACGACCGCTTGTGATCCTACAGTCGATCGACCACTGCCCTCGTTTGTACTAAATCACCATGGGTCCGGGGTCGCCGTCGTGGGCACAACCCGGCTCCCCATCGGATGCCCTTCAACTCAAGGTCTTTCTTCCTCGATGCCACGGCGATAAAACTCGCTGTATTTATTGGCTACAGTCGGTCCCAATACGCTGGTAATTGAGCCAACGTTGAAAATACCACATTTGATGGAGCAGCAGGGGATACCCTCGCCTTCATCGTGCCTCGCGGCGCGGTGTTCCCAAGAACTTTCTCGCTGCCTCGTGGCATTGTGACGGTGTCGATACAGTCGCTTGGCGCGCGGGGCGTTTGTGATCGACTTGTGGGTGTGGTGCCGGGGGCACCACGGTTGTGATCTTGGACGTTGGCGCGCGCAGTATTTGCCAAGTCGGAACACTTTGTTCAGGTACCTGTGACAACACGCTCAGCCCACCCCACCGAGTTGGGGGGAGGGCGAGCCAAACCGTGTCGCCGGGTAGTCCTGTCGGGGAATACCAGCCCCGGAAGGAAACCCCGAAGAGCACACACGCACGGCGTCGACCGGGGGAAGGCGCCCCGAGCGACAAACACGAATTGTGTGACCGGAAGTTTACTTGCCCGCGTCGAAGGCCTCGAGGCCACACTCACGCCTCGCCCTCTTATCCCGTCCGTTCCCCTCGGACCCTCAGAAAACTCTCCTCAGACACCCTCAAAGGACCCTCGGAAAACCCTCCTCAGACACCTCTAAGGGACCCTCGGAAAACCCTCCTCAGATACCCTCAAAGGACCCTTGGAAAACCCTCCCCTCCGGACCCATGGGGGCGGTCTCAGCTGAGGACGGCCGAAGCTTCGAGTACCGCCTTGAGTAAAGGCGGGGGAAGGGTGCTACGTGACACCCTTGCGGCGCCCCGGGGTCAGGGGCGCGAAGTAATATAAGTCAATAATCCAAGTCGGGATCACACAAAATTAGGCCCTTAACTGGGGGCCCACCCGGGGAGTTACTAGTTCCTGGGAAGTCTCGAGATCGCGGTTATGGTTGGTGACCCACGGGGTGATCACAAGTGGATTGCCACCGGAACGACTCGAAACATGCGGAACTTAGGCAAATTTGACCTGAACGGGTTTGACGGTGGTCGGGAATTGTAGTGGATCCTGACCGACCGGTGCTTCGGATCGGCTTACCCCCTCGTGACTGGAAGAGGGCCCCGTGCCGAGGCCTGACAAGCAGTAATGCTGTCACAGTACCAGTATGTCTACTGGTGGAGCCCGCGGCAATCGGCGCGTCGGAGACGGCAAGCTGGCAGCTGGCTACCGGCCGCCGGGGGAGGGACAAGGCAATCCTGCCGCCTCCGACGCCCCAACGGACGGTACTCCTACTCCTCCCGTCCCTGCAGATCGAGCCGCCTCCGGGCAGATGCAGGTGTTGAAGAACCTGAAAGCGGCCGTTGAAGCACCTCAACGTCGCCTGACGGCCCAATAACAGACTATCGAGTCTCTGGCGTGCGCCAATGACAAGTTGGTTGACGACGTCAAAGTCCTTCGCAGAGTTGCCTCTTACAAAGAGGAACGCCGGGTGGCTAAGTCTCGCCGCCAGTCGGGCGACAAGACCAAGATCGTCAAGAAGACAAGCAAGGTAACAACAGGAAAGTCCGTCCGCAAGGACGAATCGGCTAACGCCGTGTCTTCCTCATTTTCGATGATTCTGCCTCTTGGTCAAACCCGACGTCGTCGGACGACGACAACCCCAACGCGACGGACACATCCTTTTCGGAAGATGTCCACGGGCTGCCAGGCTCGCCGTCGCCCCCAAGTGGGTCCTTGCAGAGCGAAAACTCAAGCGAGTCGGACGCAACAGCGCGCAAGCGGACAGCGACCCCAACCAAGCGGAAGGAGCGACTTGATAAAGCTGTCAGGATCAAAGTGATCCGTCCGGCTCATAGCCGCTTCAAGACTCTCCTGGACTACATGACGTCCTTCCTCATCCGAAATCAACTTACGTACACGCCTACAGAGGCACAAAGGTCGCACCGTCTCAACTATCGTCTGGATGGAGGGTTCCAAGGGCAACAGCAGTTCACAGGAGCTCTGCCCTTGGGCATCTTCACGTTCTTGACGACATTTCGCCGCGCGTGCGACGCGGCTGGGCTGACGCACAGTCAAGCCCTTTTGCTTATGGTCTTCGGACTAGCCGGCAATGCCAAGATGGCGTTCTCCGATGCGCTTAACAGCACTCTCGGACGCAAGCGATATGCCATCCGTACATACGCAGATGCCGTCAACTGGCTCCTTTCGAATTACGCGACACACGCACCTATGGCTTTACCAAGACATCATTACGATGAAGCAACATGACAATGAGGCGCCCAAGGCCTTCGGTAACCGCGTGGAAACGCAATGCGATCTTCTGAACGGTTTGTTCAACATCCAAGATGTTAAGGACGTCTTCATCACGGGTCTTTCGGACCATGTGCAAGCGCCCGTACGGGTCTTGAATGACCAATTCCCGGATCGAACGCTATCAGAGACTGTTGCTACCGCCCAGTCTCACTGAGACGACACCAGCAAGCTGCGCTTCGACCTCAAAACGACCCGCCCAACGGCGATCAAAGTCGCCTACGCGACACAGGACCAGCAGACGACGACGGAACGACCGTTCGCACCGGTTAACACCCCGCCGCCCCCTCGAGGCACTGTCCCGGAAGCCAACCGAGCTGACATCTGTGACAACTGTAGCAAGCCGGGCCAATTAGCTAGACAATGTGCCGGGCCTTATCGCCCTCGCGAACGTCGCCAATTGCCTGTCGGCGCTCATGCCATTGCAGATGGCGATACATAGGACGACGCGATCGAGCATCCGGCCGAAGCCGTTGAGGACTCGAAAAACGCCTAGGTCGGGTGCCCGACTTAGGGTTGCCCGGCGGGACGCGTAAGCGTACAGTCAAAATATTGTTGCGCCGTGACTTACGGCACTACGAGATCGCCGCCACGCTTGGCTCGTGCATGCGTGTGATGCGAAGCTGTTGTCCTGTCCTGGACACGGGCACCGGGGTGAACGTAGTGCCAACTAGTGTTCTCCCTTCGAACTGGATGGCTGACGCCGAGAAGTTGACCACACTTTCGCGTATCCGAGATTCAGAAAACAACCGTCTCGTGACGAAGTATGCCATACATCTGTATGTCGACACCGGAGGTGGAAGTCTCTTTGACCGCTTTCTCGTTTCCGAGAATGAGTCAGTCCCGTGCTTCCGTTGCATGGAGTTCATTGAACAAAACATCAAGGCGATCTTTCCGCGCTTGCGTTAGATCGTCTGGCAGGAACACGTGCGTTGCACGAAGGAACTGCCTCGGCCAACGCCGATCTTGGCTCGCCTAAATGACAGTGCCTGGGACCGCCATTGGCAAGATGAACACGCGAGAATACGAGCCTGCAAACAGGTATGTGTCAACATAGACAAAGAGGAGTGGATCATGGCGACATGTGACACCCCAGGTATGATTCCCATCACCCGGAAGGCTCGGTTATGCCTACACAAATCAATGGCAGTCGCCCGCGGCCTTGGCATCTTCAAACCCGACGAACCCTTCTTAGTCAAGTTATGCAACCTCGGCAAGGACCAAGTCATTGGCCGCAAGAACTCAACCTTGGGGTTCGCGAAACGCTTCCACGGGCCGATGCTGTTCGCCATCTTGGATGACGAAAGTCCAGAGGACGGAGCCGATACCTCATCGGCCGACACTAGTGGTGACCAGGGGTTGTCAGGATATGCATTCCGGGGCGAAATTGGATACGGATACACGCCGATGCCTTATATCTGATGACGGATAACTCCCTTGCCTCAGATTCGGATACGGATACCTGCCTTCCAAACCGGATTATTACGTAGAATATATTCGTATGTGGATAGGATTGTCGTATCCGACTATCATCGTTTAAGTGCGTCGAACAGCACATTTAGAGCCGGAGAAAGACATCATTCAGACACTCTTCGGTGGCTAAATGACCTTCCAGTACGACGTGACATTCTCATGTGATGTGTGCGCCTAAGCGGGCGCGGTGCAGGCGGTTCCCCGCCGTTTTTGTAAACGGTCCTCAGAAGGACCACTCTGAATCTCGTGTCACACTTCGCTGATAACGCAAGTGGGCCGAGTCGCGTTTTTGAACGGTTCCTTCCGGGTCAAGTGGGCACGTCGCTTGCTGCTGGAACATGTTTGCACATGAATCTCATGACTGTCGGAACGTGAAAAGACAGGTCGACTGCGTGTTACCGGAATTCTGCCGGCGCGCGAAGTTAAATAGTCTTGTATATCTCTGTGTTCTGACTCTCATATCTGGGAAATGGATCTGATGTGATCTCGCAACTCTTGTCGGACAGGGTAGATGTATCATCTCCTCTCTTTCTCATAATGCATTTAGGATACGAGTGCTCGGCGCGTATCCGAAATGGATACGGATGTAATGCATGGATATATTCCTCAGCGACATATCCATGAATTTCCCTGGTCGTGACTCATTCGAGGACCTTGACCTCAGTGTGGCTCCCGAGTACATGCGCGAGCAGACTCGCGACATGCTCAAGACGCATTCGTCTGGTCTATGTCGTACGGAACCCCAGGCGTCATCCTTACTACGGAGCCCGCCATCGTCACACCTTCGCACGCTCTGCTCCTACGGCCTCAACCCTACCGGACCGGGCCGTTCAAACGGCAGATCATCTCTGATCAGATCAATAAGATGTTGAAGCTCAACTTCATTGCCCCGAGCCAGAGTGCTTGGGCGAGCCCCATGGTAATCGTACCAACGAAGAACGGCAAAGCCCGATTCTGTGTCGACTATCGTCGGCTGAACAACATCACTAAGAAGAATGCATATCCCTTGCCTCGAAATAAGGATTGCCTGGACTCCTTGGGAGATGCCCAGGAATTCACGTCTCTCGACTGCACCGCGGGGTACTGGCAAGTGCCCTCACGCAAGGAAAACCAAGAGAATACGGCGTTCACAACGCACTGTGGTATATACCACTGGTTATCAATGCCTTTCGGCTTGACAAACGCACCTGCAACCTTCTAGCGTGCTTTGGATATTATCCTCTCGGGCTGAAAGTGGCAGATATGCCTCGTCTACTGAAATGATGTCATCATCTTCTCCGAAAACGCGGAGCAACACGTCGAAGACGTCGACTCGGTTCTGCACCGCCCCCGCGAATCCGAGGTCACCCAGAACTTGGAAAAGCACACATAGTTCTCCGATGAAGTCGACTACCTTCGACACATTGTCCGCCCAGGGCATCTGCACGTGCCTAACAAGAACGTTGTTGCTCTGCAGTATGCCAAGTTTCCCACGACAAATACCTAGTTGAAAAGCTTCTTGGGCACGTGCAACGTCTAACGACGCTTTGTCAAGGACATTTCTAAAGGATCAAAGCCCCTGAACGCCCTGAATATGGCCGAGATCCCACCGGATCTACCGCCGCCTATGGACGCGGCCGTCGACGCATTCGAAGACCTTCGCAGCGCACTATTGTGCTTACCGGTACTTTCCTTGCCGAAGAATAGCCGAAAGCTCGTCGTCGACGTTGACACATGTGCCGACCAGGTCGGTTGTACCCTCCTCCAGGAGGATCCGGGTGAACTGCTTCATCCTGTCGGATATTGGATCCGAGGACGCACTGCTGCAGAGCAAAACTACGCCACCACGAAGCGAGGATGCCTCGGCGTCGTGGCAGCTGTCCTCAAACTGAGGCACTTTCTCGACGGGCAACGGTTCCTCATCCAAACGGATCACTCAGCACTAAGCTGGATCTACAGCACGACCGACTCAAGCGGACGCTTGATGCGATGGCGACTTCGCCCTTCCGAATACACATTCGATATGGTTTAAAAACCAGGTGCATCGCACCACTTGTCTGATTTCCTGCCGCGTGCCTCCACGGTGCCACCGTGGCCGAGACGGCCAACGGCTTAAGGACGGGGAGGTACACGGGTACCGACACACCCGCACCGGTGGAGCGCGACGACGTTGTCGAAGCGCAGCAAACGGACGACTACTGTGTCGAGATGCCCACTCGCGTGAAACGCGGAAAGCCAAAAACCTTCATCCGCGACGAAAATCACGTCCTGTATCGCCGGACGCCTTAAGGCACCCAATTGGTCATACCAAAGTCATGACGCGAATGCGTCTTGAAGCTATGAAAACGCAACAGTGGCAGCACATCCTGGTATGAACCGGATGTATTACACCATGCAAAAGGCATAGTACTGGCCTTCGATGGTAACAGACATCCACACCACCATCACCAAGTGCACAACCTGTGCCCTAGACTGCCTCGCCTTGCGGCGACACACCACGCCTTTGACGCTGTTTTCAGCTACGGAGCCCCTCACGGAACTTTCCGGTGACATCTTTGGCCCCATACCGGCCTCCAAGAAGGGCAATCGCTTCATCTTGGTTATCACCGACCGCCTCGCCAAGCTCACCAAGTGCGCCGCCTTACAACGAATAACGGCCATATCCGTGGCGTCAGCCATCATAGATGCGTGGGTGTCCGCTTACGGGCCCCCGGACGGGATCCTTTCGCACATAGGACCCCAGTTCATGTCGAACTTCTTCATCGCTGTGATGAAGATGCTTGGCATTGACACGGGTCGCACCACGACGTATCATCCCCAAACCAATGGAAAAGTTGAATGGTACAGCCGGACCATGGCTACTCAGCTGCGACACTACGTAGCTGATGACCCATCACGATGGGAAGAGCTACTTCCAGTAATTACCATGGCGTAAATTAGCCAACCGCACCGGGTTACGGGTATCGCTCCTTTTGAGCTGGTTTTCCGCCGACGGATCCCCAACCTCACGGCTTGCAACTTGCCCCCGGGCACTCCGCTGCCCAATAAGGGAACGCTGAATGATGGGTCACCCCTAGCTCGCAAACGCGAGTTCATGGCGCTCCTTCGCAGGCAGATACCTGTCGTAGTCGAAGCCTTGCGTAAGACACAACTACGTTACAAACGTAGCTTTGACCACCGGGTCGCAACCCGCAATGTGGATGTGAAAATCGGCAACTACGTCTCCACGACCAACCACGATCGGCAAAACAAGCTGTAAAGCAAGGCCACTGGACCCTTCGTGGTCATTGACGCGGATGCGGATGCCTCAACGTCCGTCATCGATATTGACGGGAAGGAAGAACGCGTCAGCAGTGACCATTTCACCCCAGCTCCTCATCCCACGACGACAGACACAGTGCCGCACTTCCTGTCAGATGGTCTTGATTAACGCCAGCCACCTTCGGCAACCGCAAACGAGTACGTGATTGACAAACTCCTCGACTTACGCCAGACAAGTGACACCTACATCGCTAAAGTGCCCTGGTTCGACTGCGGGTGGAAAGACGAAACTTGAGAGCCCCTGGAGAACGTCCCCCGCAACATGGTTGCGCGTTTTTTTCGACAGAAGAAGAAACACGTACCGGGGTACGATTGGCAAACGCCTACACGGCAATGTGGCCGACAAGCCGGGCTCACAACCGTGGCCAACATCGTCATGGACCCCACGTGGATACCCACTTTCCAACATGCCCATGTTACCGGTGACGCAGTTATCCACGACAACGTCTCGTCGACAGATTTGGGTACCGACGCCGCAATCACGGAAGTCATTCCTGTTGCGTTACTTAAGTCGATTCTGCCCTCAATGACGCGCAACTTTGCGTATGACCCCCAAATTGCCTCGCGGAATTTCCCTCGGCTGAGCCATGAATACGGCCCGTACACATATGTGTGGCCGAAATCCGCGCAATCAACACTGATTGGGAGCGATCCCTCTGTGCCAGTGCTCCCCAACGAGTTTCTTGTACCCCCGGTACAGCACTTGGATTCGATGCTTCGACGCCTGGTGACCACCACAGAGGAAGCAACCGTGGTCATCCCACAATGGACCAACTCCAGTTGGTACGCTCCCGCCATACGCGCATGTTTCGAGTACCAAGTACCATTCTAAACAGATCCGCAGGATACGAATTCAACACCATGGGCCATGCGGCCTGCCACTTCTTTCATCGCTATGATGATTAACAGGAAACTGAGAAGTGGACAACATGTCAAACGACAAACAACAACGAGACGAAGAAACATCAACACCGTGAAGGCGCAAGCCCCCGACATGAAGCACCCTCCCGCCAGGGTCAACCGAGCGAATCACTTCGCAGTGAGCCCTACTTCTCCTCCTCCTAGACGCCGCGACGCTAGTCGCGACGGCAAAGATAGCGAGAGCCAACGCTGGCCCCCGAGTCCTGGGATACGCTACGCGCCCGCGTGTCGCGCGCCGACGGCGGGGCCCTACCCGACGGCCCCTTGTCCGCATGAGCCCGACGCTCCACTACGCTCTGGACGTTGAAGCGCGTCGGCGCGGCCGCCTCCTCTGGCTGAAAAGCCTCTAGGTGCTGAGCAAAGCTCTGATAGTTTGCATCATCATCAACGGCGCGAGTCACGGTAACCAATGATGGACAAGGCCGACTCGACCCTGCGACCGTCCGCATTTCCACAGCGCGGTGCAAGTCGGTCACATGATGCACCCAGGCACGCCCCACCGCCGACACGGCAGCCCCACGGGGCGCGCGAAGGCGCACGTCGCGCTAACACGCCGAGCCAAACAAGGCAATTGCCGCGGAGGAACAAACGCGCGTCGGCCAAGTGGCCTCAATGGTACGCGGAGGCCATGCCGACCGCGAGCGGTCGCGACGCGGCGACCGCTAGCGATCTCGACGCGGCGAACGCGGGCGGTGGTAACCACCAAGGTTGCCACCAATAGGATAGACCCCTGCGGGGTGGATCTGACGACTGCGGCGCCACACCCCGAGGTGGTTGGGAGGAACCGGCGCCACATGGGCAGGCGCGTTCGGGTCAGGTGCCAAGTCGAAGACCACACACGCGTAACCGAGGCTAAAGCCGGACTTCTTCGTCTCACAGACTGTCAAGCGCACGTGTCTCGCCTCATCGGTTTCGGTGTCGCGCCGGACCACGTCCTTGATAACAACCCCCCACGGGAACATGTCTATGGACCGGCGCATCTTGCCATACAAAGCGTGTGCCGCATCGCCGTCAGGCGCGTCACGCAGTTTCGACGTGCCAAGAACGTCGAAGTGACGAAGCGTCTTTTCGTCGAGACGGACAACGACCTTGTCATCTTGAAGGGTGCGAAGCCACGCGGCAATCAGGTTGCAGTAGGTCTCAGAGTACAAGACCTGCCAAGCAGAGCACCATTCGCTTCGCAACGAGTCCGCTAGGTTTGATACCACCACCATGGTCGCCACCCAAAGATCCGTCTTGGGCTCCCAATCGGGGAGTAGAGGAGGCCAACGGGACAAGTCAAACGACCTCGGCGCCTGGAGAAATCTGGCGTACCACTCCGTCGGCAGTATCCGACGACCGCGATAGAAACGCGAGTTCGCCGCTCGACGATGGTCGGTCGCAAAAAACGGCAACCGAAAGGGGCTCGGTAGCTCGCTCATGCGAGGGCTCTGGTCTATATCGACCGCGTCGCTCTACTCCGCCGCCACATGCGTCAGCTGATCAAGGTACATCGCCAGACCGGCGTCGTGGCCAATCGGTACCGCGAGATCCGTGGCCACCGAGCGCCTTGCGAAAACGGCCTTCGGCCAGTTCCGCAACAAGCGGGAAAACGGGTTGGCCGCCGCCTCGAAGGTCTCTGTCCCCACCACGGGAAACACGAGAGCGTCGGTGTACACCAAGCGGTGGGACGGGTGCAACGGCACTTGGTAACAAATGAACTCATTGCACAACGACATAACCTCGTAGATAAGGCGGTCGGGGGACCCACATTTGGAAGAGGCGTGGCCCCTCAGCTGTGTACAGCACCTCCCCGGGGGGCCGTCCCAAAAATATCCCGACCCGGGCAAGCAAGGGAATGACCTGTCCAGATCTCGGGGAGATTGGATTCGGTCGGGGGCGGGGCTTTTCCCCTGTGGTTTTCCAAGCCCCCCTACTACTTTTTTGAACGGTTCGCATTGGAGGGATTTATCTGTGTGGCGCATTGCGGGCGGCTACTTTGGCCGCCGGCGTTCGAGTTTGGTAGGGGTTATTGACCATGGGGACGCCGTCTCCGTCGCCGATTGATAAAACTAACTGTGCGTTGGACTACGATTCCCCCCTGGGCTTTGCCGTGATCCGCTCCTCCCGTTGCGGGAAGGCTGGGCTGAGGGTCGATTTCCGCTGCAGTTCCTTCGACGGACCGAGCTGATCAAAAGGTCACTTCGGCAAGACGACGAACCAACGTGGTGGCGCCTAGAAACGCTACAGTAGATACGGCGCTGTGGCCCCTGGCTCCCGAAGAACGGGTCCCCATGGACCTCGGCCACGCGTTCACCAGCATGGCTTGGCGGGCCGGGTTCGGCCAACACGTCGATAAATCCTGGCAGGGCCTCGTATTGCGCGTGCATACGCCGATTGTGCGCACGAGCGCAGTTGCGGTCGCAGACGTCGTACAGACTCAAGTCAGCAATGACCGGGATCCCGCCGACAACCTCAATATGACCAACATGCGCGTAGAATGAGCCGCTAGGCCGGATTTAGCGCAACATCTCCTGGTCAGTGGACCGATTCACATCGGGCCCTTCACCCGCAACGGCGTGAGCAACGTGCACCTCGCGGTTTGCGTTGCCGAAGTCTTTCGCCATCGCGGCGGGATCGACCATGGCGAAGTATTCGGGTGTTAACCGTTGCAGCCGCCGCCCTTAGCCGCCGGGCTTGCCGCCCAATCTGGTGTCACCATCCTCGGATCTCACCAGGACGGTTCCAATCTCGCGTTGGAGGTTTGTAGCATATCTTAGCACGCAATTGGCAAATTGCCACCAGTAGCCCCCTTGACTGGCCAAAGCCCACGTACTGTGCGAATTGACCGGCTGCATGCCCTTTTGGGGCTTACTCCCGCATTGTTCAGTTTTACTGTTGGTTTTCTTGCCTGTCTTATCTGTCTGCCGGCACTCATTACGATCGCGTGTGATCGGACGGTCGATCGACCAGTGCCCTCGTTTGTACTAAATCACCATGAGCCCGGGGTCGCCGTCGTGGGCACCACTCGGCTCCCCATCGGATGCCCTTCAACTGAAGGTCTTTCTTTCTCGCCGCGACAGTGACAGAACTCTCATTTTTTTTGCTCTGCTACAGTTGGTCCCGATACATTGGTAACTGAACGAAAATTATTAATACCACAGCCAGCACCCTCTCCGCGGGAGACGCTGACCAGCGCCGCGCCTCGATCGACACATGCGTTCTTGCTCGGTTTTGTTGGGATTTTGCATGTGAGAGTGAACACGGTTTCAGTGTGGACTACAGTCGTCCGGATTTTATTCCGTCCACACGACGTTAGTGGATGACCGAAACGCGCTGTTCATATCCTGGATGGTCGGTGGCAGAAAGACATGGGAAGAGGTGGCAGAGCTAGGAGTGTGAATTCGATGATGTTGAGTGGGAGCGTAATTGTCCTAGGCACAGCGTTCCCAGGCCTGCCATGGCGCGCCTGATATCGCCCAGGCCACCTCGGCCGCAGGGCGTTCCCAGGCTCCCCCAATGGCGCGGCCGACATGGCCCGCACGGCGCCTCCCAGGGCAGCTCCCGCACTTCCGGCGGGCGCCCACAGCCTCGCGCTCAAGGCGCCGCTCCCCACACAGGTCTCCCTCGGAGCTCAACCCCCAATGGGTACCCCGCTGAAAGATCTACAAACAAGTACATGCAGTGTCACAACACAAGTACAAAGACTTACGTCTTATGCAAGGGCCAATTGTCCCTGAAGGACTGCGAGATTACACTTCACAAGGAGGATTGAGTGTGGCTACTGTGATGCAGTGGTGTCGGGTTCTTCGTAGGACAGGTGCTTTTCGGCCTGATGACGCCCTAGGTCAGCAGCATTACGACGACACCGTTTTCAACACCAATTTCCCTGTCACAAAGACGTCGCTGATTGTAGACTCCCCGGACGCCTCTCTGGGTGAGATATCAGAGACCTCGCGGCAACTCTCAGAGCTTCTAGGCTGGGGGGGGCTGCCGCACTCACCCTTCACCCTGTCGCTCGTGCTGCGTGCCGTTGGGTACACCCACAAGCGCATCAGCACGCACTTCCTTCAACGCTGTGCGCATCGCCGTCGCGAGTTTGCGCGAAAGGTACGCCGTGTGCTCATCAAGTGCATCGTCAGCATGGACGAGGTGCACAAGGACGGTTCAACGGTTATCGTCGGTACGGGTGGGCGCTGCGCGGTGTGCCAGATGAGATCATGATTTCAGATCCCCGCAAAAGCCCACGCTGCTCTGTGATGGCAGCCGTGAGTGTCGAAGGCGTCGTTGAGACGATGACGTGCGCTATACCTCCGTCCTACACTGCGCTCGACTACGAGCTCTTCATTCACGCCCTGGCTCCATCCATGGGACAGTGGAATTCAAACCTACCTACCGAGGAGTAGGTTGCTCCTCGATGGCGAGTTTGGTGCGGATTCGCATCGAAAGAATGATTGGAACTTCTTGAAGAGTTCTAAGTTGAATATGAATGCTCCTGAGCTTGGAAAAATGTTTCCGAAGCTTGCGGGGTGCGGAAAATCCGAAGGCACCCTCCAAACCCCCCCGTCGCTTCCAAAAAGGCTCCGTGATCCGTCCGCACTCCTGTCTATTCCGCCGCTGTGAGAGACCCCACTTCCAGAGATACTGATTTTGCAGGGCGAGACCAAGGGAAATGCGCGCCTTCCCCGCAAGAGGTCGGAAAGAAGGGTTCATGAAGTCGAATGTCTGCCCCGCGTTCACAGAACCACGGTCTCGGAATCGCTTCGTACAACCTTTGAAGGTCCGTGTGGACATGCCGCACGCTTGTTGCCTTTATCGCCTTCTGGCGTTTTGTTACAATGTGTCCGTAACTCTATTCAGAACCCTGAACGCCAGGGGACTATGACGACTCAATTGTAGCTGTTCTGTAGGAAAAAAATGCAACAGACGTCCTGGTATGGCTTCACTTCCTTTCGTCATGGCCAGCGCGCGGAAACTAACAACGCAATGAGCCTATTGTGGCTGACCTTTTGTTGCTGACCTCCAAATATTGGCGGTTGCATAGTGCTGGGTTGCAGAGTGTGTCCGACACGCAAGATGATCACTGATGAAAGTTAAACTCTGTTTCGAGTCTTTTCGGACCTGTCAAGTAGGAGCTTTTACCGCAAAGACCGCGTTCGCTATGGAGATCAGATTCGAATTTCGAAAGGGCCGCGTTACATGTGCACCACAGGCACGGGTGCCGACGGCGACGACGAGATCGACGCCGATCAGGAGTTACCCGTCGTCGACAGGCCCCTGATAGCAGCAAGCTCGTCTCGTCATGGACGCCCCCGCGCCGGAAGGCATGTGTCGTTGGTTCCTGATAAGGGATTTCAATGTGTACTGGGACAAGCAGATGAGCCGCGCCGTCGTATCGGCTTCCATGTGTGTTTATGCATCTCCTTTTCTTCTTATGCATCAACTTTTCATGATTTCAGATGCTAACCGTTTTTTCTTTGGCAGGACAGTGGAAGTGCTTATGTCCCGAAAGTGTCGTGGATGTTCATTGACTGACCATGACGCCCGACGCTGCCCCATTATCAATGAACCGGTGCACCCGTGCGTTTGCAAGAAAGCGACCTGCGCAACGTGTAGCACTGAGTGCTCAACGTGCAACCATAAGGGCCATGCTGAGTACTCCGTCAAGGCACCCATCCCTGACAAGGGTCCTCCAACTTTTTTGTGCCCAAAGCTTGACACTAAGGATCTCCAAGCTCATGTGTGCGATTGCATGGAGGAGCTACCACTGACGGCAAGCCATAAAAATGACCAGCGCTCGTCCGCCAAACGACTTCTGGCGGCCATTCGGTCTTCTGGCGCGTCGACCGGCAACGAGCTCTCAACTCACGGTGAGCAGGGGGAGCTGGTGCACCGGACAGGGTTGGACGGCGTGTCGTCGTCTCCAAGCACAAGGACGCCAGAGACCTCTGCGGCAGCAGCGATGGACAAGGGCGCGTCTGGCGCGGCGGCGCGCGTTTTCGGCGCATACGTGTCGGACGCGACGCACTCTGCCGCCGCGGCGTCCGTGCCTCCCATTCCCGGTGTGGTAGCAGACGGGTTACTAGCAGGGGACCGGGCATATAAGTATGCGCGCATCGACTCGGCGCTCTCGATGCAGCGAGAGTACACCCCAGCGCTAAACACGGCGATGGGGCGCGTGCTGAAGAACGTTGGTCTGTCTCGCGGCGGCGGCACGCCAACCGAGGTGCTCGGTTCAGCCAACCCATTCTTCAAATGGTCCGGCGCGCAGCTGCATACGGCCGGGATTAAGTTCACACAGCAGAGAGATCCTGTCATACTGACACAGGCACGCGACACCTTGACTTTGTTTGCCATCAAGAGTTTTTTCGATGGGAAGGGTGTGACGTCGGGAGCGTCATTTTGTGATGTGGTAGAAGAGATTTTGGTTGAGTGTGCGTGGGAGTCTGATCTTCACGCTGTTCCCGTGATTGCCGTGTTGAAGCAGCTTTTCCGCGAGATCCGCATGGGGACTGTCACTGTCAAGTGACTTGCTTTTCTCTGTTCTTCTCTGCCTGGACGTGTGCTTGCAAACTTCCGTCCTCATCCAAGACTCACGTCCCCACCGAGTGAAGTCAACAAATGAGTGGTACGGTCGACTGTCGATCCGTGGAAGCCTCAGGCGAGATAACCAAAAGACCAGTCGCCGCCCATTGATAACAGATGACAAGCCTCAACCCTGGCGCGCATGTGTCGCTAGATGCATCTCTTTCTCGCCTTGCTCCTGCTGTGGGACCGACAGACACAGACTTCACGCCATACAGAAAAACCCCCCCCCCCCCCCCCCCCCCCCCC
>Ga0079203_1001584_pt1 | contig 16433 bp, 8 predicted proteins | sample PorBlaMBantryBay_FD_68602 | JGI IMG/M metagenome (GOLD analysis project Ga0079203, IMG submission 68602) | Marine algae microbial communities from Bantry Bay - Bantry Bay, Ireland | ecosystem: Host-associated > Algae > Red algae > Blade | place: Bantry Bay, Ireland
TTTTCTTAATCCCTCTAGGTCTCTAGTTTGAATTAATTTTTTCAAATCAACATCAGAGAGTCCATGGCGTTCTTCAAAGGTTTTTATTTTATCATTAAGTTGGCGATTTCTAGTTTCGATCGTTCTCAATTTTTTACTAGAAGAAGAATATTCCTTGTTGATTTGGTTGATCGCTTTTCCTGATTTCTTGATTTTGATATTTTTAGAATGAGCCTCATCAAAAATTTTATTGGCTTCTAATCGAGCCTCGTTAATAGTTGCAACATTGGTTTTAAAATTTTGAATTTTAGGTTCTACTTGTTCAAGGTAATTTTTAACTCTTTTAAGTTTAAACTTTCGTCCTTCTTGACTAGAACTAGTATTAGCGTCATCAAAATTATCTTCAGCTAATTTCAAAACTTTATTGATGTCTTTATCTAATCGGTTAATATTTGCAGAAGCATTGTTAGCCTTAAATTTTTGTTTATTAAAAACTCTAGTTAACTCTTCTTTACTTCTACCAGAATTGACAACAGGTTCGTTTGGCTCAATAAGAGGTTCTTCTATTTTTAAAATATCATCATCAGATGTTTCTTTATTTCCAAACTGATATTTTGCAGCAACTTCAATAGTTGCCCCAAGAGCGGAATGTGATTCGTAAGTACCTGATAATTGAAATCCTTTAAGATCAGTTCCAATGCTTGCAATAAATGTTTCAGCATCAAGACGATACCCTCCGCCTAACCAAAATTTATCATCAAGAAAACTTAATCGTAAATTTAAGTCGATGTAAGATTTATTTTTTTCTGCTCCAAACATTCCACCATACAACACACTAGGAGTGATGGATGTACTTCCTGTTTTTATTTTAAAACTAGTGGCCGCTAAAAGATGAGGAAGCGTATTAAAACCTGTTCCTTCATCATAAGTAAGATCACTTGTAAATAACTGTGGACTGGTCAAGTCGATGTTAAAAATATCATTGTAACGATAATGAATTCCGAAGCCTCCGTCAAAGATTCCTTTGTTTTGTTCTCCACTAAAAAGAACATTATCAGTACCTGTTGGATCAGTTATTCTTATGTCCGAAAAATTCAATCGTTGAGTAAGGTAACCTGCGGAAACACCTGCAGAAAAATGATGTTCACTTTCTTGTGGAGTCAGATGGTAAGCAAAAAATCCATTTACATTGGTACGATTAAAAACATGAATTTTATCAGAAGTTAAATTCAACCCAATACCCACACGGTCAGAAATTCCAATAGTTTTAGAAAGGTCTAAGTTGAAATTTATAGTAGTCGGGGCATATTTTTTATCTAAATCTAAATATTGTTGTCGATAAATTACGCCAACATAATCTAAGTCTGCGCCAGCTCTTGCGGGGTTGAATAATGAAGGTTGGTAAATATGATTAGTGAAATTAGGAACTTGCTGTGCTACAGTTAATTCTGAAATTAAAATAAATATAATTATAAAAAATATGGAGGTATTGATGTTTTTCATTTCTATTCAATTAGATGTTTAACAATAGTTTTACAAGATGATTTAATTTCTCAAAATCGTTACTGCTCCTTTCATCTCATCTGTTCCATCATTGTTTTTTAAATAATAATAATATACTCCATCGGGACAACCGTCACCTGTCCAAGCGTTTCCATCGAGAGAAGTCATCTCGTGTACTTTAGCACCACTTCTAGAATAAATGACTGCTGAATAATCTTTTGCTTTTGTCATATCTGCAAATACAACCTCCCAAGTGTCATTAACCATGTCGTCATTTGGGGTAAATAAATCGGGGATAAAAATATCTTCTTCGGGTAGAACAGTTACGGATGCAATTATTTCTTCTCCACTACAACCATTCAATTCGGGATAAATGGAATAAATTACTTTTCCAAATAATCGTTCATTGACTAAGAATAATTGACCAGAAGGAATTCCCATTCCTTGGGTGTTTAATTGACTTTGGGTGGTATCAATATTAGCAATATTTGAATTTTCTATTTCCCAAAATATTTCAGCATTATTAGGAACAAATATTCCGTTGAATTGAAAGTCCTCTCCATTCCTAATAAATAATTCAGTACTATCAATCGTAAGTGATGGGGTTGCTAAAATAGTAACGCCTATCGCATTGGATGTGGTAGAACATCCATTGGAAGAGTTCGTTCCAACTACAGTATAAATGCCAGCTTCGGAAATAGAAATACTATTAGTTGTTTCACCTGTACTTGTTCCTGCTTCCAACCAATCGAATTCATCAGCGTCTGCACTAATTGCCGTAAAAGTAATGTTATCTCCATTACAAATTTCAACAACTCCTGATGTGTCAATGCTGATTTCGGGAGGAGTGTTATTTAATGTTACAGACACAGTATCAAAAGATTTGCAAGAATTATTATTGTCGATTACTTCAAGGAAATAAGTTCCTGAATTTGAGGCTGAAGGGTTGAAAATATTGGGTTGTGATAATGCTCCCGTTGTTGTACTCCAATTATATGAAAAATTATTCCCCATTGATGTTTGGGTAGAACCTAATTCGTATTGTGGATTGGTACAGGTAATTTCTCCATCGTCTCCTGCATCTGCAATTGGGAATGTAATGTTAGAGGTTACTTCAATTTCGAGAGAATCTTTACATAGACTTATTTTATCTATAACTATCAATTTATAGATACCTATTGTTGCTACATTAATACTACTTTGATTTTGATTAGAAGCATCTATGTCTGGACCTGTCCAAAAGAAATCGGGTTCTCCATTAACAGCGGTTGATGAAGATGCATCAATAGCTACTCCTTGATTACAATTTGAAATATCAAATGGACCATTAGTAGTTGTGGATGCTGTAGGTGTTTCATTCGTTAAATCTAGGATTTGAAGGTCATCTGTTTTTTTACAACCATCTGGATTTGTTACTGTTAAAATATACTTCCCTCCTTCCATTACGGTTAAACTAGAATTTGTACCCAAAATGTCTGTAACACCCATTTTTTTCCATTCATAAGTTACATCACTAATAGGATCTATTGAAAGGGTTGCTGAAGATACTTCGCAGTTGATGTTATCATTATCTGAAATTATTTCAAAGGTTGGAATATTATCTCCAAGGTTAGTTACCTCAATAGGCATTAGAGGAGAATTACAATTACAACTATTATCATTATTAATAACTTTTACAGAATAATTCCCAGCCCCCAGGCCATCATAAGTATATTGATTTATTGTTAAACCTGAACTTGGTTGTTCCGCATTAGTATTTCCAGAATTGTTATGTAACTCAAATGTATAATCTTGATTAGGACAATTACTATCAGGTGTGAGAGTAATTATAATCTTACCTTCGTTGATCCCATTACATGTCGGTTCAGCTTCGAGAGAAATACTACAAGCTAAATAATTGTTTTCAAAAGTTTTTTTTATATCTAAATCAGATTTTCCAAATACTGTATTTCCCAAAAGAAAATAAAAAATTATTAAAAAAAAGCTTATTGGTTTACGCATGATTTTATTTTTTAAACAACAGAGATTATCTATTAATTCTAATTTTTGGTTTTCCATCATCAACAGGTGGCGGTGGTGGAGGAGGCATTCCGTTAGTATTATCACTAACAATGGTTCTACCTTTTTCACGGTATCGCATTCTCGTAATACTATCCCTTCCTAGCTGAATAACATCACCATTTTTTAAAGCAGTTTTTCGATTATAAGAAAGGATTCTACCTTTGACCAAGGTTTCTGCTAATGGTTCAATAAAGACCACTCCATTATCATAAATTAATTTAGCATGTTGAGGTTGTACGGCGCCATCATCCCATTTGACATAGATATATGAACCCGAATCGGTGCCAATAAAAATATCGATTCCTGCTTTTAACCATTTGCTTATTGGCACTACATTTCTAAAAGTTTCGGGAGAAATATATTCTAATTCGAAATCCTCTAAACGGGTTACTACTGTTTCTAAAATCCATCCTAGTAATCCTCCTAATAAAATTAGACTTAACAATTTCCCTAAAATATAATCTGAAGTAAATGCACCTAACAATAAATAGGCATGGTATGCAATTAGGATAGAAACAAAACCTCCTAGTACGCCTCTTGCTACTGCAATACTAGATTTGATAGATAAAATTAATCCAATAGCGACACCTAGAAGTGACCATGTAATTAATCCTGCAACATATCCATTTGGAACGAAGTCATAAAATTGTAACATAAAACCTGCAAGGAAAACAAATAGAGAGACCACCATTCCTAACATAGTTCTAAGAATAATTCTTCCCCAAGAAATTTGACGAGGTTGACTTTTTTCTTCCACTAGGGATAGCATAAAAATTAAACCTAAGCCAAACATGGCTCCTGCCAAAGTATCATTGGAAAGATTATCTAATTGATTTTTTAAAGCGGAATTACTAATGGTCGAGTCACTATTAATTATACTTTCTGTAAAAAATGAGGAGATTATATTTTCATACCATTCAAAATCCAAAAGCTTAAAAAGATATAACAATGTCCATGCAATAAATCCTCCTGTTGCTCCATACCACATCCAATTCAGTCTACGATATGCGCCTTGCATAGAAAAGAAATTATCATTGCCCATTGGCGCACCTTGTCCTTTGCAAGGAACATTAAAATCCATGCAGTCAGGATAATTTGGACATTGACCTCCAAGTCCCTCCCATGTTGTGAGTGGAGTGAGTTGTTGACATTTGTGAACCACTAATTCGCCAGCTTGAATAGGCTCATTAGTAATCGGATCATTCCGTCTTCGATTAGATTCAGGAACATATGGTTTAACAAAATTTTGTATAAAATGACGATTACGAAGCAACGGGACGATAAAACTACACAGCCCTACAATTGCACCAATGATTAACAAACCAATAAAGAAATACAAACCAAATTGAGCGAGTTCAATTTCTTGACTATCATTGGTTGCGGATCCTTTGGAAAATGGTATTTCATTTTTAATAGCATTCCATTCTAAAGTATAGGTTCTATCTTCTCCTCTAAAAACTTTGGAAGTGTAAACATCGACATAGCTAGTTGATTTTACGACTTCATTGTTTTTAATAATATCTTTTAGTTTCTCAGGAAGTACTCCTCTTTGAAAAGTATCTTCTGCATCACTTTTGTCAACTATTTTTTCCAACAAACTTTTATGCTCATCCTTTGAAAATATAATTGGGAAAATATAAGAATTAATTCCTAACGCATCTATCTGATTCATCACATCTTCTTCATTGTAAGGAATACGAAATTTATATTCTGGATTTTCGCTAATATCATTAAAGCCATTTGAAAGAATGAATAAAATGGATTTATTTTTTTCCCTTTTTAAATCTCGAATGGTATGAATCAAGGCATCATAAAAATCAGATCCATCTCCTTTCTGTTTAATTTTATTTAAAGTAGAGGTTAAATTTTTAGCATTTAAATCTTGACTTTCGTTTAATTGATTATCAAAAGTGATGAGTTTAAAAGTTGATTTGTTGGAGGATACACCATGTTTTTTTACCACACTTTTAATTAAGTCTTTTGCTTCCTCAATATCTTTCTTCGACATTTTCCCACCCACATCTAAAAGAAACGTAGCATTGAATGGTTCGACTTGTGTATCATCTTTTTTAATGATAAGAGAATCATGAACGTGGTTAGGATAAACATCAAGTCGTTTGATATTTCCATTGATGATTTCAGTTACTTCTAAACCGCTATGTCTAATATTAATTGGGGAGTTATCTTCTTTATTGAGTGCTTTAAAATAAAGACGAACTACTTTTGTTCCCTCAATATGTTCAATATTATCTAATGCAAAATCTACATCAGGTTGAGACTGTGTAGACCCCTCTAACACAAAGGCAAAGAGACAAATGAAGAAAATTATATTTTTAAAAATGGTTTTCATAATATTAATTATTGAAAGTGTATTTTATCTCTATTCTTAAGTTGACGACATTGAATTGCAGTCACCTTGTGAATATTCTACTTTAACTTTTTTGTCGCATAAATTTTTCAATCTCCGTCCATGCAAACCAAGTCGAGTGTAGTTTTTTATGTTCTCGATTATTGACTTGTCCGTCTTTTCTTCGAGTAAAAAATCCAGTATCAAAATTTACGGTACGACTATCTATTTCCATTGCGAACTGATAAGGCTCTCTAAAAAATCCTTCATGAATGGTTAAATCAGGTTTGGATAAAAACAGTCCATGACCAGGGTGAGTGTGAAACCATCCGACCAATGTCAATTCAGGATATTGATCTTGTGCATCACCCAATTCTTTTGCTAAACTTTGAGTACTAAATTCTAATTTATAAACATTATTAAATTCAGGATTGATAGGTATAAATTCTTCAATAGTAACGATGTAACTATTTTGATTTTTAAAATGCTTAGACTTACCCATCAACAAGCCTCCGATTTCAGGAATAGATCCATCTACTTCTTCCATGAGTTCTCCTGCCTCATTTGTGGATTGTGCATTTTGTTCTCGGAGAAACTTATCGAGGTGATGAATACTCTTTTTGCTAAAACCAATTTCAGTTATAACAGTATCCTCCCAATGTTGACTTTGTGGTAAAAAGTAATAATTGTTTTTATCCAAAGCCATTGCCATTTCTTCCGTAGTAGAGTCGATAGACTCTGTTGGGGTATGTGCTTTTCGAACTTTTTTTATTTTCAAACCAGAAGATTTATCGTCTAAATTATCCATACTATTTGAAGGTGTAATTACTTCTTGAGATTCAGCAGTTTCTACTATTTCAGCATCAGGTATATCATCTGAAAAATCAACTACCTCTACTACATTTTCATCTTCTTTGGTTTTGGGAATAGGAGGTGGTACCACTTCTTTTTTGCTTTGGATGCCTTGTTCTTTTTTTCTTTTTTCGTTGAGGGCAACGAGTTTTTTCTTTTGGTTGTTTTTATAAACACTACGTAAAAGATAAAGTAATAATAAGCCGCCTAAAGCACCTGCTCCATATTGCCAAGGGAATTTTTCTTTTTCAATGAAGATAGTTTTTAAATCAAATCCAACAATGCCACGGCTGTCCCATGCTTCAATGGATAATGTATCCGAGTCGATTAATTCTGCTTTTATATCTTTTTTAAGAATTACTACTTGTTTACTTTTTATATCTGATTGTGATAAAATCCCCTCATTACCTTTTTTGAAAAAAATGGAATAAGGTGGCGTTCCTTTACTAAAAGTAAACAACAATGAATCGCCTTTACTTTCCATATTTGCTTTTAATAAATTGTCAATAGAAAAAGCTTTTTTAGAAAATTCTTTAGGTTTTGTTTTATCAGAAAAATAAATAGTGTGCGGAAGTCCGTCTAAAATAGTTACCACAAATTCAAATCCGTTCTTCTTATTGAATTTTGAATAATCCACTTCTACACCAGTAGCAGGAGAGATACTATCTACTTTTGGTCGAAAGACATTTTTTAAAATCAGTCGATAAACATCTTGTTGATTGCCATCATCTGATAACAATACTTGAATTTCATTGGAGTACTTAGAAGCTGCATCTGAATACTTAGAATCAGGATAAGCTGCCAAAAAATTGGTGTATGCGCTAGCAGAATGTTTTTTTCTAGCAGCGTCCCATGCTTCTTTGATAGGATCTTTTTTGACTTCAACTACAGGTTCTTTAGCTTTCTCTGTTAGTTTGTTTATTTTTAGTCTAGCATTTGCGGCATGCTCTTTTATAGGAGCTACTCTTAAGTATGTTTCATAACTTGCCTTAGTATTTTTTTCTAAAGCTTCTTCCCATAGATAGCTATCAACACGAGATTTAGCATCAGCGACATACTTCCCTTCAGGATGTTTAGCGAGGTAATTATTCAAACATTCGATAGGGAAATTAAGGTCCTTACAATTTTCCCATTTTATTTCTTCGGGTTCAGTAGGTTCGACAACTGTAGTTGTTGTTGGTTGGGTTGGAGTTTCACTTGGAGTATTTCCCGTCTCAAGAGGGATTTCAATATATTTTTTTTGGGAATCAATTGTGTAATTAAATTCGAATGCTCCACTTTTGATGACTACTGCTTCACAGTTTTGCTCAGGTAGTTTTACTCCAAATGATATTTTACTTTTTCCTTTACCATCTTTTACATAATGATATTCTAACATATGCTGGTTGGAAGAAAAACAAAATGAACGTTTTTTGGGAGATAATACTTTTTGATTATCCTCGGTAATCCAATTTTGAGGAATCACAAGAGAAAGTTCTTTTTTGATTTCATTAGGAATAGAATTATCCCATTTTAGTTTATCTATTTTTAAAAGAAAAATTCTGGGTTTTTTCATGTCGGCAATATTGAAATAATAATTGCCAGGGTTTAAAACTTTTTCCTCGTTTAATTTAGAAAAAGGCTCAAATGAATAAGTGAAACTTCCATTAAATGTTTTCTCATTCATTTTAAATGTGAAATTCTCCTTTTTAATACCTCGACTGGTTCTTTGACCAAACCCGTCAAAAGAACTAAAGAAAAGAAAGAAAACTAATAGTATGTAATTGTATTGTTTCATTAGATGGTTATTAAAGTCAAAAAACTATCCCATCTCCTCATAAATATTTACGGGCTGTCGCTGTTGTTTTTTTCTTTTTCTCCAAAAAAGAATAAAAAAGAGGGTAGCCAATAAAATTGCTAAAGCTGATATTCCGTATATTAAATATTTCGTTTTTCTGTTATCTTCTAAAGGAGTGATAAAAACACTTCCTAATTTTTTGGGTTCCAAAGAATCATCATCTGTTGCTTCCACTTGTATTTCACCCGTAACTCCAAGTTCTTGTAATTTTGCTTTAGTGATTTTCCACTTATTAGTTGTGATGGAGTTTTCAGAGTGAAGTACAACGTCTTTTGTTCCGTTGATAAAACTCACACGGTAAGGTTGACTGCCTTTATTTAGTGTGACTCTCACGTAGGTACTATCTTCTTTCAAACTGGCGATAAGGTTGTCATCGAAAGTGTAATTTTCTTTTTTTCCTAATTCATCTTCTATTAATACTTCGAAACTTCCAGAACGAGTTGTTTTTACTAACAATATATTTTCATCTTTAAATCGACTCGTATTAATTTTTAAATTTCCATCAGTAGAAATATCTTTAAATCTTGGATTAAGTGCATTTTTGATAAAAATAGCGGTGTAACCATCTTTGGCTGGTTCTGATTTTAATTCAAGTGGTGCCAATTCTCCCATTTTATTTTTAGCTTGGTTGAGATATTCCTCACACTTCGATTCAGAAGAATACTTATTATAGTATTCTTCGAAATCATCATACTCTTTGCTTTTTCTTATTTTTCTCCAATCTTTTTCACAAGCAAGTCTTTCTACTTTTTGAATTGGTGCAGGAGCAGGTTCTGTTTTTGGAGCAGGAGTTAATTTGCTTTTCATATCCGCAACCATATCAGAATACATGTATGCATATTTAGGATACGGTTTGCACCCATCAATAAAATTTTGATAAGTTTTATTGGTTAGTGCGTTGTCATATCTTATTTTAAATTCACTTTTTATAAATCCGAGTGCTAGATTTTTTCTAGCACTATTTGGAAATTCTTTTAAATGAGCGACCCAATCATCTAAGCCACCTTTTTTTCGAATATCCCAATTGACAATAGAAGGATCAACTGGAGGTTTAATTCCTTTAACATCACATTTTAATTCAATCTCACCATTAGCACAAAACCATTCTGATTGGTCTGCGGTTAGTTCAACTAAACCTATATCAAATGAAATTCGTACTTCTCCATTTTTAGTTATTAAAAATGGAATCGTACGTTGTGAGGAACTCGCAGCTTCAGAGCTTTTATTTATTGATTTAACGGGGACATTAATTTCATTAAAATTATCATATTGGACATTATCAGATTTGGTAATGCATTTTGGTGTGACAATAAGTTTATAATTATTATTAAAATCTCTTGTATTTCTATTTCTACCTGAAATGTCAAACTCTGCAAACGAAATTTCTAACTCACCTTGTTCTGCTCCTCCAAAATCAATCTCTGAATTATTTAGAAAATAAGCTCTTGATATTTTTTTGGTTTTATATTTAAAATAAACCTCTACCTCTCCATCTTTTCCATCGCCGAAAGTAATTGGAAATTTTTGAGATCTCTGTGCTTGAACTTGATTGGAAATCCCCACAAGCATGAATAGACACAGAAGTGAAATAAATATATTTTTATTTGGAAAAGATGTTTTCATATAAGTTACTAGTTGATGATTTAATATCGTAATAGGTTGATTATCAATACCTTATTGTTCATCAATGGGATTCACTATTTGCCTTTGTCACCAGACTTCTTCTTAATTTGTAATCTAATCTTAGAAGAATTTTTTCTAACTGATCCAAGTTTTAATTTAGGAGTAGTGACTATCATATCCTCCTCTTTGGGTTCAGTTTTTTTGTTAGAATCTGTTTTAAGAGTTGGTGTTGGTTTTGGAGTTTTAGGAACTTCTGGAAGTTTTGGTTTAACTTCTGTTTTTGGAAGTGGTTCCTCTTTTGGTAAAACAACTTTTTTAGTAGTTCCTAATTTTTCATTACCTGTAATTTCATTGTTATCTCTTTGACGTACCAAGGGAGTTTCATCAATAAATATTCCTTTGTTTTTATCTACGATTCCATTTGGTTCTGCAAAATTAGCCACCCAATGCGCTACGGTTGAATCTTCTGGATAGGGAGGAATATGTTGAGCATGGTAATTTTTATATTGTAAAATCTCACCCACACGTAATACCATTTGATACAAGTCATAAGCTTTTCCAAAGCTTTTTACATTACCACAAATACGACCTTTGTGTACGCCCTCAGACTTGATATTAGGATGCCATGTCGGCGTCAACATATAAATCTTACAAGGTTCCATCGGATACCCTGAAGGCAATGTCAACTCCATAATGTGATAACTACTGTAAATTGGATTTTTAGTATCATCAATACCTATGATACTTTTAATCTTGTAATGGATATGGTATTTAATTGGGATTTGGAGAGCGGTATCTGTTTCCTGAACTTCCCATTTAATGACATCACTATCTATCTCAGACAGATTCAGATGCTCTTTTGCCCATCTTCTGTATTTAATTACTTTTTTAAAGATGGGATTAGTGAAGTCATAACTTGGCTTTTTTTGGTTTGTCATTATTTTTTAAATTGGGGAGCTGAACTTCCTATTATAAAATATAATTTTAATTAAAAATCCTTATTAACCCGCTACTAATTTTGGTACAAAATAGAGCGTTTCGCCTTCGCGAATTCCAACATCATAGAGGGTTTTGTCCTCATCAATTTTGACGCTGCTGGCTTTAGAAATAATTTCGTAAATGTAAGGATTTCCTTCAGGGTCAGTTCGAGGTGCGACATTTGCAGAAAGCAATTCTTCGGTGATGTCTCTTCCCGTAGAAAATACAGGTAGCTCGACATCTAATTCATCGCCACTAGGCATAAGTCGTATAACAATGTTGATTACATCAGACATAAACTCACTTGGTTTAAAGTTAAAAAAATGATTGGGGTATAATCAGGTTGAAATATTAATAGGATATAAATTAGGTAGGTTGAATGTAAAAATAAGAAAAAAGATATTCTATTTTATATAAATACGTTTTTTTCTACCTACTTATTTTATTTTTCCTAAATAAAATTCAAAAAAGATTTATCTCCAGTTAATTCTACAAATTTTATATCATCGGTAGTATGGACTGTCAAAATATGAAGAGGAGGAATTCCCACATCTTTTAGGGTCAAAGAAAGGTTTGGAAATTGCTCGTCTATTGCTCTTTTAGTTTTTGTAAAAGTTAATTCTTCTCCAGGTTCTACCTGAAAGCTTCTAATCAATTCGTCATTGATATGTGCTCTTGGCATAACAACTGCAGTTGATTTTTCAGTTTTTTGAGTAGTCACTTCTAGAACTACTTCGTCTTCTAACATTATTTTTACGTAAGAAGAAGAGAAGTATTTTTTGAGCCAAATCAAAGTACGTTCAATTGTACTTTCACAGGATAAATCGCCTGCTTCTATAATCTCTTCATATTCTGCATGGCTTTCACAATCCTCTTTTTGAGTAGAAATAGAAGGTAATTTATCAAAACTATTTTTCATACCTACATAATACAATTTGAAACCTGCTAAAAGTTCCTCTTCATTATTGTAAATAACTTTCATCGCCTCTTGTACTTGAAGTGCACCGATTACAGATGATGAAATAGGCGTAGTAGGAATTCTTCCAAAGTTGGCATTTCGTCTAGCAATGTCAGGACAGCCCAATCTATATTTTATAATTCCCCATTCTTCGGTAGAGAGTTGACATTCATAACAAGTGATTCCAGGCTTATACACATCAAGCTGACCATTCAAATTTTCAATGGCACCATCGACCCATGTTTTTCCCATTTTATAACAATGGCGATTGATGTACATTCGGGCTATACGATTATCCAAACAACCGATGACCACATCCATTTCTCGAAATACGCCAAGGCCTACATCAATAAAAATATCACCATGAATGTGTTGAACTTTTACATTGGGATTGATTTCTTTGACCCTTTCCGCAGCGACTTCTGCTTTTTTTCTATCACAATCTATTTCTCGAAATAAAACAGAACGACTAAGGTTAGAATATTCAATGGTATCAAAATCAACGATTAAAATATGCCCAACATTTAATAAGGCTAAATTTTTTAAAACTTCATTGCCCAATGCACCTGCACCAACAACCATGACTTTGGCCTGTTGAATTTTATCAGAATCCCACCAAGATATTTTTTGGAAGACTTCATCCCATTTTTTTTGAGATGGATTATTGGAAAAAGATAGACTAGTTTTTTGTCCCATGAATATTTATCATTTGGTTGCAAAGGAACCGAAGCCGATTCCTTAAAAAGTATGTTTTCAATTTGGGGTTTTAGACAAAACAAATAACTCTGAGGAAATTATGTATAATTTACCTAAAGATAATTAATTCATTAATTATTTTCGCTACATTTCATTAGCTTTTTTTTATTTTTGAGAAAAAACCAAAATGGATCACCCAACCACCTCTCTTATTAATTCATTGCCTTCCGGGAAAAACTATTTATTTGCAATTGCAATTGACAAATATCAACAGTTAACCAATTCTGATCATCGAGTAGCTGACATGAATAAAGTTATCCAAACTTTAACTAGCCAATTTCATTTTTCAAAAGACAATATCTTTCAACTTTTTGATGAAGCAGCAACAACTCAAAATATTTATAAAAAATTTGAAGAGTTGATTGGACAACTTACGGTTGAGGATAATGTGATTATTTATTTTTCAGGACAAGGAGAATACAAAGAAGTTTTTAATCAGGGATATTGGACACCTGTGGATGCTGCTGCTGAAAATGTTTCTCAATATATTCCCAATAGTGAAATTTTTACGATTCTCAATTCTCTTCCTGCAAAACATATTTTATTGCTAACAGATTCTTGTTTTTCTGTTTCTTTCTTTGATGAAGAGGAAGTTCCTGCTGAGCATGTTGCTCAAGATTTAGGTTCTAGATGGATTGTTACCGCCCAACGTAAAAGCATTGTTAAAGATGACCAACCTGATTCAGATGTTTTTAATAAAAATATTCTCAATTATCTAAAAAATGTAACCAACTCTTTTAATGTTTTAGATTTACAAAAAAACATTTTAGAAAATATTCCAGCAGATGAAAATGTTGAACCACTTGGAGGAGCACTTACTATTGCAGGACATGAAGGTGGAGTTTGGACTTTGCAACAAAAACCAAATGAGGAAAAAGATTGGACAACAGTTATTCGAGACAATACAATTATAGGATATCAATCTTATTTAACTCGATTCCCCGAAGGAAAATATAGAGAGGAGGCGACTCAAAGAATGGAAGTTTTAAAAGCAACAGCTGCAAACGTACAAAAAGAAGAGGAGGTATGGCAAGAAGCTATTGCTGGAAATTCTATCGCTTCTTTTTTAGAGTATAAAAAGAAATATCCTGAAGGAAAATATTCGTCAGAAGCAGATGGAAAGATTGCGATGATTTCGGTTAGTGGTGCATCATCGATTCCTAAAAAGGAAAGTGAAACTTCTACATCTCCAGCCGAAGCAAAAGAGATGAAAGTGTCAAAAGCAGTTCCACCTGTTCCTAAGAAATTAGGAACTAAGAAGTTTGGAAAAACTGAAAAAATAGAAACGAAATCTGTAGCTCCTGTTGATTTGAAAAAATATGGGAAATTAGCTGCGATGATTTTGCTTCCTATCTTTTTACTTTTTGGCGGATACCAAATATATTCATCCTTGCCTCAAGAGGAAATAGATGTGACTGAAAATACTAGTGCAAATACATCATCAAATGTAAATGATGATAATGAAATAAATGAAAAAACACTTATTGCACAAGATGATGATTTAGATAAAAGTAATGAGGAACCTGCTGCTGAAATTATCAACGAAGAAAATAATGAGGTGACAATTCCAGAACCTACACCAGAGGTTTCAACTACACTTGATACAGAAGTGAAATCACCTGAACAAAATCAAACGGTTATAGAACAACCGATTGATGAATTTTCGGAAGCAAAACAATTTATAAAAAAAGCGGATGCCTATTTTAAATTAAATAACTGGGAAAAGGCTAAGGAATATTATGAAAGAGCAAATACATATAACTATGAAAAAGATTTTATAACAAAACAATTGCAACTGTGTGATTCGAATATTGAAAATACAACCTCGTCGTCCAATAGTGCCTCAACCAAAGTCTTAACTCCTATTCAAAATTTAGAAAGAAACATGATAAGAATTAAAGGTGGGCGATTTGAAATGGGAAGTGGGGATGGTGATACAGACGAACAACCTGTAAGAACAGTTACGGTAAAAGATTTTAGGATGGGGAAATTTGAAGTGACACAAGAGCAGTATCAAGCGATTATGAAATCTAATCCAAGTACTCATCAATGTAATTATTGTCCTGTCAATAATGTGAGTTTTGTAGAGGCTCAGGATTTTATTAGAAAACTGAATGCTCAAACAGGAAAACGTTATAGACTTCCTACTGAAGCAGAATGGGAATATGCGGCAAAGGCTAGAGACAATTATACTTATTCAGGTGGAAATAATTTAAATGGAAAAGGGTGGCACGTAGGAAACTCTAATGGAAAAACAAATGGCACAGGAAGAAAAGGAAGAAATGCTTTTGGTTTATATGATATGAGTGGCAATGTAGCAGAATGGTGTTCGGATTGGTATGATGAAAATTATTATAGTGCAGGAAATAATTCTAATCCTAAAAATACTTCGGCAGGTGCTGCTGCTTCGAGAGTGATTAGAGGTGGGTCTTATTTAGATTCAGTAAAGGATTGTAGAGTGAGTAATCGGAAGTCGATGTCGCCTCGGTCTAGAAAAAAAGGAATTGGTTTTAGATTGGTTTTAGATTAACTATTCAGCAAAGCTGAATTTTGTATATTTTTCAACGCAGAGATGGGGGAGACGCAGAGGCGCAGAGAATTTTTCTTCGAAAAATTTAAAAAACTCTGCGTCTCCCCCATCTCTGCGTTGAAAAATAAATTGGCTTTAACCAATAAATATTTACGTTTAATTTTAATCTTGAATTTATAAGTTAGAAAATCGTATTTGAAAGTTCATTCTAAAATCGAAACTGAATACCTATTCCGACATTGCTTCCTAAATATTGAGAGTCGCCAGTAGCAGGAATAATAGAAAGGTTTTTGTTTTTCATTGCCTTTCTTTTTTTCATGGTACGAGCAATTAAATAAATTCCAGTAGCCGCTACCAATCCTCCTCCATAAGTTAAATATTGCGCTGTAATATGCTTATCATCTGCATCTTTATATTGTTGATCCCTTAAATCATTATCTACCTTATTGGCTTTATATACGTCATAAAGAGAACTTGCATCACCTTCTAAAATTAGTCCATAGATTACTGCACCTACACCTACGCCAGTAACTACAGCGGGTAACGCAAGGGAAGGAGAAGGAGGAGGTGGAGGAGGTGGTGGTGGCCCAGGAGTACCTCCTTCTTCTATAGGAGGATTTATATTTTTAGCAACAATTATGACATCAAGTTGAGGAATGTCGAGTTCTCTTTGTTCTTTTCCACTTCTTACATAATACCATATTACTTTCCTTTGTTTACCACTACGTTGACCTATTTTTCCAGTAATCCCTTTAGTGGGTTCAATAATCTGATCTCCTAAATTAATTTTCACATCTAAATCACAGGTTCGATCCTTACCGTCAGGAGAAAGCAAATCGAAGTTGATCGTCATTTTTGTATCGGTGAATACCCATGTGATATTTTCTACTAGTTTTTCGTTTTGGGCATTTGTTTTTACAAAAAATAAAAAAAGTAAAAGTATTGTTATGATTGTATTTTTCATGGTTGTTTTTTTAGAAATTTCCATCTGGATCAGTTTTGATAATTC